>Ga0299914_10000318_pt1 | contig 28819 bp, 26 predicted proteins | sample RVTome_10_FD_201361 | JGI IMG/M metagenome (GOLD analysis project Ga0299914, IMG submission 201361) | Soil microbial communities from uranium-contaminated site in the Upper Colorado River Basin, Wyoming, United States - RVT153D57 (version 2) ... | reverse complement strand
CCAAAAAGCAGGTGCCATCATTTTACCGGTCGGGGCTTATGCACGACCCGGCTACCGGCTTAATCGCTGGGATCGCTACACCATTCCCTATCCTTTTAGCCGCATTTCGGTGGAAGTGGGTGCGCCGATAGAGGTGGAAAAAGGAGCGGATTTAACGGCCGTTAACCAGAGTCTCAGCCACACTCTCAATCAAGTCACTCTGCAAGCAGCCGCTAATTATTATGAAAAGAGTAATTGAGTAATTGAGTCGCGGTGCTTCTCCAATTACCCAGTTACTAATTACTTCTCTATGCTCAACAATCTATCTGCTGCCTGGCGCACTTTTGCCGGCGAATTGGTTTATCTCTACCACTGGCTCACTATGCGTACCGCGACCTGGCATGTGGAGGGCAAAGCCAATGTCGCTGAAGCACGGGCTAACGGCCGTCCCCTCCTCTTCACTTTCTGGCATGGCCAAACTCCTCTCTTCATCATGTATGGTCACCGTTTTATGGACCCGAGCCGGTTCAGCCTGGTAATGGTGGGTGATGAGCGGCAGGATGTGTTGGCCAGATTAGCCAGACGAATCGGGGCTACAGCCCATGCCGTGGATATGCAGGGCAATCCAGTCGCGGCCGGACGGGCCACCTTGCAAGTCGTCAAAGCGCTGAGACAAGGCCGTGATTCCATGATCGCGCCGGATGGACCAGATGGCCCAGCCTATGAGCCAAAGGCTGGTGTCGCCTTCCTGTCGCAAAAGGCGGAAGCTAACATTATGCCCGTCGGCGTTTGGACGCGCCAGGCTTACCAACGTAAACGGTGGGATCGTTACATGATTCCCTATCCTTTTGCCAGGATACAGATGGTTTTCGGCCGTCCTATTCCCGTTGACAAAGGTGACGACAGCACAGAGTTATTGGCACAGGTAACAGAAGCTCTCCACGAGGCCCGCAACCGCGCTCAAGAGCTGGCAGGTATCACCCCCTGGCGTTAGACCATTTCCCCATATCTCATCAACAGCGCGACGCTAAACTTGCCTGGACGACTGAAGTCGTTACTACAAACTTATTTGCCAACGAACTCTTTGCCTACGCCAGGCATACGGCCGGGTGAATGAACAGTAAATACAAGAAATCCTGTTAATAAGGTTACAATTTACATCAGCCAGATGGGTGGTGAATTGGGCGAGGAAATTACAGTGGGTGGGGAAACGGCCGTTGTGGTGAACAATATACCCGGTCTCTTTCCCCTGCGCAGCATTTTTCTGGTTCACAACGACCAGGTTTATCATTTTCAATTCGCGCCTGAGGGTATTATGACGACGGTGCTCTTACCTGGTTTAGAGGATATCTATCAGGCTGTTGTCACCTCATTTGTGTTTACTGATTAGCTAGCAGTCTGTTGAAAAAAGAAGGATGGGGCACGGATTGGGAACCAAATGGGCCTGAGTGGTGTATTGTTTTATAAAGTTACCCTCACGGAGGTTATCAAGAGAAAGAAGATGAGATACATATTTACAAGATTACTGCGCTCGAACAGCGCTCCCTTGCCAGGTCTCCCTGGCTTGCTTCTTCTGCTGATCTTTGGCCTTATAGGCTGGGTGGTGGTATGCAGTCCTACCATCGCCAAGGTACCATCCGCCCAAGCCCAACCGTATACGTTTTATCTTCACACCTGGACCGAGGATAATGCGGAGAACTGGCTTGTGCCGCTGCCCGAGTATCAGATTCAATGGGTACGGCCGGCACCGGATGGAACTGTTTATGTCTTTGGCACAACCGATAAGCGCCTGTTGCCTTATGAGATTCGCTCGACCTCGCCCTCCATGCTCTGGCATTTGGATGGCCGCACGTTGGAGATTTTGGCCGAACGGCTGTTTACCGGATACCCGCAAGGCCGGATTGTTGAGGGGACGGCCGACATGGATTCTCATGAAGTTGCCTCAACTAACGAGCAGTATAGCGATTGCCCGGTAACGCAGCCCCCTAAGACTCCCTTCATTCCTCCCGAGCCATGGCCTTCGCAACCTCCGGGAGAGGGCCAGTTTTGGTTGGGCGACAGCGGTCTCTGGACTGCCCTTCCAATAAGTGGAAGCTGGCGTCAACTTGCCCTTGGTGAGAAGTTCTGGTGGTGGAGTGAAAAGTTTGATGTGGCTGAGGATGCTATGCCTGACTTGACAGTGACGGCCAGACGTCTTGATAGAGATGTCCCCTCTTTTCAGGTGTCAGAAGCGACGAACGGCTATCATGAGAGCTTCAACTTGGCGATGTTAATTGGTGTGGAATTGGCGTCCCCAGGATGCTGGGAGTTCACGGGCCAATACAAAGGACATCAACTGTCATTCGTTCTCTGGGTACCCCCGCAGTAGTTCGGGTCTTCAGGATTTCAGGGAGACTTAGGGGACCGCTGTTTTTCGGATTATGACCTAACAACAAATGTACCTGCCATCCGATCATAAAGCGTTTGACGGGACTGCCTAATCAACAGACTAACAAAATTGGCACCAACAAGTATCCAAACCAGAGCAAACCCCGCTGTGATAAGGGGTGATGGCTTTTGTGGGGCAAAAGTAATCTGCCAAATGCAGGTGTGCGCCAGTTCCCACGGGATGAACTTGAGTACAGTGCGACCGATGGCGCGTGTGTAATTCAGGCGTGATCCGTCACGACGGATAACCCGCAGACCCTTCCTACGTTTGCCCCAGGTGGCTTGCCAGGCTGACGCCTCAAGCAGCGCAAAGTATAAGGTGACGGGCAAGGTGACCAGGAAGAAGCCAGTGATTTGACCAGAGAGTGGGTTGGCAAATGCCCGGGGTAGGATGGTCGGAAAAAGCGTATTGATCACACTGCTGAGAGCAACCACACAGATCAGGTAGCCTGCGATTAGAATGTAATCAAGGGCAAAGGCAGTGAGCCGCGCCCATAAACCTGCATAAGAATGTTTCATATGCCGAGAAAGGACGTAGTTTTAGCCGCTCAGGAAGCGGTAGGCCAGCCCAATCAGGGCGCCGCCCAATACTAACCAGGCTGAGTTGAGCTTGAAGCGAAAGAGAAGCACGGCCGACAGGATGGCCAACAGTGCGGTCAGCCAGTCTACAATGGCTGCCTGCCCCAGTTGCCAGGTGACGGCGGCCATCAGCCCCAGGGCCGCTACGTTGACACCATCCAATAAGGATGCCAGTAGCGTAGAATTGCGGAGACGGGGGATGAGTGGGCTTATAGCGGCCACAAAGAAGAAGGAAGGCAGGAAAATGGCGACTGTGGCCAGAATTGCTCCCGGCCAGCCAGCTACCAGGAAACCGACAAATGTGGCCGTCGTAAAGACAGGGCCGGGTGTAAATTGGCCGACCGCCACGGCGTCAAGCAGTTGTTGGTCGGTCAGCCAGCCCAGGTTCACGACCAGATCGTTTCGTAAGAAGGCCAGCAGCACGTAGCCGCTGCCATACAGTACCGCGCCAATTTTTAAGAAAATCAGAAATAAGCCACTCAGGCTTACGGGAACAGCTTGAGCCAGGGGCGCGGCCAGGGTGGCCGCGAACCAGGGCAAAAATGTGCTTACATTGTTTTCACTTCGTGAGAAACGGTGACGGCCGACCTGGATGATTGTTACCAGCAGCCCACCAGCGAAGAGAAGCAGGAGTTCGTCAAGACCGGCCAGATAAAGGGCGAAGACGACAGCACCGACAATGCCTAAAAACGTTCCTTTGACTGCTTTTCGCCCCAAGCTCCACAAGGCCTGGAGAACAATGGCAATGATTACCGGCTTGATGCCGTAGAGTAACCACTCGCCAGTGGGCGTTGTGCCATAGTTGGCGTAGAGCCAGGCCAGGGCCAGGACAATCGCGGCCGCGGGCAAAATAAAGCCAACACCGGCCGCCAAAAGACCGGCGTAACCGGCCCGGATGTGGCCCACGTGAATGACCATCTCAGTCGAATTAGGGCCGGGAATGAGGTTCGTTGCGCCTAAGAGGTCGAGAAAGCGCTGCTCCTCAATCCATTTGCGCCGGGTGACAACTTCGTCATGGAGCATGGCGATATGGGCGGCTGGGCCGCCAAAGGCTGTAAAGCCTAATTTGAGGGCCAGGCGAGCTACCTCGCCCACGGAACCACGCTCCTCGTCAATAATTGCTTCTTTTTGTTCTAATTCGCTCATTTATTCTCCTCACCCATTATCCTTCGCAAGCATTGTCAGGCCAAGTAATTCAGGAGTCCACCCGTAAGCGAGAATACCTGCTTGCTCACAACAAGGAAATCCACACACTCAATTCCAAATTGGGTCTTGACAAAAATTAAGTTACCTAATAGTATTAGGAAAATCTAATGATATTAGGGTTCTATGGCAGAATCATTAACAAGAAGAGAACTGGTCCGACAAGAAACGATTGAAAAGATATTAGCCATCGCCCGCGAGGAGATGCAGGAGCATGGTGTAGCCGCCCTCAGTTTGGGTGCCATTGCCCGACGACTGGGGATGCGAACCCCTTCCCTGTACACTTATTTTGACAGCAAGAACGCAATTTATGATGAGCTGTTCCGGCGGGGGTTTTTGGCGTTTGGGAAGCAGATGAATGAACGGCCGGATCAAGACGGTCCGCTGCGTGACAATTTAATCAGTGTGATGAGTAGTTATATGCGCTTTGCTCAAGAAAATCCTGATCTGTACCAGTTGATGTTCCAACGACCGGTCCCAGGCTTTGTACCAACCGAAGAAAGTATGGCCGTTAGCCTGGCACGATTGGGAGAGGTTCGGACACAATTTGAGCCTATCTTTAGCAGTGGTCAACTAGAGACGAATCTACCTTTTGAGGAAGCTCGCGATCTTTATATTGCTTTACAACATGGACTTACAGAGCTGCACTTAGCCAATAATCCGGAACTGCCTGTGGGTGAGGGCCGCTTTGGCAAATTAGTGGAACAGGCTGTGCAGTTTGTTTTAGACGCATGGCAGAAGCAGTAATCGGTAATCGGTAATCAGTTATCAGTTATCAGTTATCAGTGGAGGTAAATGGGATGGCAATTTCTATTGGAGTCGGTGAAATGGTGCAGAAGGCGATGGACATTCCGGCATGGACTCATGTTGAAGCGGGTAAGTTGTCACAAACGGAATATGAACGGGTGTTGGCGCTACTAGAAATGTTGGACGGTAATGATTGGCAGCAGCCGACGTATTGTACGGAGTGGGATGTGCGCGATATGGTGGCCCATCTGGCTGGCTCAGTGACGGGCAGTAGTTCTTTCGCCGAATTCAAACGACAGAATGTGAGCGATCCTTTCTTGAAACAGTTCGAGAAACCTATTGATGGCACCAACAAGCTGCAGTTGATAGAGCGGACTGATAAGACAACGGCCGAATTAATCAGCGAATTCCGCCAAAATGGACAAACCGCTGTCAATAACAGGCAAAAGCTGCCCTGGCTTGCCCGCAAAATTCATCTGCCGATGGGTGAGTTAGGCTTTGCCTCTATTGAGTATTTGATGGATGTTATTTATCCGCGGGATCAATGGATGCACCGTTATGATATATGCGCAGCGACGGGGAAGAAAATGGTGGTAACGGGCGGGCATGACGGCCGACTCGTGGCTCTCGTTGTGCGGGATGTGGCCAAAAAGCTGGGGAAAACCCTCGGCAGCCGAACTATTGTCTTGCAATTAACAGGGGCGTTAACGGCGGAATACCAGTTTGGTAACCAGACTACGCCCGATTGCACCGTCACGATGGATTTCTTTGATTTTAATTTGCGGGCTTCGGGACGGATTGCGGTGGCGGAGGCGATGGGGAGAACGGCCGTTAGTGGTGACAGAGACACGGCTACCTGGTTTCTAGAAAACCTCGAAGTTCCTTATTAGACCCATACCCGACTGTCTAGAAAATAGTATCGGAAATAACCTCCCGGAGGTTTCTGCCCAAAGGTTGTCTCTGGTGGCGAACCTCCGGGAGGTTGTCAAACCCTATTCCAGTAACATCTAATGTTAAGGAGTGGCTGTGGTCACTATTTGTTTCGCATGCCGGTAGACTAGAGGCGTGGCAATGAAATAAGCGAAGCCGACAAAGAGCAAAATATAGGGATAGGAAGTAGATAATCCCAGGAGGAGCACCAGGGCAAATGAGCCAAGGGCCAGGGCTGAACCTAAGATAATGTAGATCTGGGTGCGATGAAGCCAGCCATAGGGCATAAAGTGGACACCGCCCAGTCCGGCCAGGATCACTGGAATCTGGGCAGGATTGACATTATACACGACGATGAGAAAGGGGATGGCTAAGGCTTGGGAAACGGCCAGTTGCGCGGATAGTTTTGTTAAGGGGTTGTCAGGCGACATACGTTTTGTGCCCCAGCGACGTTCAAGCCAAAAGGCAAGAGGCAGGGCGATGCCTCCCTGAAACATGGCGATTAAGGCCGATGTCTCTCGGGGTAGGAAGAAAGCCAGGATGCCGGTAATGATAAAGGTGGCTCCGTAGCATAATAGAAACGGTGCGCCTCCGGCCGAACTGGCGCTGACTTCATCTCGGGCCAGGGTAAAATCTCTATAATTACCGCTCATTTGCTCTCCTCTTTCGCTAAAAATCTCATAATACCCTCTTAAAATGAGGCCATACTGTCAACCAATTCTCCCTTATAGCCTCTATTATTACCACCATTCACTCTAATAAAGATACTTGTAGGCAAATAAGTCACGATGGCTATATCCCGAAGCTACCTCCCCTTGACCAATATAAGCATGCACATCGGCCGCACAAAACAGCCCCAACTACCTGTGCCTGCAAATGAATGATTGGTCTCACGTTAGATTTTGACTATCCTGATGACAATTCTTGCCCCGCTGATCAATGACAACGCGCCGCCAGCCGCGATGGATGGGATCGTTTTATTTTCCGATGCTTAGCGTTTTGGTTGCACGAACTTCTCAGGCTAAGTCTTTTTCAAAAATTCAACAAAGGTATGATCCTTTAAGAATTCTTCGATAATTGCTCTAACATACACGTACAAATCGACTACCAAATCATCCAAATACTCCTGTTGATTTTGCTTTTTAGTCAGATTTTTAACATATTTTGCTATCTCATTAAAATTGCCATGTGCGATGTTTGATCGCATTTGGTAAATTGTCTTGAGTCTTTGTTGTACAGCGTTGATATCTCGATTTCTATCGTTCTGGTAAATCAAAATGCTGGCTTTTAATTGGAATTGCTTATTGATTGAATCCTCCACATTATAGCGATTAAAATTTGGGCTATGCGTCAAGAGTAATTCTATAATGCTTGTGAGCATAAGCAATCTGACCTTCACATCATTCACTTCATATCCGACAATTCGGAGAATATTTGCGACGTAAAGTAATTTCTCAGTGCTTCCTTCTTCGAGAACTTGATCTAAAAGTTGGGCTGTAGATACTAAATCGTTTTGGATACCTGGCAGAAAAGACCAGCGAAATCCTTCTTGTAATTTCAGACCTCCTTCCTTAAAGTGAGTGCTCGCTCCTCCATACGTGAAAAAATGAAACCATGGATCACGAATAATGGTTTTGCGAAACTCACTGTAATCAACAATGAAGCTTTCGCCGAAATAATCCGTTCCAGCAGTGTGTATGAGTAAAGATAGCAAATAGCTGTAATCGAGAAGTTTATTTGAATTTCTTACGGTCGGATGATCATCTTCCAGAATTAAAATTCCTATATTGTCTAATTCATCTACTCGCATTTGAGAAAGGATGGGTGCTTCATATTGATCCTCATAGCCATATCGCGCAATAACCCATATTTTTGCTATAAAGTCAAAAATTTGCTCACGATCATAGGTCGAAAATGTCTCTTTAACATAGTCATCCACCACAGAAAAATTATTGAAAAAACGCTCAAGAATACTCTCTAAAGTTACTATGTCTTCATCAGAATCTATTGGAAATTTAAGTCCGCCTCCTTCATAAGCATCTAGCAAAAATCTCTTTACAAAAGAGACCTCATCTGAATCTCGGGGATTGTCAAGGCTAAAACCAAGAAAATCCGAAACAATAATAGGTTTTACCAAAGGGTAGATATAGAAAGTAATCAAGAAATTCATGCGCTATCCGTTCATTTCCTTATTCGTTATCGTTCCCCAGTTCCGCAAAATATTCCAGCAGGGAGCGGTGGATGAAGATGTAGCCACCCCCGACTCGGCGCAACAGCCTCCGGGCCACCATCTCATTCAGCCAGGGCACCAGCCGCCATGGCAGCGACCCCCGCCGCCACAGCATAAAGCGCAGTGCCCAATGTTGGCACCAGGCCAATCCACCAAACCAGGTAAAGGTCGGTGGCAGTATATTGAGCAGAACGAGAAATAGGATAAGGAAATCTTGCTCGAATTTCTGCTCGATCCACCAAGTGAGTAGGCCGAAGAAGAGGGCAGCCATTATGGTCATTAAGAAAGCATTACGTAAAGAAACACGTACACCCCTGCCAGGATTTGGCCGTTCGTCAACATACGGTGTATCCAGAAAAGCTAACATCCCCCCACTCAGTCCGACAATTGACCCAGCAGTTAACCCAATAATCAACTCTTCACCCAGATTGCCAATCCTCACACCAATAGATAAGTCACTAAGATCGACAATTAGACTGACAAGTAAACCCACAATTAGACCATAAAGGCAGCCGAATCCTAAATAACGAGTGACTCTTCGCCAATTGGGCCGCACGAGTCTAACTTGCTCGCGCAACTGAATATACAACCCCCAACTAGCAATGCCGCTGCTGACCATTAAACCTAACCCGGCTATTAATACGAGTATCAGCACAAAAATCAATATCTCACTTAGCTTAGCTGATGGCCGGATTATTAGTGTGTAAATTGGTACGACAGTTAGCACCAAAGCCAGCACGGAAATAAGTAAGCCCATTCCAAGACGCAGCCAGGGACGATTCAGACGTGTTGTTAACCTGACAGCGATCCCCTCTCCTATCCCACTACATAGGCCAGCAACTAGTACATTACTCAATCCCAAAATATACCAGTTCATCAACAAAAGAAATAATCCGTTAATTAGCAAGAAAATTAGCCCATTAATTAGCCCATTAATTAGCCCGTATAGTCCTCGGTAACTATTGACTAAATTCGGTAGCAACCAAGTTGGCTGTAATTCCTCCACATAAAATAGCGAAGTTCCTACCTGCTGCATCCGGTTCGCCAAAAAGCGTACCCAATCTACACATTTTTCTTTAGGGTAAGTAGATTGGTTCAATTTCAAAGATTCAACTAATCTGGCACTGGCAATAGATTCGTCAAAAACCGTCTCTACATAGGCAGCAAACAACGCTTGCCGCCGCGTTTCCACCATTTCAACCATCCTATTCGTCTGGGACACCACTGCCATAGCAGGGAAGGCTCGCGGATACAAATTCAACAGTAACGGCGAGCGCAATGCCTCCTGCAACTGCCAATCGGCGGCAATGGCCGCTTGCATACCAGCACGGTGGACACTGTCCTGTTGGGCAATAAAGGCTTCAATCTGGCGGTTACCCAGCGGCTGCAAGACCAAGGCTTGCCCCACTGCCAATTGACTGTGCAACGCCTGGTAATCACCAATGCGGCTGCACACTACCAGGCCACAAGGCGCGGTCTGCATAAAGTCGTTAATCGCCAGCACGCACTGTTCCCGCCGCCCGTCTTCGGCCGTCACCTCATCCAGACCATCCAACAGCAGCACAAAGCGTCCTTGTTGCAACTCCTCTCGCGTCGTCTGCCGCTTCAACCGGTATTGGTTATAGGCCTGCTCAGCCAACCAGTCACCTAAATCAGCCTTCTTGTCACGGGCAAAGGTAGCAAAGGAGGAGAGGTTAAAGAGGAGAGGAATCGGGGCAGACCCATCCTGCCGCGCTTGTTGCAAAAGTTCCTCCAGCAGTTGAAGCAGTGTAATCGTCTTACCACTGCCTGGTGCACCCAAAATCAGCAGCAAATTACTGGCTGCAGCAAATAGCCCGCTCAAACGCTGCCCAGTCGCCAACGGCCGATCCACACTCTGCGGCCGGTGATAAACAAGATTCGTGGGTCGGTGGCTATCTCGCGCCATTCGCAGGTCAATCTTCTCGTCTAGCGTCGTTTTCAGGACACCCTCAATCCAGGCGGCAGCAATATTATCAATCAGGCGCAAAGCATCACGACCAGGTGGCGTAGGTGGTGTTGTCTCCACCACTATTTCCGCTGGGGGCAGCGGCAGACCTTCCTGGCGCAGCTTTTCTGCCACCAGATAGGCATCTAGCCGCCCTTCCGCCAAATTTCGGTACAGGAGATAGGATCGTTGCCAGGCAGCGGCCATGCCTTCTCTATCTCCCGTTTTGGCCAGCATATCCCCCTCTGTCTGTGCCAGTTCCGCCACCAGCATGGGGTCACTGTCGTGGGTCAGGGTGATTTGGGCTAAGGGGGCAGATGCAAAGTCAGGACGGCCGTATATCAACGCTAATTTCGCCTGCCACAAGCACGTCCAATTAGCCCCCGCACCCGTCAACCGCCCCGCCTCAATCTGTTCATTGGCCAAGCGCACCGCCCATTCAATCTCTTCGTAAGTGTGGTATTCATAGTTGGCCCACTTCGTCGCCAGACCACGCAGAGCAGCTACCCCGGCCTCAGGATCACTCAGCAAACGATGATACATCTCTTCTGCCTGCCAAGATGTTCCCCCGGCTGCCTGGGCGGCACAGTAATCAGCAGCACGGCCGCTCAATGCCCGAAAATGATCTGGCTCATCACGCCACAGAGCGGCTAACACCTGCCGTCGCGTCAATTCGTGGATGGAGTAACCGCGTCCTGGCACCTGTTCCACGAAACTCAACTGTAGCAGTTGGGCATATAGATCATCACTTTCAGCCCCCAACAAGGCTTCCAAAAAGGGGGCATCAAACCAGTGGGGAACGGCGGCGGCTTGAACGGCCGTTTGCAGTTCCAGCGACAGGGCCGAGAGGCTCATCTCTAGCATAATGGCAGCGCGTTCTTCGTCGCTGGTGGCCGTGGTGAGCTGTTGTATAAAATCTGTGGCCATTAGCTTACCACTCCAAATGCGGCCGTTCCTGCTGGCACACCTGAACGAGTTCTTGTAAACTGCCGATCCGCTCCGCAAATGCCAACAGTTCCCTTACAAGATCACTTCGCTTTTCATGCCCCGGCAGATCGTCATAATTAATACTCATATCGAAGCAGATATCCTTCAATTCTGAAAGGTTAAATACCTCAGTCATTTTTTTGCGCCATTGTTTACGCCGCTCTGTTATAGATTCTTTTGGCTTGATAACCCCATTGCTGCGCGGGAACTGAGTGTTAATCACCTCGATAATCTGACTGGGATTGCCTTTGAGTGCCAAGACAACGCCCACCATCACCTCCAACGAGGGAACCTGATAGCCAGCATCACCAGCCCAGGCCAGCCATGCTTCTGCTTCATGCACCCCTTTCAGTTTATGGACACTGGCACAAAAACGCCACCCTTCTTGCAACGCTGGCACTTTTTGGCCAGCGACCATAACTCGCATCCGCTGTGAATGGGCTGCACCCACCAGAAAATCTTGGCAAAACCAGTGATCAAACAAGGTAGAGCTGCTTTCATAACTGTCAACAGCCAGCAGAAATGGCCTCTCAAATTGTATGGCATCAGCAAACCAGGCATCGGAAAGCAATTGATAGCGAGCTAAACGACTCTCCAAATCGCTAATCTTGCCAATCTCGCCTAAGTGGCGGTGCATCCCTATCTGCCACAGGGGATCATCCGCATTACCCGAATGTTCCAGAAGTGTGGCAACGGTGTGCGTAAAGTTAGGTAAATGCTGCCAGCCTTGTCGCCCCCCCATACGTGTAAACAGTGTTGGTAACAATTCGGCCCCACTTTGTAACTTCAGCAAAACGGAGGGCGTTTCCGGCACACGTTGCAGGCAATGTTCAATGAAATGAGATTTGCCGCTGCCACTTTCACCCTGGAACAGCAAAATATTTGGCTCAGTATGGCTGGCGACAAATTCAGCGAAAAGTGCCTGTTCCCGCTCGTAATTGGCCAGTGCTGTATTGGTCATGACACGCCCTTTGCTTTAGCATAATAGGATAACATGACCAGGCTTTCTTGCCAAAAATCAAGTACGAATAATATCCTGCCTGAAATTGAGAGGGCCTTAGCACAGCTATAGCAATATGACCAATCAAGGGATTGAAGCCATCTAGACCAGGAGTTATGCGATTACCAGACTACAAAAGTCTCTGAGACTTTTGTAGTCTCTCTGCTTACTGGCGTAACTGAATAGTCGCGTAACGGTTATCCATCTCATCCCATGCTAACATGAAATCACCGATTGGCGTTGGTGTAGGATGAGCTTTTGTGGCCGGATCAAGCAGGTAAATCATTTGTTCGCTCATGCCAATAATAACTATAGCATGTTGAGATTGTCTTCCTTGCCAATGAGGCAATTCTCCAGCCTGGACAAAGGCGATAATTGGCACATTCTGTTGCAACCAGTCAACTATATCACTTAAAGTTCCTTCCCCATAGATCACAGCCAGCCTCCGCGAATTCAATTCTTTAATTTTGAAGGCGGGGATGCCAAGTGAAGGGCGAATACCTAGCTTTTTCCCCAATTGTTCCTGGGAACTCGACACACCTAAATAAGACAGCACCATTTCCACACAGGCTGGCAAACAATAACCATCTTCCTTTTGTACTTTATGGGGAACGGGTAAGTTTTTGTCCGACATGAACCATGGCTTCAATAGAGGCTAAATCATTCAGGATTTGCCCATTATGTGCGTTAACAGTTACATAGCCAATGGGGCCTAATGGTTCGTGGGACAAGGCCGTAATAAAGGCCTTAAATTGCCAAATCGGCTGTGGCGCATCCTGAATTAAATGGCCATCTTTGGCCATGACCATATTGCCGACATAGTCAATCAGCCAACCATTTGCTTTACGCCGTGCCAGATGTTCATCAAGAATCGCTGGCACGACAACCGAAACTTGACTGCCTTCCGGAAGAGTTACAGTTGGATCAAGTTCAATTTTTCCAGCTTTTACTGTGCCGGTAAAAGTTGTTGCGTTCATTTGTCTTTTCCTCTCAGGAATTATACACGGCCGTTGCCCCTTTTAACCACCATATACCCAGGTCAAAACCTGGGGGGTTACCAGGCCTTCTACGAAGGCGGCCAGGAGTAATAAGGGGATAACGACCCCGATAAAGAGGCGGAAGAAGTCAGCGGCGGCGGCCAGGAAGGCTTCGCTGACGGTGCGGTTGGGTGGAGGGGAGATAATGGTGGTGTGCCAGCGCAAAGCGGCGGCGGCGGCAATGAGCAGGGCCGGGAGTTCGATGATGGCATGGGGGACAATGGTGGCCAGCAAGAATTGCCAGGGATTTTGTCCGGCCAGGGCAAATTGGGCCGCTATATAGCCGATTAGTCCCCAGGGCAAGAGAAAGACTAGCATACCCAACACACCAAAGGTGAAGACCCCCAGCAGTATCCACAGGGCAATAGCCCGGATGTTTTGGATGAAGATAAGGGGGGGTAAGGCGGTTGTGAATATCTGGTATTCTTCCAGGTTAGCCAGCATGGTTTCGCCAGTTAATGCCGCTTGCATGTCGGCGGGCAGTACATATTGCTGGGCCAGATAGGTGCTGAGGATGATAGTACCGATTAAGGCAATGATTAGAATGAGCGCCGGTTTGCCCAGAGCACGGAAACGGCCGAAGGTCTGCCGGTACCAGACAAGAGGGGTGGGATAACGGCCGTTATTCTCTGCCCATCCACTAAATCGGTGCCAAAATTGCTGCCACATCCAGCCCAGGCGAATCTGATCAATATCCCGGCCCATTAGCTCTTCCCGGTTGAAGATTTGGATGCCCATTCGGATGAGGACCACGGCAGTTATGGTCAAGGCTAAAATTAGCCACCATAGGCCGGCATGATTGCCCCAAAACATGGCGGCAGCCTCAAATTGAATCAGCAGGGCCATAGGCACAATGATGAAGCTGGCTAATAAGTTGGCGGCGCGCACGCTGGTTGTCTGGCTGGAAACAACCACGGCCGCAGCCACCATAATAATGCCTTGAATGGTGGAAAGGAGTACGGTTTGCACCAGCATAGGCAGCGTGGGCGACCAGCCAACAGAGAAATAGAGGGCAGCCAGGTATATGGTCATACCCAGATAGCTGGCGAGAATAGGAGGCACGAGGGAGGCCATCATCTTACCAATATAGAGCTGGGTATTGGTCAGGGGAGTTGCCAGTAAGGGTTCCAGGCTTTTGCGTTCTTTTTCACCGACGAAGGTTTCCAGAGCGACGATGAGGGAAAAGGAAATAGGGAAGAAGCCTACGACCAACAATAAAAAGGGTATCAACTGATTGGCCACAATTTCTGCACCAAAATCTTCGACGAAGCTTAATAGGCGGCTGGCGGTGAAGTTCATAATGGCGGGAAAGGCGGCCGTGAGCAAAATGATGGGGACGACGATGCGCCAGTCACGAAAGGCATCTCTTATTTCGCGCCGGGTGACGACGAGGGCCATGTGCAGATCATGTCTGGTGAGAGGGAGAGGTTTGGTGAGTAGGGTCATGGTGGGTAATTGGGTAATTAGGTAATTGGGTAATTAGGTAATTGGGTAATTAGGTAATTGGGTAATTGGGTAATTGGTAATTAGGTGATTGGGTAATTATGAATTGCGAATTACTTCTTCATCCGACACGACGCGGAGGTAGACTTCTTCCAGTGTCTGGGAGACTTCTTGCAAGGTGATGACACCCAGGCCGAGATCATTGAGGCAGCGGACGAGGATGGGGTTGGTGATGTGGGGTTGGGTGGTACGGTAGCGAATGATGTTGTCCCGGACTGATTCGACCGTCACTAGATTGCCTATTTCGCCAATCTGGCCATTAAGAGGGCGGTCTACGCAGACTTCAAGTTGGGGTTGGCCAAGAAGCTGAAGTTTGAGATCGGCCGTTTTGCCATCGGCCACGATGCGACCATGCTTGATAATGGCGATGCGATCGGCCAATAATTCGGCCTCAGCCAGATTGTGGGTACAGAGAATGACGGCGCGCCGGCCGTCGCGTAGTTCACGAATGGCATCGCGTACCAGTTTGGCACTGTGAGGGTCCATAGCCGAGGTTGGTTCGTCCAGCAGCAAGACGGCAGGGCTGTGGATCATGGAGCGAATCAGGCCCACTTTTTGCCGCATCCCTTTGGAATATTCGCCGAGACGACGATGGGCGGTGTTGGGCATGTTGAAACGGTCAAACAGCCCCAATCCTCGTCGTTCAATTTCACTGTCGGACAGGCCATAGAGACGGCCGTAAAACAGCAAATACTCCAGCCCGCTCATCCGCAAGTAGAGACCGGGCTGCTCGGTCAACATGCCGATCGATCGGCGTACCTTGTCGGCCTGGGTGACTACATCGTAGCCATTGATAGTAGCGGATCCGCTGGTTGGTTTGAGGATAGAGCCTAACATGCGAACCGTTGTTGTCTTGCCGGCACCATTTGGCCCCAGCAAAGCCAGCAGTTCGCCTTCGGCTACATTCAGATTGAGATTGTGGACGGCTTCAAAATCGTCGAAGTACTTACCCAGATTTTCACTTTTTATCATACTTATACTCTCCGCGACTCTTCCTGTTTATAAAAACACCAGTTAAAAGAGGATTATGACACTTTATGCTACATGATTGCCTGTTTTTGCCTGGTGCTTTAGTACCAGCCAGACTATCATGATGATGACGATGAGTAGGGAAACCAGAGTAGCTACGGATATAGCCAGTTGCAGACTACCAAAGACCACCGTCCGGCTGTCCAGGCGTACCAGCTCCAGAAGAGAACGGCCGATCCCATAAAAAATTAAATACAAGGCCGTCAAATCCCCTGCCAACAACCAGTGTGCATGATGGCGCAGCAGCAGGAACAGCAGGGCAAAGGTGAGCAAACTCCACAATGATTCGTAGAGAAAGGCCGGGTGAAAAGTTTCAAATTGGCTATAACCAGGCAGCCGGTAAAGGGGATCAATGTGAACCGCCCAGAAGAGATCGGTGGGACGGCCGTATAGTTCCTGATTAAAAAAATTACCCCAACGGCCAAACACCTGCCCCAAGGCAACACCAATGGCGCATAAATCTGTCCAGCCCAGCAGCGGCATGTGCTGGCGGCGCGTGTAAATGAATAGACCCAGCAAACCGCCGGCAATGCCACCGTAAATGCCCAAACCTCCATTGCGGAAGTTGATCAACTGGGCAGGATTGCGAAAGTAATCAAGGGGTGATTCAATGCCCACGGCGGCCATACTGGGCGAAGGGGTAAAGACGTGATAGAGACGGGCGCCGATGAGACCCAATACCAGACACCAACCAATGCCACTCCAGACATGTTCAGGATTCCAGACACGCCAGGGCGCATCATGGAGCCAACTTTCAGACACCCCTGGAGCAGTCAATAGAGCCTCATATACAAGCTGTAAGCCTTCTTCATTCAAGCCCAAATAGCGGGAGTTGTAGCCCCAACGCAGCAATAGTTCGCCGAGCTTGGTAATTTTTTGTTTGGTAAGAATTTGTTGGATTTCGTCAGGGAGGGAGAGTGTGCTTAACGGCCGTTCCCGCACAGTTGCCGGCACCTGCGCTTGCCATATAGCTATAGCGCGTTGCTGGGCCAACTGGGCCACCACGGTGGCTCCTAGAGCAATGCCGGCCACAATGCAAATGGCATACCAAAAGATATCAAGCTCCAAAATAGGAATTTGAATGGCCGCCCGCTCCGGCGTAAAGCCAGTAGCCAGGTGATAGCTATAGAGACCGGCCAGGAATAACAGGAACAGAATAATGGCCAGCCAATGGGGTTTGATTCTCCCGGAAAGTGCTCTCACCTGCTCACTACGAATCAACATTGGCCGTGGCCTGCTTCCAGACATAGTACATGCGTTGGAAGACAGTGATATACGTAAAGACCGCTAGAATGATGATCGCCACGTGGGGCAGGTTCAATACCAAAAAAAACATCATGACCGCATATCGCTCTACCCGGCTTAAGATGCCCACTTTGCTGTTATAGCCCAGGGCTTCGGCGCGAGCGCGGGCATAGCTGACCATTAAAGAGCCAGTGATGGCTAAATAGGCCACTGCCAACAGAATGGTGTCATTCTGGCTGACGTAATACATAATAAAGCCACCGAAGAGGATGATTTCAGCAATGCGATCCAGCGTTGAGTCTAGAAAGGCCCCAAATCCAGCCTGCTTGCGGCCTAATTTACGGGCCAAAGCACCATCGAGGGCATCGAGTGGCGCTAGAAAAAACATGGCAACGGCCGCCCAACGCATCTGGCCACTGGCGATGAGCCAGGCAAAAAGTATGTGGGAAAGTGTCCCAATGACCGTAAGCGCATCTGGTGAAAAGCGGTAACGGGCCATGAACGTCACGATCGGGTCTATAATAAAGCGTGCGTGGAGGCGCAGGTGGTCGGTCAGAGTCATTTTTTCGCGGGGAGGGGAATTTAGTTGATCCATATCTGCTCCAAATAAGCGATGCTATCAAATTAGGAAGGCCTGTCAAGTCGGTAACCCAGCCAGGGAACTATCATTTCATCGGCTTCCAAACTACCATGCCAGCCCAAAAATTGGCGGGTGCGGCTGTCATCCAGCTTATTGAGCAAAGCTGTTCCCTTACGGGCCAGGAGGACAACATCACCGGTGCGTTCGGAGGCGGTCGGTGCGTGGGGTTGGGGGCCAAATAAACCGGAGGATAAGGCCACCGCAGTGGGCACAGCGGCAAAGGCATGGAATAGATTTTCCCGGACGTAGGTGAGGATGTCGGCTTGACGGCCGTGTTTAGCATATAGATAAACGGCGCGGGTATCGCCAGCGGGCTGCATCAGCAGCATTTGCTCCAGCTCGGGATGGTCGGCCAGGCGAACTTGCTGCTCCAGGGGGCAGGCTATCTGTCCATGATCGGCGGTGATGAACAGGGCCGTTCCGGCCCGCGCTGCAGCGCTTAAGGGCACAAACAGTTCCTGGCGGATTTGGTGGATGAGGGCACGGCATTCGGCGGCGACAGCGGCAGATTGCCAATTGTGATAATGGCTTAACGTATCAATAGTGGGCCAGTAGGCAAAGGCGTAGAGCTTTTGGCCAGCCTGGGCCTCCAGCAGTTGGCGCAACTGTACCAACATATGGGCAAAGCTGACGGCACCGTGCTCCTGCTTCACTCCCCGCCCGTGCATATCGCTAAGGGGCGTTTTGACGAGGTGCTGCTCTTTGAAGGAGTAGGTGGGCACAGATGTTGTCTGCAACTGTTGGGCAATACCGGGCACGGGTAAAAATGTTTCCGGGTCTAAACCTGATTTGACCAAAATGCCTGTGTAATTGCCAAAGGCCGGCGTGAAGGTGATCATCTGGCCGACGGCGGCATAATCGGGCAGGAAGAGGCGGAAGCCCAACAGGCCATGCTGGGCGGGCGCGAATCCCGTCCAAAGGGTACTCAGGGCAGCAACGGTGGTGGCGGGAAAAACGGAGGTGATCTGAGCGGACACGGCCGTCTCCCCCAACATCTCCTGGAAACAGGACCGCTCCTGATGGTATAGATTCCAGCCCATGGCATCCAACAGAATGACGACAACCCGGGTAATGCCTTCAGCTATTGGCTGCCACAATTCACCTTCCAGACGAGGTAAGCCGGAAAAGGGTGCGTCTAGCAGGTGGGCGATTGTGGCAGGGATGTTGGCGATGGAACGGCCGTGGTAAGACGGCCGTACAAACTCGTCCGGTAAATTTAAGTTCATTGGCAATCTCCATATTCAACCATACATGGAGATTATAGACGAATCGCAAGGCACTCACGAATTAGTGGCGCGAGCTCTCATCACTTTTAACTACTCATTTTGATTCGCAGCAACGCCAAAATCATTAGTACCTACCCATGTCAGACGGCGCTTCACAAAGTTGCCACCACATATTTGAATATATTTGGTTGAATTAGAATGCCGCCATTGTCGAGACGGAATGGTTCAATCGCGTCGCGCATGGCTGACTTCAATTGTTCTTCATTCACAACTTGGAGGGTGCTCTGAAAAGGGCCAGCAGCAGTCGTGCCCTGCCAAAATGTTTCAAAATCAGGATAGCGGTACGGGCAATCAACTTCACCACTCTCCAGCACGTTTAGGCCCGCCTGTGCAAACAGTTCTGCCAACAGGCCGGGTGCAGAAAGTGCAAATGGCCCGCCACTCGGAGGTGGTTCTGGCATAAAATCGCCTATTACCTTGAAAATAACCCGGAACCCCACCCTCTCTGGCGGACCAAAAAGCCCGGCAACAATACGGCCGTCCAGTGCACAAACTCGCCTAAATTCACTCAGAGCAGCCAGCCAATCCCCGGCAAATTGCACTGAATTCGCAGCAAATACGACATCAAATGCGTCATTGTCAAATGGCAAATTTTCCATGTCGCCAACGCGGAAATCACCGTCAGGCACACGCGCACGAGCGAATGTAATCAACCCCTCTGCCGCATCCAGCCCACTGACCTGTGCGCCCCTTTCTGAGGCTAACAAGCTGGCCCCACCACCCCCGCAGCCTACATCCAGAAAGCATGTCCCTGGCCCAACTTGAGCTGCATTCTGCATCGCTTCCCACAAAGGCTTGTTCATAGGTTCTTGAATTTCTGCCCAGTCTCGTGCTGCTTTTCCCCAGAGTTCACCTTGTATTGTTGCAGTTCCCAAGATTACACGGTTTGCCCTACTCCTGCACTGGACACACATCCACATGCAGATATTGCCGACACTCCTCAATCGTCCACCAGCGCGTCAACCGCGATTCAGCTAAAGCAGTTGTATCTGCCAATTCGACGGTATAGACACGGACAACTGGCTCTAAACCGGATACCACATAAAGTTGCTGTTCATCCTCTGTTAACGCAATCGCCCTACTGTTGATTGGAGCCAGATTTAACAATTCTGTCCCACTCTCTATATCCCAAATGCTCACGCCATTCACCCCACCCGTGATGAGTCGTTGTCCATCTTGCGTAAACAGAATCGTGCCAAGTGTGGATGATTGTCCAGTCAGGTCACTTACTTCCTCACCCGTCGTCACCTCCCATACTTTCAAGAAACCGCCCCCACCGCCGGCTGCTACCAGCTTGCCATCCGGGCTGAAAGCCAGCCCAATAGCACGGCTGGGGTTAGGGCCGAGTGAATGGAGGATTTCCCCGCTCTGTGCCTCCCACACTTTTACCGTTGTGTCTGGAAAATCACTGGTGGTGGCGATGGTACGGCCGTCTAGACTATAAGCCAAACTAAACAGCCCAGCCGTATGACCCTCTAACACAAACAACTCCTCACCAGTAGCGGCATCCCAAACTTTGGCCAATCCATCCGCACCAGCCGTCGCCAACTGCGACACATCGGGGCTGTAGGCGACATCCAGCACACCCTCATTACCCCCCGAATTTCCGCCAACGTGACTGGTAAATTGCAATAATAACTCACCTGTGACCGTATCCCAGATACTTACCAGGCCATCGCTGCTGGCCGTTACCAGACGTGAGCCATTGGCGTGAAATGAGACGCTGTGAACCAATGCATTGGTCTCATTTTGCAGCGTCAGCAGCAGTTCACCTATGGCCGCGTCCCAGATTGTGGTCGCGCCCGTGAAGCCGCCCAGCGCATAGGTTTGCTCATCGGGGCTTAGTTCTAGACTGGTAGCAGGGTTCGCGTCAGGGTGAGCAAAGGTCTGTAATTCGCCACCAGCGTAGCGGGTTGCATTCCAGATGCGGGCCGTGCCGTCAACGCTGGCCGTGGTCAGGTAACGGCCGTCCGGACTAAAAGCCAGTCGAAACACAGTTGCTTGATGACCGGACAACGTGAATAGCTCTGCGCCAGTCGTCAAATCCCACACTTTGGCCGTGCTGTCAGCCGAAGCCGTTGCCAGCAGCCCATCATCGGCCGTGAAAGCGAGATGATGCACCACGTTGTTATGGCCTGTCAGCCTGAATTGAGGCTGGCTGGTATCGGTCAAATCCCATATTTCCACGATTGTGTTGAAAACCAAAGCTAGACGAGAGCCATCACTGCTAAAAAAAGCACGTGTCAGACCAAATTCATTAGCAGTGGTAAAGGCGAGTTCCGGTTGCGTTTCTTGGCTGGCTAAGGCCGCCGCCACATCCCAAACCTGTACTTGACCAAAAACATCGGCCGTTACCAGGCGTGAACCATCGGCACTAAAGGCCACGCCATCAACCGCGACATCATGCCCCAGAAAAGTGAGTAATTGTTCGCCTGTGGCTAAATCCCACAGTTCAGGGATACCGTTATCGCGGCCGACCGCCAGCCATTGCCAATCTGGACTTAAAACAAAGCGAAAAAACTCCACAGGGATTGGCAGCTCTTGTTGGCTTAACAACGCGCCTGAGCCAACGTCCCAGATATGCAGGTTCACCGTTTCATAATTATCGCCCACAGCCAGCAGCGCCACTCTGCTATCCGTGTCATCAAACATGAGGGTATTGCCCACAAACTCAATCCCCTCATAGGGCAATGTCTGCAACAATTGACCCGTTGCTGCTTGCCATACTTTGACTGTGCCGTCCACGCTAACCGTCGCCACCTGTGACCCATCGGGACTGTAGGCAGCACCCTCCACTCGCCCGGTATGGTCTGATAACGTCATGATTACCCGTGAGGTTTGTATCGCCAAATGGAGGGCTTCTTCGGCTTCTTTGGTGTGACTGGTTTCTAAGGCTTGCAGCGCCAGCAGGATGCTTAATTCGGGGTCGGCTTCCAGATTATTGAGCGCAGCCAGTGACAATTCGCGGGAGGTGGCTAAGTTGGTTTGGGTTTGGGCTGCATCTCGTTGGGCGATGGCTTCGGCTTGGGCAGTGGCGCGGCTGAGGGTTTCGGCCTGAGCGGTGGATTGGGCGGCAACGGCCGTATCCCGTTCCTCATCTGCTCGCTGCCGTTCCAATTCTGTTTCTGCCTGGGCGGTGGCGCGTTGATTGGCTTCCAACACCGCTTCTGCCTCGCGGGAAGCCGCCAGTTCGGCGTTCGCCAGCGCATCCATTTCGCGGGTAGCGGCCAGATTCGCGTTTTGCTCGGATTGGCGGCTAAAACCAAAGGTGGCCACTGCCAGGACAAGGGCTATCAGTGCCGCCACGCCCAAAAAGATCGCCCGACGGCGCAGCGTGCCAGCAGCAAGCGCTTGCTCCTCGGCTCGCTGCCGTTCTGTTGCCGCCAACTGCTGCGCCGTCTCTAACTCGCGTTGGCGACGAACTTCTTCTTTGGCCTGTCGCTGTTCCCGCGCCGTGATGCTGGCTTGTAAAAAAGCCTGTTCATCCTGTGTAAGCGCAATAGTGGTTGTCTCGGCCCAGCCTTCAAATTGGGACAAACGTGCGCCACGCAGGAGATAGCTGGGGTCTTGAGCGGCCGTTTGCCATGCTCGTGCTTCATTGGCCAATAACCGCTGCAGCCGCACATCGTCGCGGCTCTCCGCCAGCCAGCGGCGCAAGCGCCCCCATTCGCGCAGCAATGCTTCGTGAGCGACTTCAACGGTGGGTTCCCGTGTGGTGGGATCGTGATCGAAGGTGAGGAGGCGGTAACGACCGTACTCAGTAATCAGTGTCCAGTAATCAGTATTCAGTACCGATTCCAATTCTGAGCGTAGGACGCGGCGGCGGGTGTCTTCGACACCCTCACCCAACGTAATGAGGCGCAGAAATAGTTGGCGCGTTGCTTCGTGACCAGCCGAGTCTAGACTTTCATAAATCTCATCGGCGCGGCGACCCAGTGCGCCGAGAACACCGCCACTGGCTTCGTAGGCGGCGCGGGTCAACACGGCCCCATCGCGCCGCTCGAACAGTTCTGTCAGCGCATATTGCAGCAAAGGTAACGTTCCCGGCTCATCGCCCACATCACGGATAATGGCCGCCGCCAATCCCGGCTCCAGCTGTACGCCGATTTGCGCTGCGGGCTTGGTGATGGCCTGTTCCAACTCGTCGGGGGTCAACGGCAGGACGGAAACGGTACGCTGGCGCAGCAAGTCACCAAAATCTACATATTGCAACGGCCGATCATAAAAGTCAGCCCGCAAGGTGATGATGACCCAGAGGCGGCTGCGTGGATCGAGAACGGCTGTTACCAAACTATTCAAAAACTGTTCCCGCACCTTTTCATCCTCTACCAGCGTAAAAATCTCCTCAAACTGGTCAATAATCAACACCAGTTCAACCGTCCCATCGCCCGGCAGAACACGCTGAACAGCCCGTAACAAACCCCGATCCCCATCCTGCAACTGCTCCAAGAGAGCCGAGGGTGGATTGACCGCCACGCGCAGGAAAGCCGCCTCCAACTCTTCCCAGGGATGTGCCCCCGGCGTGAAGTCCAGCACAAACCAATCCTCTGACCCAGGCAGACCGCCTCGGCGCAAAGCCGGCACCAAACCCGCCTTAGCCACACTCGATTTGCCACTGCCGCTAGGGCCAACAATAGCCAGGAATCGTTTCAGTTCCGATGTGTCCGATAAATGGGCAAACAGTTCTTGAATGAGCGTCTCCCGTCCATAGAAGTGTCCGGCATCTGCTTCGGTAAAAGCCCGCAAGCCACGATATGGATTTTCCAGATTGGCTAATGCCTGCGTGTTCAACTCTGGCACAGGGGTGACGATATTCACTGGGGGCAAGCCATCAATGCCAGCCAATGCTTGCTGTAAGGCGGCTAAAAGCGACGGAACATCTGCAAACCGATCGGCCGGGTTTCGCTTCGTCGCCTGCTGAATTACTTCATCTAAGGCGAGGGGCAACGCATGATTATATTTATGTAAAGAGGGCAGTTTTTCATGAAGGTGCTGTTCGATATAGGCGATAGGGGTGGGGCCAGAGAATGGCTTGTGCCCGGTTAACATCTCATAAAACATAATGCCCAGACAGTAAATGTCGCTTTGCGGTTTGACGGGTTCAGACAGAATTTGCTCTGGCGAGATATAGGCGGGCGAGCCAATGAGAACACCACCTTCGGTCAGGCTGTGGCCATTGGCCTTTTCCAGATTTTTGGCAATGCCAAAATCGGCCAGGTATGCGTTGTCCTCTTCATCGAGCAGCACATTGGCCGGTTTAATGTCCCGATGAACGATACCATGGCGGTGAGCAACATCGAGCGCCAGCCCAATCTGTTGCGTGTATTGGACCACCCTCTTTACCGGGATGGCTCCTTCTTTAAGCTGGTCTTCCACGCTGCCGCCGCGTAGCAGCCGCATAATGAGATAAGCAGCATCGGGTTCACGCCAGTAATCGTACAAAGGGACGATGTGGGGGTGTTCCAGTTGAGCGATCAACTGGGCTTCGGTCTCAAAGCGGCGGATGAAGTTGGGATGGTTGGCGTAGCGGGGCAAGATGATCTTGACCGCCACATCGCGTTCAACGGAGGGTTGCAGGGCGCGGTAAACGACACCGAAACCACCGCTGCCAATCTTTTCGCCCAATTGGAATCCTTTGACAGCACGGCCGCTTAAATCAGTGAGACCAATTTCAGCCGGTAAAGGTGACGGAGTGGGGATGGGTGAGGGTTTGCTTTCAGCGCGGGCCAGACGCACAAAGGCAAGTTGTTCTGCTTCGGGGATGTTGAGAGCCAGGGCGATGAGTTCAGCCATTTGCACAGACGGCCGTAAATCATCGGCCTCAATCTTACGGATGGTAATGGCGGCACAACCAACCCGCCGTGCCAACTCCGTTTGGGTCAAGCCCATGATAGACCGTCGTTCCCGAACGACCTGGCCGAAACTGATGTCTTCGTTCATACACACACCTTTTTAAAACTTGCCCCGATTCGATACCTTTCGATTTGTTTGAATTTATTCTTCCAGTGCCGTGATGCGGATATTGTCTATTTTGACGCGAGCGCTATCTGCTTCATGTGTACCAGCAAACAGAGCAATTGTACCCTGGGTTAGGCGAGAATCGTTGACGCTGGCGACGAAGTTGCCATTCACCTCGAATGTAAGCACTGGGCCGTTCGCAGTGATCTCAATGTGATTCCACTCGCCTGGTTGAATGGGCTCGGGTAAATCCACCCAGCATGAATCATCAGAGGGCGATTCGGTGAGATTGTCAATCCAGGTGCTGTCGGTGGCCAGGGCGGCGCAAGAGGCTGGCGTAGGGTCCTCACCCAGGCCAAACCGAATTAAGTAATATTGCCGGGAACGGTCTTCTCCAGGCTCTTTACGGATCTGTAAACCAAAAAAATGGAAGCCTTCGACGCTGGTGTCGTCGTAAACATCCATTTCAAATGTGAAGTTATCCAGCACCACATCTTCGCAAGGTGACCAGGCAAACTTGCTGCTTTCATTAATATTTATGATGAGTTCGCCATTTTCGATACTTAGAACAGCAAAATCCGCCATAGTAGGATCAAAGCAGGATTCTCCATCATCGAAATTTTCGGCATAGAGCACGGCCGAGTCGCCCGCTTTTTCTGCATCGGAAGATGAGCTTTCGCCTCTAGCACAGGCAGTGAGTAGGAGGACACCGACAAAAAGGACGATACTTAAGTGAGCCTTGGTCATTTGGACAACTCCTTTGGGCAAGTGAAAAATAGAAATTAGCTGATATCTCCGTTCATAACATTTGCCTCTATTCGCATTATAAGGGGTTTGAAGGGAGTCTCAAGGCGAAACGGTCGTTTATATCGGTTTTATATCGGTTGGGAAAAGCAAGCTCAGGGGTGCATTATTTTAATACGGTTTCGGTATTCAAAGCAGACAGGCTATAAGCCCGCATAAACGCGCCCGAATCAGGGTCTGTCATCGTTACATGCGCCCAATTGTTGGCGACGTGCTGTCCCTGCCAAAAAACACCGCCGCCAGAAGCCCCCATCATGGCATAATGCTCCAACTCCAAATGAGGCGAGGCGTGCTGATTGACCAGGCGCGTCACCGTCGTCCAGACCACATAAGCCCGTTCGCCATCCCAATCAAGCTGCGCCACCTCTGCCCCGATAGACAGTTCTGCACTTTGGGCAGCTATGAACGAGGCTGAGGGAATGTTGAGGTCGTTGAAATAATCCGGCCCGAAATCTAACACCAACGTTTGTGCATCTTGGGCTGATACCTGAAAGGCGTGAACTGGCGCATTGCGAACGATGCGCTCTCCCGCGGCATTATAGAGTGAAAAGCCGGTGAGACCTTGGGTATTGGTAGGTGAAAGCGCGAGCAGGTCAACGGAGAAATGATTGTGTGTTACCAGATAACGACCAGCCATTACAGTAGCATGGCCGACAGAACCGAAAAAATCTATGGGCTGCCCTTTTTGGAATTCGGCATGAAGTACAAGACGAACGACGGAGGCTAAAATTTGGGCTTCTTGGGCGGCACATAGGTCATTGTTGACGGTTGGCTGTATGCAAGTAGCATATTTAGCAATGACCGGGCTGGGCCGACTGGCTGTTCGGGGCATCTGCCAGCCTATGGTGAACAGGCTGGCGAATATCAACAGAAATGGGGCTAATTTGCTTGGCATTCCAATCTCCTTGTGTGAACTGTCGTATTGAGGATGCCCGGCTGACAAAGACAACAATCTCTTGACTCAATTTGTGGTTGGTCGCAATGATGACAAATGAAATTTTCACTTGGGCTATGTCAGGATTTGTTTGGGCAACCTACAGACATTCTAGGAGGCAGATTGGGCCAATTCAAGAGATATAAGCAGCTTGTATAGCACTTTTATCGGTTTTATATCGGTTCAATCAGAGCGATTTAAGGGCATTGAGCTTACTCTCTGCCATTGTAAGCTGTAAAATAAGAACTATAATCAAATCAATATCCATTCACAAGCGAGGGGGGTTGATTCTTTCATTATTCCTTCCCTCTTTACATTTGGAGGCAATTTTATGCATTACGAAATTTTTGGCACGACCTTACAGACATTAGACATCACCCTCAGCCCCGGCGAGGCCGTTTTTACCGAATCCGGTGGCATGGCCTGGATGCGGGGCAATATTGACATGTCCACCGATACCCGTGGTGGTCTGCTGAAGGGCCTGGCTCGCTCCTTATCGGGTGAATCTCTCTTCCTGACGACATATAGCTGCAAAGGTGGTGAAGGTATAATCACCTTTACACCGGAGGCTCCCGGCTCGATTGTGCCCGTGCAGTTAGGGGGGAATGAGAGCCGTATTTGCCAAAAAGATGCCTTTATGGTGGCTGAGGATTCTGTCAACCTGGAGGTTCATTTTCGGCGCAAGTTAGGCTCCGGGCTATTTGGCGGCGAAGGCTTTATCTTGCAAAAATTGACCGGCCCAGGCACGGCCTGGGTGGAAATCGCTGGTGAAGTCCGTGAATATAGCTTGAAAGCGGGTGAAACGATGAAGGTTGACCCCGGCCACCTGGCCATGTATGAGCCATCGGTCAATTATGATATTACCCGGGTCAAAGGGGTGAAAAACATCTTTTTTGGCGGGGAAGGCTTGTTTTTAGCGACGCTTACCGGGCCAGGGCGGATTTGGTTACAAAGCCTGCCCCTGTCTAATTTGGCGGCCAAGTTGATGCAGTATATGCCGGTTAAGTCGAGTTAATGGCCCATCCTCCCGGAGGCGGAACTAGGGGCCAGGACGACTAAGGCCAATGCTGAAAAATAATCAGGTGAGTTTAGGCGTGATTTCGCATTGGCTTTAAGGCGATTTGCATACCCTAAAGCCATGATTATTTCACGGAAATCGCCTAAAGTCGTTACTACAAACTTAACTGGCAGAAAAAAAGGCCTGGATCGGCGTATCCTGGCCTTTTGGTTTGTTAGATGTGAAGACGGCCGTTTCTACCAATTGCAGGGCCGTTTCTTTCTCCTCAATTTTAACGAGAGCAATTAGTTCAACGAGCTGCGCATGGCATTCATTCGGCTGGCAATAGAATCGTCTATCACCTGATCACCCACACGCACCTTCAAACCACCCAAAATAGTCGGATCAACACGGAAGTTAACATTGCTGGCGTTCAAAGCTTGTCTAACTTGATCTTGCTCCGCTTCAGTCAGGGGTAAAGCGCTGGTTACTTCGGCCGTGTCGCCGCGCAAGTTAGAGACGCCGGCCGGTACTTTGGCCAGGAAATCAGCAATCAAAGCCCGTTGGCGACTATTATCCAGAGCTTCACCCACCAATTTATTGGCGGCGGCAATAGAAATAGAGGCTACCTGGCTGCGCAGTTCGGACAAAATACGGTTGCGCTCCTCTTCTGCCTCTTCCCGGGCATTGGCCACGATAGAGCGGGCCTCTTCCTGAGCCTGGGCTGCGATACCCTTGGCCGCCTCTTCCGCCTGGATGGCCGCGTCCTGACGCACTTTAGCCGCTTCGGCACGTGCTGCGTCTAATATCTTCTTGGCTTCAGCATCGGCATTATCACGAGCAATCGCGGCTTGCCGGGCATCTTCCAAACCTTTGGCAATTCTGGCCTTACGCTCTTCCAATATCCTGGTAATAGGCTCTGTCGCATATCCTTTTATAGCCAGAAGCAGGATGATAAAACCCAATGCTTGAATGATGAGATAGCCTATATTGATGCCTAAATTATTTAGAACTTCCATCTCAGTTTCTCCCTATAAGCGCTATTTTAAGCGGCGAACAAAATAATGAAAGCAACCACCAGGGCATAAATGGCGACCGCTTCGGCGAAGGCGATGCCAAGGATCATGTTCGTCTGGACCAGACCGGCGGCATCCGGATTACGTCCCATTGCCTGCACAGCACCACCAACAACGATACCAATACCAGCACCAGCACCGATCATCCCTGTCATTGCCAGGCCAGCACCTATCAGTTTAGCTGCCTCAATAAGGTTTAGAGATGCATCTACAATATTTCCTTCCATGATTGTGTGTCCTCCGAATTATGTTTTATTATGTA
>Ga0299914_10000317_pt1 | contig 28888 bp, 22 predicted proteins | sample RVTome_10_FD_201361 | JGI IMG/M metagenome (GOLD analysis project Ga0299914, IMG submission 201361) | Soil microbial communities from uranium-contaminated site in the Upper Colorado River Basin, Wyoming, United States - RVT153D57 (version 2) ... | reverse complement strand
CGTCGCTCGACGAGCTGCCGCAGGTCTTCAACGTCCTCCGCGGCGACATGAGCCTCGTCGGGCCGCGCCCGCTCGTCGTCGACGAGGACGCCCAGGTCGTCGGGCTCGATCGCAGCCGGCTGCACCTGACCCCCGGGATGACCGGGCCCTGGCAGGTGCTCGGCACACGCGTGCCGATGCGGGAGATGGTCGGCATCGACTATCTCTACGTCGCCAACTGGTCGCTGTGGCTCGACGTCAAGCTGCTGCTGCAGACGGTCCGCCACGTGCTCCGCGGCGGCAACGTCTGACGCCGGCACGGCGGCGGCTCGAGCCGACGGCGCGCTCTACCGAGCGGCGGTCGGCCGCAGGCCCTGCGGCAGCAGCCGGCCCCGCAGCTCGCGCCGCACGAACCGTCTGAAGTCCTCGTCCTCGAGCTTCGGCCGGCGGCGGATGCGCGCGAGCAGGTAGCCGCCGAGGAAGGCGAGTCCCGAGAGCACGTACGGCCGCGCCCGGAGCATCCTCAGCGTCCGCAGCATCACCCACGGCAGGCTGTAGCGGACGATGTAGGCGCACTCGCCGTGGCGCGCGCAGCCGCGCAGGCGGCCGTCCGCAGATCCCCAGGGCCGGTGGTGGCGCGCCGCGAGCTGGGCGAACGACCGCGTCCGAAAGCCCCGCATCCTGGCGTAGGTCTCGTCGATCGTGTCCCAGCCGAGGCGCTCCTGGATCCCGCCGACGGCCTCGAAGCACTGGCGGCTGAAGAGCTTGAGCGCGCCGTGGACGTGGTAGCCGGGGGCGCTCACGCGCCGCCAGCCGCCGGGGCCGAGCTCGTCGAGCTTGCCTCCGGCGACGCCGAGCGTCGGGTCGGCGGCAAACTCGTGCAGCAGGCCCTCGAAGTAGCCCGGCGGCAGCTCGATGTCGCCGTCGAGCTTGCCGACGTGGGTGTACTCGCGGGCGTCGACCCGCGACAGCGCCCAGTTGAACGCCCGCGCCTCCTTCGCCAGCGCGAGCTTGTCGCGCGAGCCGCGCTCCTCGGGCCGCTGGGGAGCCTCGAGGACGCGCATGAACGGAAGCTCCGCCGCCAGCACCGTGGCGATCGCGACCGTCTCGTCGGTCGACCCGTCGTCGACGACGAGCCAGAGGTCCGGCGCCCGGGTCTGCGACGCGACCGATCGCGCCGTCCGCTCGAGGTTCGCGGCCTCGTCGTGGACCGGCGTGACGATCAGCAGCCGCTCGTTCACGGAGCGCCGGGTCTTCGCCGGTCAGGCGCCCGGCGCGAGGCGCCTGAGCACGGCGTCGAAGTGATCGGCGAAGGCGTCGAGGTCGAAGTGGCGTGACGCGAACTCGCGCGCGGCGGCGGCGCGCTCGGCGATCTCACCGCGCGACTCGACGATCCGCCGCAGCGCGCGCGGGAACTCGGCCGGATCGGCGTTGTCGACGACCCAGCCGCCGGCCGACGAGCGGACGAGCCTGGCGACCTCCGAGCCGGGGTCGACGGAGGCGACGACCGGGAGCCCGTAGGCCATGAAGTTCATCAGCTTCGACGGGATGTTGAACTCCTCGCCGCCGTGCTTCTGGGTCACCAGGGCGAGGGTGGCCGATTGGAGCTCGCGCTCGAGCCGTTCGCTCGAGACCAGGCCCGGCATCTCGACCCGGGGCGTGCGGACCTCGCCCGCGGCGTCGGGCGCGGCGACCCCGCTGCCGGTGATCACGAGGCGGACGTCGGAGTTCAGCTCGGGCTCGCTCTCGAACGCGCGGACGACCTCAGCAAGCCCCTGCGAGAAGCCGATGTTGCCCATGCTCAGCAGCCTCACCGGCGATCCCGCGGCCGGACGCGAGCCGTTGGCTCCGTTCGTCGATGTCTCCCCGGCGGCCGACCCGTTGCGCTGTGGGACCCGCGTCGCCGGGTCGTAGATCAGCTCGATCTTGCTTGCGGGCACGCCCTTCGCTTCGAGGTTCCTCGTGAACGCCTGCGAGAGGACGACGATCGAGTCGGCTTCCCGATACGCGAGGCGCTCGAGCGCCCGCGCCGCGCGCAGCACCGGCCCGTCGCCGACCAGCCCGGTCGCCGCGGCGCCGTCGGGAAGGATGTCGTGGAGCCACAGCAGCCACGGGATCCGGCGCACCCGGGCGTTGACGATCGCCGGCAGCAGGGCCGGGAATGACGGCGAGACGGCGACCTGGACGTCGGGCCGGCGCAGCGCGGGGATCGCCGCCGTCTGGGCGGCGGCGAACGTCAGCTCCTGGCGGATGCGCTGCGCGGCGCTGCCGCGGCCGGCCCAGAGCGGAAGCCGGGTGACCGGGATCCCGTCGCGGACCTCACGGTACGGTCGCCGGGGGTGCTCCCACAGCGGCTCCGGATAGTGGGGGAACGCCGCGACCACCTCGACGTCGTGGCCGCGGTCGCGCATCGCCCGCGCCCAGACCTCGCTGACCGGGGCGATCCCGGTGACCTCGGGGGCGTAGTTGCAGCTCCAGAGCTGGAGACGCATCAGGCGGCGACCGCGACCGCGAGCTCGTCGTGGATCCAGCGGTAGGTCTGCTCGAGGCCCTCCTCGAGCCGGATGCTCGGCTCCCAGCCGAGGTCGCGGCGAATCAGCGCGTTGTCGCTGTTGCGTCCGCGAACCCCCTGCGGGGCCGACAGGTCGTGGCGGCGCTCGACGCTGATGCCGGCGATTCCGGCGACGATGTCGACGAGCTCGTTGATCGTCACCAGCTCGCTGCTTCCGAGGTTGATCGGGTAGTCGATCTCGCTGTCGAGGATCGCCTCGGTCCCGAAGACGCAGTCGTCGATGTACATGAAGCTCCGCGTCTGCTCGCCGTCGCCCCAGATCTCGATCTCGTGGCTGCCGGTGAGCGCGGCCTGGGCGATCTTGCGGCAGATCGCCGCCGGCGCCTTCTCGCGACCGCCGTCGTAGGTGCCGTGGGGTCCGTAGACGTTGTGGTAGCGCGCGACGCGCGTCTCGAGCCCGAAGTCCTCGCGGAAATGCCGGCACATCCGCTCGCTGAAGAGCTTCTCCCAGCCGTAGCCGTCCTCGGGCTCGGCCGGATAGGCGTCGTCCTCGCGGAGCGCGGTCACCTGCGGCGACCGCTGCTTGCCGGCCGCGTAGACGCACGCGGAGGAGGCGTAGAAGTAGCGCTCGACCCCCGCCTCGACGGCGGCCTGGAGCAGGTGGGTGTTGATCAGCACCGACAGCATGCACGCCGCCTTGTTGTTCTCGATGAACCCCATCCCGCCCATGTCGGCGGCGAGGTTGTAGACCGTGTCGCATCCGTGCACGGCGATCCCGCACGCGTCGCGGTGGCGCAGGTCGAACTGGCGGTTGTCGGCCTCGGGGAGGAGCTGGTGCCACTGGCCGAGGGGCTTTACGTCGACGGCTCGGACGTAAGCTCCCTGCCGGAGCAGGTCGCCGACGAGGTGTCCGCCGATGAATCCACCGGCGCCGGTGACGACGATTCTCTTGCTGGGGTTCACGCGATCCTCCGTTGTCTCGACGATGGTGCAAGGGCTGGTTCGGGCACGGCGAGCACCGCCTCGGCGGGCTCGGACGGCGGTCCCACCGCGGCCTCGAGCTCGGCTCGAAGGACGTCCTCGACGAGCGGCAGGTGCGACCACGCGCCGGGCTCGGGAAGCGGGGCTCGGGCGGCGGCGAGGTCGGACGGGCGGATCCCGCCGTCGAGCGGGATCGCCAGGCCGAGGGCGGCGAGCTTGGCGACGATCTGGGTCTGGTGGTCGTCGTAGTGCTCGCCGTGGCGCGCCAGCCGCGGCAGGACGAGGGGCCGGCGTCCCGCGCGAAGCGCGCCCGCGACCAGCCCGGATCCCGCGTGGCAGATGACGTAGTGGGCGCGTCCGATCGCCTCGGGGACCTCGTCGGGCGCCAGCCAGTCGCGGAGCTCGTAGTTGCGCGGGCGATAGCTCGAGGAGCCGCCCTGGGCGACGATCGGCTCCGGGAGCAGTCCGGCGCCCGCCGCCTCGTCGACGATCCGCAGCAGCCGATCGAACTGCTGGCTGTGGGTCCCGACCCCGACGAAGACCCCTTCGCCCGTCGGCTGGTCGCCGCCGCCGTTAAGCGAGCGCAGCAGCGCCGGGCGGCAGATCGTCGCTCGGGGATAGGCGGTGACCAGCTCCGGCCACTGCGCCAGGACGCGGCCGGCGAGGCGCGACAGGACCCGGCCCGACGAGCTCGGTCCCGTCACCCTCGCCATCGTCTCGATGAAGACGACCCGGGCGCCGAGCATCCGCGCGAGGGCGCAGAACGGCACCGTCGCTCCGGATCCGGCGGTGACGACGACTCGGGGGCGCCGGCGGAGGACGATGCTCGCCGCGCGGACGACGTTCTGCGCGAACCGCAGCGGCCGCCGGTCGTACTCGGGAAGGTTGATCACCTCCTCGCCCTCGGCGGCGAGGGCCTCGGCCCGAAGCGAGGGCTGCACGACCCATACCCGCCGGTAGCCGCCGAACGCCGCGCGGACGGCGGCGAGCAGCTCGATGTGGCCGCCGGCCGAGGTCACGATGTGCACGACGGGTGGGCTCATGCTCCACCTAACGCCCGCGCCACGAGCGGACTTCCACGGCTGCGAGCCGCCGCCGCAAGTCCCCGTGCCGGGCGAGCGTTTTCTCCGCAGACGATGCGATTCGGGATCCACCTCCGCGAGCTCTCCCGCCTGCCCGTCGGCGTCCTCGTCAGCGCGACGCTGGCGCTGTTGGTGGCGGTCTGGAGCGTCGCCGACATCGGGCTGTTCCCGCCCCGGGTCGAGTCGCGCTCGATGGAGATCGCGAGCGCGCACACCGAGGTCGTCGTCGACACGCCGGAGTCGGCGATCCTCGACCTCCGCCAGTCGACCTACGAGATCGAGGCGCTCAAGAACCGCGCGCTGCTGGTCGGAAACGTGATGGCGAGCCCGCCCGTCCTCACCCACATCGCGCAGCGAGCCGGCGTTCCGCCGCAGACCCTCAGGCTGGTCACCCCGCGCACCCCGGCCCAGCCCCGGGCGCAGTCCGAGCCGGACGCGAGCCCCGGCGTCACCGACGTCGTCGCCCCCGCGGACCAGTACCGGCTCGACATCCAGGCGAACCCCACGGTGCCGGTGCTCGACGTCTACGCCCAGGCGCCGACCGCCGCGGCGGCGGAGAGCCTCGCCAACGCGGCCGTCGACGGGATGGACGACTACCTCGCCGAGCTCGGCGCCTCGGAGGGCACTCCGAGGAACCTGCAGGTGGAGCTTCGCCAGCTCGGGCGCGCCGACGGCCACGTGCTCAACGAGGGCATCGACCTCGAGGTCGCGCTGCTGACCTTCTTCCTCGTCTTCGCGATCTCCTGCGCGGGGACGATCGCGATCTCGCGCATTCGCCGCGGCTGGGCGATGACCGCCGATCCCGGCCGTGCCTGACCGGATGGAGCTCGCCGCGATCCTGCGCAGGCTCGTCGCCCGGCGGCGGCTCGTCGGCGTGCTGCTCGCGGTCGGGGTCGTCGTCGCGATCGCGGTCGGGCTGCTCGCCAGCCGCGCCCCCGGGCTCGGCGCGGGCGAGCGCGTGCTCTGGGTCGCGTCGATGCGGATGCTCGTCGACACCGCCGACTCGCAGCTCGTCGACGTCAACCCGAGGGCCGCCGACACCCTTCCGGTGCGGGCGCTCATCGTCGCCGACCTCGTCGCCACCGATCCTGCCAAGGCCGCGGTCGCCGAGGAGGCCGGCGTTCCGCCGTCGCAGCTCGAGGTGCTCGGCCCGACGTCCCGAGCCGAGCCGCCTGTCTCGACTCCCCTGGTCGCGAGCGCCGCCGGCCTCGGGTCGGTCCAGCGCGCCCCGTACGCGGTCAGCCTCTATGCCGACGGCCTGTCGCCGATCGTCGCGATCGAGGGAAATGCGCCGAGCGCGGACCGGGCCGCGGCCCTGGCCGGCGCGGCCGCGAGCGCGATCGAGCGCTCGATCGCGCCGCGAGCCGGCCGCGAGCCCGGGTTCGTCGCCGAGGCACTGTCGAAGCCCTCGGCGGAGGCGGTCGTCCACCGCCCGCGGCGGGCGGCGTTCGCGCTCGTCGCGGCCGCGGCCGCGTTCGCGCTCTGGTGCGTCTCGGTGGTCGCCCTCGTCGGCGGCCGTCCGCGCTCGCGCCGCCTGACCCAGGGCGTCACGAGCCCAGTTTGACGCCGGGCGTGGCCCGGGCGGCAGCGCTCGAGCGGGCGGCGATCAGGCCGAGCCCGAGTCGGGCGGGCGTCGCTCGTCGCGCACGGTGACGACGGCTACCAGCGCGGCGAGGCCGAGGAAGATGTAGGGCACCTGGGGGTAGGACATGGTGTCGAAGAGGAAGGCGACGACGAAGAACGCAACCGCCGCCGCCGCCCCGGCGAGCGCCGGGGGCGACCGGGCCGGGTCGCGAGAGCGGATCGCCCCGCGCGCGGCGCCGACGACGGCGAGCGGCAGGAGGACGAACGCGAGCAGCCCGAGCGCGCCGGTTTCGACCGTCCGCACCAGGACCTCGGAGTCGAGGATCCGGTGTCCGACCGGTTGGTAGCTGCCGTACCCGCGTCCGAACGCCGGCTTGCTCCAGACGTCCGGGCGGATCGCGTCGTAGTCGGACGCGCGGTCGCTGACCGTGTTGGTGTCGAGCTGATCGGGCTGGAACTGACTCAGCGTCGGGGTGATCGTCCCCGGTGAGACGACCAGCACGGCGATCAGGGCCACCGCGGCCGCCGGCGCCATGCGGAGCAGCTCGCGGCGGCGGAAGTAGGCGAGCACCGCGATCACGGCGATCGGGGCGACGAGTCCCGTCTTGCGCTGGGTGGCGAACATCGCCGCCATCAGCACGCACGCGGCGAGGCCGTAGAGGATCCGCCCGCGCCAGCGCTTGGACTGGATCAGGTTGACGAGCGCGATCGGCAGCGCCATCGCGAGCATCGCGACCGCGACCAGCCCGTGCATCGCCGGCCCATGGGTCACGCGGCGGCCGCTGAAGTCCCAGCCCGAGTCGAGCTGGGTGACCTCGAACGCGCCCGGGAGCAGGGCGTCCGACCACTCGAAGAAGAGGTTGTGCTGGAAGCGGTACTCCCACAGCGTCCCGAGCGCGCAGATGACCGCGAGGAGCAGGATGTAGTTGAGGAACGGCGCGACCTCGCTGCGGCGCAGCGTGCTCGCCGCGATCACGAACAGCGACGCGTAGGCGACGAGCAGCGGGAGCTTCTTCAGCGACGTGTCGAGCTCGAGCGCCTGGTTGAGGGGCGCCGCGTCGAGGACGACGCTGAGGAACGCGACGGTGACGAACGCGCCGAGCGCGACGTGGATCCAGCTCGCCCGCAGTCGCGGGCCGCCGCGCCTCGCCACGATCAGCGCCCCGATCCAGGCGACGACCAGGAACGGCATCACCAGGCGGTCGAACTTGAGGTCGATCGGGAGCGAGGCCTGGAGCTCGATCGAGTCGATCGGGACGAGCCAGACGACGGCGGTGAACGCGGCCAGCATCCACGGCAGGACCCGGGTCGTCCGCGGCCAGTCGCCGCCCTCGCCCCCGGCGGCGTCGTCCACCCCGTCGTCTCGGGGAGTCCGCGGAGCGCGGGTCCGCATGCGGACCACCGCCAGCAGGGCGGCGAACGCGAGGCCGAAGACGAGCGCGAACGTCAGCGCCGCGATCTTCAGGTCGGCGCCCGCGGTCAGGACCTCGCTCCGAGCCGGGCCGAGCTGGTGGAGGCGCACCTGGCGGTCGGGATCGAATCCCTGGCGCGTGGCGAGCGCTCGCAGGTAGTCGCGCATGCCTTCGATCGCCCCGGTCGCGAGCCGCTCGGCCTCATCCGCCGTCGGCGCCTGGGCGTAGAGGTCGACGACCGGGCGATCCGGCCTCGCGTGGGCCTCGAGCCGGTAGGGCAGGGCCGCGAGCCGCAGCTCCCGCGCCCGTTGCTCGCTGCCCGGCTCGGTGAGGACGCCCTCGACGTCGGCCGTGACCGGGGCGAAGGCGGCGATCCGCTCCGGCAGCACGCCCGCGCGGGCCCCGATCCGCTTGAGCGCAGGCGGGGTGGTCATCAGCCGGGCGGTCAGGGCCGCGCGGGTCCTCATGGTGTCGAGGTAGTTCCAGGTCTCGAAGCGGTCGGCGAGCTTCGACCGCGGCAGGTCGACCAGGACCTGGGTCGTCGCCCCCGCCTCGGTGAGCGGACGATCCTCGAGCCTGGGCGGGAACAGGCTGACGCTGGTGACCGAGAGGATCGCGGCGACGACGGCGATCGTCGCGCTCGCGATCGCGATCCCGGTGATCGGTGAGGTGGGCTTCGGCTGGTGACTGGAGGGCGGCATGTCCTGCGCGGCCGGGCCGGCTACCGACCAACGCGGGGCGCCGGCTTCGACTTGCTCGCCGCGCACGGAAGGGCCACCGGGGTGGTGAGCGTTGTTGGGTCGTGACCGAGGCCCCCGACGTTCGCAGCAGCGACGAGCTCACGGTCGCCACGGCCTCGGGCGTGAAGTGGATCACGCTCGTCCGCGTCGTCTCCGAGATCCTCCTGCTCGGATCGATGATCCTGCTCGCGCGGCTGCTGCCCCCGAGCGCCTTCGGGATGTTCGCCGTCGTCGTGATCGTCCAGGAGCTCGCCGTCAACGTGCCGAGCGAGGGCGTCGGCAGCGCGATCGTCCAGCGGCGAAGCGTCAAGCGGGAGCATCTCCAGGGCGGACTGGCGCTCAGCCTCCTGGTCGGCACCGGGCTCGCCGCGGTCACGCTCGTCGTCGCGAAGCTGATCGTCGCGCCCGTCTTCGGCGCCGAGACCGCTGATCTGGTCGCCCTGACGACCCCCTGGTTCCTGCTCGGCGCGATCGTCGCGCTGCCGATGACCGTGCTGCGCAGGCGGCTCGCCTTCGGCCGCCTGGCGCTGCTCGCGTTCACCCAGAGCACGGTCCGGGCCGGGACCTCGGTCGCCTTCGCCGCCTTCGCCGGGCTCGGCGCGCCGGCCCTCGTCTACGGGGGGCTCGCCGGCATGGCGGCGATGGTGGCGCTCGCGCTCGCCTTCGCTCCCGTGCCGCTCCCACGCTGGCGCGGCTGGGCGGTCCGCGACCTGATGCCGTACGGCGGTCCGGCGATGCTCGCCTGCTTCTCCTGGGCCGGGTTCCGCAACGCCGACTACGCGATCGTCGGCGCCAGCCTCGGCCCGACCCAGGCGGGCTACTACTGGCGCGGCTTCCAGCTCGCCGTCGAGTACCAGAGCAAGCTCAGCGCGGTGATGAACCAGGTCGCCTTTCCGGTCCTCTCGAGGAGCGCGAGGGTGGAGGAGATGTTCGCGATGCGCAGGCGCATGGTCCGGGTGCTGACCGTCGTCCTCTTCCCGGTGCTCGCGTCGCTGGTCGTCCTCGCTCCGGTCGTGGTCCCGCTGGTCTTCGGCAGCGCCTGGGAGCCGGCCGTGCTGCCGACGCAGATCCTCGCCGGCGCCGGCGCCGCGACGATCGTCATCGACGCTGTCGGCTCGGTGCTGATGGCGATGGGCCGGACCCGGGCGCTGCTCGGGTACGGGGTGGCCCACTTCGTCGTCTATGCCGGCGCGATCCTCGTCGCCGCGAGTCACGGGCTCGCGGCGGTGAGCGCCACCGCCGTGGTCGTCCACGGCGCCTTCCTCTTCGTCGCCTACGAGGTCCTGCTCCGCGACCGGGCCGAGCGGACGCTCCGATTCCTCTGGGACGACGTCGCCGCGGCGACGGTCTCCTCGGCGATGCTGCTCGCGACCTGCTGGCCGCTCGCGCTGGCGCTCGAGCGCGCCGGCGTCTCCGCGCCCGTGCACATCCTCGCCGTCTCCGCCTGCGCCGCGATCGCGTACCTGGCGACGCTCAGGATCGGCTTCCCGGTCGCCTGGCGCGACCTGATCGGGCTGTTGCGCCGGATCGCCCCGGCGCGCGGGCTCCAGGTCGCCCGCCGGCTGCCGGTCGTGCGCGCCGCACTGCGGGCGCCCGCGCCGTGAGCGTCGCGCCGGCGCCGTAAGTTTGCCCCCGCCGTTGCCGTTGCTCACCCGATGGTCGAAACCAGTCCGAGCAACGAGCCGCCCGAGGCGCTCCGATGACCACGTACGGCAGGGTGCTGGTCACCGGCGGCGCCGGGGCGATCGGGTCGAACGTGACCGACGAGCTGGTGCTCGCCGGGGCCGAGGAGGTCGTCGTCCTCGACAACTTCGTCCGCGGGCGTCGCGAGAACCTCGCCTGGGCGGAGGCGAACGGCCCGGTGACGGTCGTCGACGGGGACATCCGCGACCGGGCGCTCGTCGGCGAGCTGATGTCGGGCGTCGACGTCGTCTTCCACCTCGCCGCGATCCGGATCACGCAGTGCGCCGAGGAGCCGCGGCTCGCCCTCGAGGTCCTGGTCGACGCGACCTACGACGTCTTCGAGGCGGCGGTGAACGCCGGAGTGCGCAAGGTCGTCGCGTCGTCGTCGGCCTCGGTCTACGGGCTCGCCGAGGAGTTCCCGACAGCCGAGCGTCACCACCCGTACGCCAACGACACCCTCTACGGGGCCGCCAAGGAGTTCAACGAGGGCCTGCTGCGGAGCTTCCACGCGATGTACGGACTCGACTACGTCGCGCTCCGCTACTTCAACGTCTACGGCCCGCGGATGGACGTTCACGGCCTCTACACCGAGGTCCTCGTCCGCTGGATGGAGCGGATCGCCGCCGGCGAGCCGCCGCTGATCCTCGGCGACGGGTCGCAGACGATGGACTTCGTCTACATCGGCGACGTCGCGCGCGCGAACCTCGTCGCCGCGGCGTCCGACGCGACCGATGTCGCCTTCAACGTCGCCAGCGGCACCGAGACCAGCCTGCTCGGGCTCGCCGAGGCGCTGCTGCGCGCGATGGGCTCGGACCTGCCGGTCGAGCACGGACCCGCGCGGGCTGTGAACGCCGTCACCAGGCGCCTCGGCGACGGAACGGCTGCCCGCGAGCGCCTCGGGTTCGAGGCCGAGGTCGGGCTCGCCGACGGTCTCGAGCGGCTGGTCGAGTGGTGGCGCGGCGAGCGCGCCGGCGCGCTCGCCCAGCCGATTCGGATGCCTGCGCCGGCCGGCTGATGGACGTTCCCTTCAGCCGCCCGGCCCTGCGCGGCGACGAGGGCGCCGCGGTCGCCGACGTGATCGCCTCAGGCTGGGTCTCGCAGGGGCCGCGGGTGCGCGAGTTCGAGAAGGCCTTCGCGGGGGCCGTCGGCGCCGCCGAGGCGGTCGCGACGAGCAGCTGCACCGCCGCCCTCCAGCTTGCCCTCCACGTCTCTGGGGTCGGGCCGGGGGACGAGGTGATCGTGCCCTCGATGTCGTTCATCGCCACCGCCAACGCGGTCTGGCAATGCGGAGCGACCCCGGTGTTCGCCGATGTCGATCGGCGCACGTTCAACCTCGACCCGGACGCCGCCGAGCACGCGATCACGCCGGCGACCAAGGCGGTCATGCCGGTCCACCAGCTCGGCCTGCCGGCGGACATGGACCGCTTCCTCGCGCTCGCCGAGGCCCACGGCGTCGAGCTGGTCGAGGACGCGGCCTGCGCGATCGGCGCGCGCTACCGATCGCGACGGATCGGCTCGCTCGGCCCGCTGACCTGCTTCTCGCTCCACCCGCGCAAGGTGATCACCACCGGCGAGGGCGGCGTGATCACCCTCCAGGACCCCGAGGTCGCAGGCCGGCTGCGGAGCCTCCGCCAGCACGCGATGGACGTCTCCGACCTCGCCCGCCACTCGGCGCGCGAGGTCGTGATCGAGTCGTATCCCGAGCGCGGCTGGAACTACCGGATGACCGACATGCAGGCGGCGCTCGGGCTCAGTCAGCTCGAGATGCTCGACGAGATCCTCGCCGAGCGCCGGCGGCTCGCCGACCGCTACACCGCCGCGATCGAGCGGATCCCGTTCGTCGAGCCGCCCTACGAGCCGGGCTACGCGACGCGCACCTGGCAGTCCTACGCGGTCACGCTCGCCGATGACGCGCCGGTGGCGCGCAGGGAGTTGATGCGCCGGATGCTGCTCGACGGCGTCCCGACGCGGCGCGGGGTGATGGCGATCCATCGCGAGGCGGCGTACGCCGACGCCGGGGTCAGGCTGCCGAGCACCGATGCGGCGTCGCGGAGCTCGCTGATGCTGCCGCTGTTCGCCGGGCTCACCGATGCGCAGCAGGACCACGTGGTCGACCGGCTCGCGGCCCACCTGTCGGCCGTCCCGGCATGACCGTCGCCGAGGCCCCGTCGCTCCTCGACGCCGCCCGCGTCGCCCGCCGGGCGGTGCTTGCTCGCCGCCGGGCGGACAGGCGAGTTCCGCGCTTGCGCCGCGGCGACCGCGGGCCCGGCGTCGAGCCCCGCGTCTGGATGATCTGCCCGGACTGGGACCATCCGAGCGGCGGCATCCGCAAGCAGTACCGAGCGGTCGACGTGCTCAACGGCGCCGGGGTCGCGGCGGCGATCGTCCACCGCCGGCCCGGGTTCGCGTGCAGCTGGTTCGAGCACCGGACCCGGATCGTCGCCGCCGACGAGGTCGTCGTCGGCGCCGGCGACGTGATCGCGGTCCCCGAGATCTACGGGCCTTCGATCCTCGACCTCCCGGCAGGCATCCCCCAGGTGATCTTCAACCAGAACGCGTACCTGACCCTCGACTCGCTGGTCGCCGACGGGCCGGGCGCCGCCGCCCCTTACGTCGACAATCCCGATCTCGCGGCCGTCGTCGTCGTCTCGGACCAGAACGCCGACCTGCTTCGCTTCGCGCTCGGGGACCTGCCGACGAGGCGGATCCGCCACGCGCTCGATCCGGCAGTGCACTTTCCCCCGGCGGCTCCGCCCCGGCGCCGGATCGCCTACATGCCCCGCAGGCGGTCGCACGCCGCCGCCCAGGTCCTGCGCCTGCTCGAGCTCCGTGGCGCGCTCGCCGGCTGGGAGGTCGTCGAGATCGATGGCCTGACCGAGCCCGAGGTCGCCGACGCCCTGCGGGCGAGCCGGATCTTCCTCAGCCTGAGCGAGCTCGAGGGGTTCGGGCTGCCGCCGCTCGAGGCGCTCGCCTGCGGGTGCCTGGTGGTCGGCTTCGACGGCTTCGCGGGTCGCGAGTTCTTCCGCCCTCCGTTCGCGGTCGCGGTCGAGGATGGCGACGTCGTCGCCTTCGCCCGCGCGGTCGAGGAGGCGATCCGGCGCTGCGACCGCGACCCGGCCGCGGTCGACGCCGCCTGCGAGGCGGGCTCCCGGTACGCGCTCGGCGCCTACTCGCCGGCGGTCGAGCGGCGCGATCTGCTCGACGTCTTCGCGGCCCTGGTGAGGCGATGACCGGCGGACCGAGCGTCAGCGTCGTCATCCCCTGCTACCGCTACGGCCGCTACCTGCGCGACTGCGTGCGAAGCGTTCTCGAGCAGGACGGGGTCGAGGTCCGGGTGCTGGTGATCGACGACGCCTCCCCCGACGGCAGCGCCGGGGTCGCGCGGGCGCTGGCGGCCGAGGACGATCGCGTCGAGGCGCGCGTCCACGATCGCAACCGCGGCCACATCGCGACCTACAACGAGGGCCTGCTCGACTGGGCCGAGGGCCGGTACTCGGTCCTGCTGTCGGCCGACGACCTGCTTGCGCCCGGCGCGCTCCGGCGCGCCACCGACGTGCTCGAGGCGCACCCCGAGGTCGGGTTCGTCTACGGACACTCGCGCTACTGGGTCGAGACCGACCCGCTGCCCGCGCCGCGGGTCGAGCCCACCGGGACGACGATCTGGCCGGGCGGCGAGTGGCTGCGGATCGTCTGCGGCCTCGGCCACTCGGTCGTCACCTCGCCCGAGGTCGTGGTCCGGACCTCGGTCCAGCAGCGGATCGGCGGCTACCTGCCGGAGCTGCCGCACACCGCCGACGTCGAGATGTGGATGCGCTTCGCCGTCGACTCGGACGTCGCCTACATCAAGGGCGTCGACCAGGCCTACTACCGGATCCACGGCGCCCAGATGACGGTCGAGCGCGTGCACCTAGTCGACCTCCGCCAGCGCAAGGCGGCGTTCGACGCCCTGTTCGCCGCCCGCGGCGCGAGGATCCCCGGCGCCCGGCGACTGGCGGCGCGAGCCGACAAGCGACTCTCCAAGGAGGCCCTGTGGGGCGCCTGCCGCGCCTACGAGCGCCGGCGGATGGAGACGACTCCGGTCGACGACCTGCTCGAGTTCGCCCGCGCCACCTACCCCGGCGCCCACCGCCTGCCGGAGTACTGGGGCCTTCACTGGCGCCGGCGGGTGGGCCCCGGGCTGACCCCGTACCTGCAGCCGCTGATGCTCTCGGCGGTCCACCGCCGGATCCGCAAGACCCTGTGGTGGCGACGCTGGGCGCGCGAGGGCGTCTGACCGGGCGAGGAACGGGACCGGGAGCCGTGGCCGAGCCACTGGTGATCGCCGGCGCGGGCGGGTTCGGACGCGAGACCGCCGAGGCCGTGCGGGCGATCAACGCCGCCCGGAGCGCTTCGAGCGCGGCGCCGTGGGACCTGCTCGGGTTCCTCGACGACGACCCCGGTCGCCGCGGGGCGGCCGCGTCCGGGGTCGCGATCCTCGGCCCGCTCGACGAGCTCGAAGCGCGGCCCGACGCGTCGGTCGCCGTCTGCACGGGCCACCCGGGGGACTTCGCGTCGCGAAGGCGAATCGTGCGGCGCCTGGAGCTGCCGCGGGAGCGCTACGCGACCCTCGTCCACCCGGCGGCGGTGCTGCCGGATTCCTGCCGCGTGGGGGAGGGGACGGTGGTGCTCGCCGGGGCGGTCGCGACCGTCGACGTCGAGATCGGAGCGCACGTCGCGGTGATGCCGCAGGCCGTCCTCACCCACGACGACCGGGTCGGGGACTTCGCGACCCTCGGCGCCGGCGTGCGGCTCGCCGGAGGCGTGCTGGTCGACGACGGCGCCTACCTCGGCGCCGGCTGCCTCGTCCGCGAGGGCCTCGAGATCGGCGCCGGCGCGCTCGTCGGCATGGGGGCCGTCGTCACCCGCGACGTGCCGGCCGGCGAGGTCTGGGCCGGCGTCCCGGCCCGCTTCGTGCGGGCGGTCGAGGCCCGGCCCGGCGGCGTTTGAGGTCTGGCGGTTCCGACCTTTTCGGAACGCAAGCTCGGGCGCGCGCCGGGCGTTGCTCCTTACGTGACGTGGACATCCCTCCGCCGGTCGGTCGCAATCGGCGCCTTCCTCGTGATCGCGCTCGCGGTCCTGGCGGCGGTTCCGGAGGCCTCGCGGGCCGACGCCTGCACGCCCCCGGTCGCGAGCGAGGTCGCGTGCGAGAACACGAAGCCCGGCGCCGCCCCGCAGAGCTGGGAGATCACCAACTCCGGCGACCCGTCGATCCAGGGGTTCGCGACTGCGATGAGCGTCGACCGGGGGGAGGCGATCTCGTTCAAGATCGACTCCGAGACCCCGAACTACACGATCGACATCCTCCGGCTCGGCTACTACGGAGGCGACGGAGCTCGGCGGATCGCGTCGAACCTGACGCCGACCGGGCCCTCGAGCCAGCCCGAGTGCATGCACTTCGCCGACACCGGGCTGATCGACTGCGGCAACTGGTCGGTGTCGCGCTCGTGGACGGTTCCCTCGAACGCGGTCTCCGGCGTCTACATCGCCCACCTGCAGCGCGACGACGGCCAGGGCGAGAGCCATATCACCTTCGTCGTCCGCGACGACGAAGGTGACTCGGACGTCGTCGTCCAGACCTCCGACCAGACCTGGCAGGCCTACAACAAGTGGGGCGGGAACAGCCTCTACGACTGCGTCCCCGAGCTCTGCCCGCCGGGCGGGCCGACGACCTACAAGCCCGCCTACGCGGTCTCGTACAACCGGCCGCTGCGGACCGAGAACGACAGCCCCGGGTCGGCGCTGTTCCGCGGCGCCGAGTACTCGATGATCCGCTTCCTCGAGCGCAGCGGCTACGACGTCAGCTACATCAGCGGCGTCGACACGCACGCCCGCGGCGAGCTGCTGACGAACCACGACCTCTTCATCTCCAGCGGCCATGACGAGTACTGGGCGCGCGAGCAGCGCGCCAACGTCGAGGCGGCACGCGACGCCGGGGTCAACCTGGCGTTCTTCGCCGGCAACCTGATGTTCTGGAAGACCCGGTTCGCGCCCAGCGCCGACGGCACCAACACCCCGAACCGGACCCTCGTCAGCTACAAGGACACCCACTTCACCTCGCAGCAGGACCCGGTCGAGTGGACCGGGACCTGGCGTGACCCGAGGTTCACGACGCCCGCCGACGGGATCCTGCCCGAGAACGCGCTCACCGGCCAGTCGTTCGAGATCAACTCGGGGACGACCGACATCATGGTGCCGGCCGAGTACGGCTCGCTGCGGATGTGGCGCAACACCGACGTCGAGGATCTGCCGTCCGGGCAGAGCCTGCCGCTGGCGGCCGACACCCTCGGCTACGAATGGGACGTCGACGCCGACAACGAGTTCCGTCCGGAGGGGCAGTTCCGGCTCTCGTCGACGACGGCGACCGGACTCGAGCAGTTCATCGACTACGGCAGCACCGTCACCCAGGACGGGACCGCGACCCACAACCTGACGATGTACCGGGCGCCGAGCGGCGCGCGCGTGTTCAACTCGGGCACCGTCCAGTGGGCGTGGGGCCTCGACTCCTGGAACGGGACCGACTCGCCGCCCGACCCGAACATGCAGCAGGCGACGGTCAACCTGTTCGCCGACATGGGCGCGCAGCCCGCGACCCTGCCCGGGGGCCTCGTCCCCGGGTCGGCTTCGACCGACACCGCCGCGCCGACCTCGACGATCAGCTCGCCGCCGTCGACCGTCTCGAACGGCGACCTGGTGACGATCACCGGAACCGCGAGCGATTCCGGCGGCGGCTCGGTCGCGGGGGTCGAGGTCTCGACCGACGGCGGCGAGAGCTGGCACCCGGCCGAGGGGACCTCGAGCTGGTCGTACTCCTGGCTCGCCAAGGGCCACCCGTCGGCGGAGATCAGGTCGCGCGCCGTCGACGACAGCGGCAACCTCGAGCAGCCGGGCCCGGGGGCCTCGGTCGACGTCTCGTGCCCGTGCACGATCTGGGGCCCGAACGTGGCGCCGGATCAGCCCGACTCGGGCGACACGTTCCCGATCGAGGTCGGGGTCAAGTTCCGATCCGACGCCTACGGCTACGTCACCGGCGTCCGCTTCTACAAGGCGGCGGCCAACACCGGGACACACACCGGCAGCCTGTGGACGACCGACGGCGAGCGGCTCGCCCACGCCACGTTCAGCGGCGAGACCGCCTCCGGTTGGCAGAGCGTCACCTTCGACCAGCCGGTCGAGGTCGAGCCCGACACCATCTACGTCGCCTCCTACCACGCCCCCAACGGCCACTACTCGGCGACGAGCGACTACTTCCACCGACCGCCGGCGCCGGGGCCGAGCGGCGGCGGGATCGTCGACAGCCCGCCGCTGCACGGGGTCCGCAACACCGGCGGCGCAACCAACGGCGTCTTCAGCTACGGCGCCACGAGCTCGTTCCCGACCAACTCGTGGCAGGCCGCGAACTACTGGGTCGACGTCTCCTTCGAGCCGATCCCGGCGCCGGGCGCGGTCGGCGAGGTGTCCGCGACCGAGGGCGGCCTGACGTCGGCAAACGTCTCCTGGACCGCTCCGACGGCCGGCGGCAAGGTGACGTCCTACCGGATCACCCCCTACGTCGGCTCGAACCCGCAGCAGCCGACGACCGTCGACGGCGCGCAGACCTCGGCGACGATCGGCGGCCTGACCACGGGCACGACGTACCGGTTCACCGTCCAGGCGACCAACCCGACGGGAGCGGGGCCGGAGTCGGCGCCGTCCAACCCGGTGACGCCGCAGACCGCGGTCGCGCCCTCGCAGCCGACCGGCGTGTCGGCGGCCGGCGCCGGTCAGGCGGCCCGCGTCACCTGGACAGCCCCGGCGTCGGACGGCGACAGCCCGATCACTGGGTACGAGGTGACGCCGTACGTCGGCTCGCAGCCGCAGACCCCCGAGCAGGTCGGTGGCTCGGCGACGACGGCGACGATCTCGGGGTTGACCAACGGGACCGCCTACACCTTCCGGGTCACGGCGATCAACGCGGTCGGACCGAGTCCCTCCTCGGCGCCCTCGAACGAGGTGATCCCGCAGGCGACGATCTTCGACTTCGCCACCCCGCAGGTCGTCGACTCCGGCGACACCGCGCCGGTCGAGCTCGGGGTGAAGTTCCGCGCCGACCACGACGGCTGGATCACCGGCATCCGCTTCTACAAGGGCGCGGCCAATACCGGCACCCATCTCGGCAGCCTCTGGACCGCGGGCGGGCAGCGCCTCGCCCAGGCGACGTTCACCGGCGAGAACGCGACCGGGTGGCAGTCGGCAGCCTTCGACCAGCCGGTGGAGATCGACGCCGGGACGACCTACGTCGCTTCGTACTTCGCCCCCGCCGGCCACTACTCGGCGAGCTCGAACGGGCTGGCGCCGGGAGTCGACAACGCGCCGTTGCACGCAGTCGCCGACTCGACCAGCGCGAACGGCGTCTACGCCTATGGCTCGTCGAGCTCGTTCCCCACGAGCACATACCACGCAACCAACTACTGGGTCGACGTCATGTACGCCGTGCCCGTGCCCGGCGCCGTCACCGGTGTCAGCGCGGTCGAGGCCGGCGAGACGTCGGCCGACGTCTCCTGGACGCCTCCGGGCGACGGTGGGCCCGTGAGCTCCTACCGGATCACCCCGTACGTCGGCTCGAACGCGCAGCAGCCGAAGACCGTCGACGGGTCGCAGACCACGACGACGGTCGGCGGGCTCACCACGGGCACGACCTACCGGTTCACGGTCCGGGCGGTGAACGCCAACGGCGCCGGCCCCGAGTCGGCGCAGTCGAACCCGGTCACGCCCGAGAACGCAGTCGCACCGTCGGCGCCCAGCGGGGTCGCCGCGCAGCCGGCGACCAACTCCGCGCGGGTGACCTGGACGCCTTCGGGCAGCGACGGCGACAGCCCGATCACCCATCAGACGGTGACGCCCTACCTCGACTCCGAGCCGCAGACGCCGGTCCAGGTCGGGCCGTCGGCGACGACCGCGATCGTCGACGGGCTCGCGAACGGGACCAGCTACCGGTTCCGGGTGACGGCCACGAACGAGGCCGGCGAGAGCCCGGCGTCGGCGGCGTCCCAGCCGGTGACGCCGCGAAGGACGATCTTCGACTTCGCGACCCCCGCCGTCACCGACTCCGGCGACGACAGCGCGATCGAGCTCGGCGTCAAGTTCAGGGCCGACTTCGACGGCGCGGTCACCGGCATCCGCTTCTACAAGGGCCAGGCCAACACCGGCACCCACCTCGGCAGCCTCTGGACCGCGGGCGGGCAGCGCCTCGCCCAGGCGACGTTCACCGGCGAGACCGCCAGCGGGTGGCAGTCGGCGACCTTCGACCAGCCGGTGGCGATCGACGCCGGGACGACCTACGTCGCCTCGTACTTCGCCCCGAACGGCGGCTACTCGGTGACCGCCGAGGGCCTCGCGTCGGGGGCTGCGAACGGCCCGCTCGAGGCGCTCGACGCGGGCACGAGCGCGAACGGCGTCTACGCCTACGGCTCGTCGAGCTCGTTCCCGAGCGGCAGCTACCGGGCGAGCAACTACTGGGTCGACGTGCTGTTCGCGTCGGCTCCCGAGCCGGGCCCGGCGACCGGGGTGACGGCGACGGCCGGACAGGCATCGGCCGACGTATCGTGGACCGCACCGTCGAGCGGCGGGCCGCCGACGGCCTACGAGGTGACCCCGTACGTCGGGTCGCAGGCGCAGCCGTCGACGACGGTCACCGGGTCGCCGCCCGCGACGAGCGAGAAGATCACCGGGCTCGAGCCCGGCACCGCCTACACGTTCACGGTTCGCGCCTCGAATCCGAGCGGCGACGGCCCGGAATCGGCGCCGTCGAACTCGGTCACCCCGACGGGCTCCGGGCCGCCTTCGGCGCCGACCGATGTCTCGGCCGAGGCCGACAGCACCTCGGCGATCGTCCGCTGGAGCGAGCCGAGCGACGACGGCGGGAGCGCGATCACCGAGTACACGGTGACGCCGTATGCCGGCGCCCAGGCCCAGACACCGATCGGGGTCGACGCGCCGGCGACCCGGACGCGGGTCACCGGACTGGGCAACGGCACCGGCTACCGGTTCGAGGTCACGGCCGCGAATGGATCCGGGACGAGCTCGCCGTCTCCGCTGACCGAAGCGGTGACTCCGAAGCCGTCGATCTTCGAGCTCGAGGTCCCGCCGATCGTCGACGCCGGCGATTCCAGCTCGGTGATCCTCGGGACCAAGTTCACCGCCGACGTCGACGGGTCGATCACCGGCCTGCGCTTCTACAAGTCGGCCGGCAACACCGGCACGCACACCGGCGCGCTGTGGACCGCGGGCGGCCAGCTGCTTCGCGACGCGACGTTCGCCGGGGAGGCGGCTGCGGGGTGGCAGATGGTGACCTTCGCCAACCCGGTCGCGATCACGGCCGGGACGACCTACGTCGCGTCCTACCACGCGCCGAACGGCGGCTATTCGGTCACTCCGGCAGGGTTCGCCGACGGCGTCGACAACCCGCCGCTGCATGCGGTGGCGAGCGGCCTGAGCCCGAACGGGGTCTACGCCTACGCCGGCACCCACGTCTTCCCGACGAGCAGCTGGAACGCTTCCAACTACTGGGTCGACGTCCTCTTCGCCCCCGGCTCCTGACGATGACCGGCGGGGTCGGACGAGCGATCGCGACGGGGCTGCTCGCGGCGGCCGCGATCGCGGCCGCGGCGCTCGTGGCCTGCGGAGGTGACTCGGGCTCGACCGCGCCCGAGGGAAGCCCGGACAACCCGCTGGTCGCGCGCACGGCGGAGCCCGTCGGCGATCGGGCCGGCGCATCCTCAGGCGGGGGCGTACGTGAGCCCGGGGCGGCGTCCGGGGAACCGGCGCCGACCGGGGGCGCCGGGCCGGGCTACCGCGACCTCGTCGACGGCCAGTCGGCGCGCCCCCGCAGCAGCTTCACGCCGTGCAACCTCGTCGAGCGCTCGGAGGCGCGAGCGATCCTCGGCGAGGCGGTCGAGCAGCCGCGCGAGGCCCTCCAGGGCCCGACCTGCGTCTATCGCAGCGCGTCGGGCGAGCGCTTCGTGACCGTCGCCGTGCAGGCGGCGGCGTTCGACGGGCTGCGGCGCCGGATGTACGTCCGCAGGGAGGTCGACGTCGCCGGTCGCAGCGCCTACTGCGGCACCCACGGGCAGCCGGTTCTCTACGTACCGCTGGCACCGCGGCGGGTGCTCAGCGTCGCCGGCGACTGCGCGGTGGCGCGGCGATTCGCCGAGATCGCCGTCCCGCGGCTGACGACCTAGGGCGCGCGGACGGTGTATCAGGTCTCCAGCGCATCGGTCCTGCTCCGCCGGGACCGCGGTCTCGCCGCGCGGCGGCGGCGCTCGGCTCCGCTCGCCAACCGAACGGTCGTGCTGCTCGGCCTGACGAGCCTGTTCACCGACATCTCGTCGGAGATGGTGGTCGCGGTCCTGCCGCTGTACCTGGTCTACGTCGGCGGCTTCTCGCCGCTCGCCTTCGGCTTGATCGACGGGCTCTACCAGGGGGCGACGGCATTCGTCGGCCTGGCGAGCGGCTACATCGGCGACCGCTGGCGCCGGCACAAGGCCGTCGCGGCGACCGGCTACGGCGTCTCGGCGGTCTGCAAGCTGCTGCTCGCGACCGTCGGCACGGGGATCGGGGCGATCGGGGCGATCGTCCTCGCCGACCGGACCGGCAAGGGCATCCGCACCGCGCCTCGCGACGCGATGATCTCGCTGTCGACGTCGGCCGACCGGCTCGGCACCGCGTTCGGGGTCCACCGCGCGCTCGACACGGCCGGGGCGATGCTCGGGCCGATCGTCGCCTTCGGCCTGCTCGCGCTGGCGCCGCTCGCCTTCGAGTCGATCTTCGTCGTCAGCTTCTGCTTCGCGCTCGTCGGCCTCGGCATCCTGGTCCTGCTCGTCGACCCGCGGCGGGCGCGCGAGGACACCGCGGACGAGTCGCGGCAGGCGCGCGAGGACACCGCGGACGAGTCGCGGCAGGCGCGCGAGGACACCGCGGACGAGCCGGCGCCGCGGCCGTCGCTTCGCAGCGCGCTCGCGCTGCTGCGGGTGCGGCGCTTCCGGGCCCTGCTGCTGGTCGGCGGCGGGCTGAGCCTCGCGACCGCCAGCGACGCGTTCGTCTTCCTCGCGCTCGAGGAGAAGATCGACCTCGGCACGACGCTCTTCCCGCTGCTGTTCGTCGGCAGCGCCGGGGCCTACATGCTGCTCGCGGTGCCGATCGGCGTCGTCGCCGACCGCGTCGGGCGCGGGCGCGTCCTGCTCGCCGGCTACGGGTTGCTGCTCGCGGTCTACGTGGCGCTGCTGCTGCCGCTGGGCGGCTGGCCGCTGGTCGCTGCCGCCCTGGGTCTCCTCGGCGGGTACTACGCGGCCACCGACGGCGTGCTGATGGCGCTCGGCAGCGCGCTCGTCCCCGACGAGGTTCGCGGCAGCGGCCTCGCCCTGCTGCGCTCGGTCACCAGCGGGGCCCGGCTCGTAGCCTCGGTCGCCTTCGGCGCCCTGTGGACCTTCTGGGGGATCGACTTCGCCCTCGTCTGCTTCGGCGTCGCGCTCGCCGTGGCCACCGTCCTGGCGGCGATCGTCCTCGTCCGGACACGGGAGCCGGCCCGTGCCTAGCTCCCGCCGCCGGCTCGCGATCTTCGTCGTCCTGGCCGCCGCGTGCGCCGCGGCGGCCGTCGCTGCGGTCGCCGCCGGGCTGCGCTCCGACGGTCAGCCGGCGGGCGCCGGGGCCGCGAGTGCGCTCGCCGACGCCGAGGCCGCCGGCCGCCCGGTCGTCGTCTTCAGGACGGTCGAATCCGAGCCGTCGCAGCCCGCGGGGCGGATCGCGGTCGCCGGCCTCGATCCCTCGCCGGCGTCGCCGGCGACACTGCCGCGGAGCTGCGACCGGGTTCACTTCGCGGCCGGCACCGGCCTCTGCCTCGCCCGCGGCGACGGCTTCGCCTCGGGCTACCGCGCGATCGTCTTCGACTCCGACCTCGGCGTCCGCCAGGAGCTCGACCTGGCTGGGATCCCCAGCCGCGCCCGGGTCTCGCCCGATGGCGCCCGCGGCACGGTGACGATGTTCGTCACCGGTCACACCTACGCCGAGGCCGGGACCTTCTCGACCGAGACCACCCTGATCGACCTCGAGCGAGGTGAGTCGCTCGGCGACCTCGAGGAGTTCACCGTCACCCGCGCCGGCGAGCAGGTGACGGCCGTCGACCGCAACTTCTGGGGAGTCACCTTCGCCGCCGGCGGCGATCGCTTCTACGCGACGATGGCGACCGGCGGCCGCACCTATCTGATCCGCGGCTCCGTGGCTCGTCGCGCCGCCCGGGTGATCCGCGAGAACGTCGAGTGCCCGTCGCTCTCGCCCGACGGGTCCCGGATCGCGTTCAAGAAGCGCGTCGGCTCGGGCGCCGGTCCCTGGCGGCTCGCCGTCCTCGACCTCGCGACGATGGAGGAGACGTTGCTGTCCGAGACGCGCTCGATCGACGACCAGGCCGAGTGGCTCGACGACGAACGCGTGCTCTACGGGATCGACGGCGACGTCTGGGTCGCTCACGCCGACGGCGGCGGCGAGCCGAGCCGGTTCATCGACGGCGCGGAGTCGCCGGCGGTCGTTCGCTGGTGAGCGCGGCGGGGCCGTGCCCCGATCAGCCGCCGGCCTCGGTGTTGCAGGGTTGACGGCGGATCTTGCGGGCGACCTGGTAGCGCTTCGTGACCTCGACGATGCTCGCCGCCCAGCGCCCCATCACCGAGCACTTGACATCGATCGGCCCGAACGCCCACGAGCGGTTCGCGATCTTGAGGCCGGTCACCCGCGCCGGCATCCCGAGTCGGAACGGGTAGCCGCCGCCGAGCACCAGCAGGCGATCGATCCGGGCGCTCGTGTTGCCCTGGCTGTGCGGATAGAAGAACGCCGCCGTGCCGCACGAGGCCTCGCGGAAGTCGATCGTCGTGTTGCGGACGACGACCCGATCGCCGCCGTACCCCTGGATGCCGTCGGTGTGCCAGTCGTCGGTGCCCGGGCCGCAGTGCGCGTCGGGGAGCACGAGCTTGAGGAACGAGCGCTTGATCCGGACCGGCCCGCAGCCGTCCTGCTTGCCGCTCACGAACAGCCCCTCGCCGCGGCGCTGGATCTCGATCCCGCGCGCGGTGTAGCCACCCCAGACGATCGCCGGCTGCTCGTCGACCGGGTTGAAGCGCCCGGGAGGCGGCTCGAACGTCGTCCTCTTGACCACGAGGCCGTTACGGCACGCCCCGCTGGGCACGTTGTTGATCCCGCCGCCCTGCATCTTCACTCGCTTGACGGTCACGTTCGGGGCGTCGACCAGCAGGTCGGCGTCCTTGAAGACGACGTCCTTGATCACCGCGCCCGGCCGGCTGACCGTGAGGTCGCGCCTGCGGACCCGCGCCGGCTTCCAGCGCCGCGGGACTCCGGTGGTCGCCCGGTTCGGGAACCGGCGGCGCTTCGCCGCGGCGGTGGCCTTCGGCTCGGCGGCCGCCGCGGGCCCGGCGGACTCGGGCGCAGGCTCGCCGCCACCCTCGCGCGCCGCGGCGACCACCGCCCATCCGGTGAGTCCGGCGAGCGCGAGCAGCACGACGACCTGTGGCTTGTTCATGCTCGGATCCCCGGGCGACCGGTCAGCTCGCGGCCGGCCCTCAGCGCAGCTTAACTTCGACGAAGGTCGCCAGGCTCGCGAGCGTCGCGAAGACGTCGGCGGTGACGTCCTCGGCCTCGATCGTGATCCCGAACCGCTGCTCGAGCTCGAGCACCAGCTCGAGCACCGCCATCGAGTCGAGCTCCGGAAGCGATCCGAGCAGCGGCGTGTCGGCGTCGATCGTCAGCGCCCGGGCGTCGTCGACCCCCAGGGTCTCGACGACCGCCGCCTTGACCTCGTCGACTTCGATCGCGGAGTTCAGCGTCATGCGTTCCTTTCCGGTGGCTGGGTCACGTCAGACGAGCGCCTCGGCCGGCTGCGGATGACCGAGGAAGGCGGTCGGGCTCGCGGTGAGCCCATAGGCGCCGGCCTGGAAGACCACGACCAGGTCGCCGATCTCGGCTCGGGGCAGCTCGACTCCGTCGGCGAGCAGGTCGAGCGGGGTGCACAGGCAGCCGACGACGCTCACTTCCTCGGCCGGCGCCTCGTCGAACCGGTTGCCGATCGCCACCGGGTAGTTGCGGCGGATCACCTGGCCGAGGTTGCCGGAGGCGGCGAGCTGATGGTGGAGGCCGCCGTCGACGACGAGGAAGGTCTTGCCGCGCGAGCGCTTGCGGTCGACCACCCGCGTCACGTAGACGCCCGCCTCGCCGACGAGGTAGCGGCCGAGCTCGACGACGACGCTCGCTCCGGGGAGCCGGGGACGGATCGCCTCCGCGAGCAGCCGCTCCAGGTTGGCGCCGATCGGGGCGAGGTCGAGGGGCCGGTCGCGCTCGAAGTAGGGGATCCCGAAGCCGCCGCCGACGTTGAGGTAGCTCGGCGGCTCGGACGCGCGCTCGGCGAGGCGCATCATCAGCTCGACCGTCCGCTCCTGCGCCTCGCAGAGGATCTCGGCGTCGAGGTTCTGCGAGCCGGCGAAGACGTGGAAGCCGGCGAGCTCGACGTCGGCGGTGGCGAGCGAGTCGAGCAGCGCCGGAACGAGCTCCGCGTCGACCCCGAACTGCTGCGGGCCGCCGCCCATCCGCATCCCCGAGCCCTTGACCTGGAAGTCGGGGTTGACGCGGATCGCAACCCGCGGCCGGATCCCGAGTCGCTCCCCGATCGCGACCACGCGCCCGGCCTCGGTCGACGACTCGAGCTCGATCGTCGCTCCGGCGGCGACCGCCTGGGCGAGCTCTCCCGGCGTCTTGCCCGGTCCGGCGAAGCTGATCCGCTCGGGCGCGAGCGGGGTGTCGAGCGCGACTCGAAGCTCGCCGGCGGAGGCGACGTCGAGCGAGTCGACGCGGCCGCTCAGGTGCTGGACCAGGGCCGGCATCGGGTTCGCCTTGACGGCGTAGCCGAGCTCGATCTCCGCCGGGAGCGTCGAGCGGAGCAGGTTCACGCGGGCGTCGACGGCCGCCCGGTCGTAGGCGAAGAACGGGGTCGAGCCGACGCGCTCGGCGAGCCGGTCGAGGGCGATCCCGCCGACCGCGAGGCAGCTCGCGGGCGGCGCGCCGGTTGCGGTCGCGGCGGTCACCCGGCGGCCAGCTCCCGGCGGAGGAGGCTGCGGTCGAGCTTGCCGTTCGGAGAGCGGGGGAGGGACGGGCGGGCCACGACCCGCTTTGGCACCATGAACAGCGGAAGCCGGCGCCGCAGCTCGGCGAGGAGCTCGTCGGGGTCGAGGCGGCCGTTGGCGGGGCTCGCGGCGAGCACGATCCGCTGCCCGAGCCGCTCGTCGTCGACGCCGAGCGCGACCGCGTCGCCGACGAGGCCGGTGGCGTGGGCAACCTCCTCGACCTCGGTCGGGCTGACGCGATAGCCCGAGGTCTTGATCATCTCGTCGCGGCGGCCGACGAAGTAGAGGAACCCGTCGGCGTCGCGCTTCACCAGGTCGCCGGAGAAGACCGCGGTCTCGGTCGCGCAGACGGCGCCGTCGCGTCCCGGCGCCGGGCGGAACCGCGCCGCCGTCCGCTCGGGATCGTTCCAGTAGCCGAGCGCGACGAGGGCGCCGCGGTGGACGAGCTCGCCCTCCTCGCCCGGACCGCATTCGCTGCCGTCCTCGCGGACGACGAGGACCTCGGCGTTCGGGATCGCCTTGCCGATCGAGTCGGGCCGGCGATCGACCTCCGCCGGGTCGAGGTAGGTCGAGCGGAACGCCTCGGTGAGCCCGTACATGAGGAAGGGCTCGGCGCCGGGGAAGATGGCCCGCAGCCGGTCGAGCGTGGCGCGTGGCATCCGCCCGCCGGTGTTGGCGAAGTAGCGCATGCTCGCGGTCGCCTCCGCCGGCCATTCCTGGTCGGCGAGCTGGATCCACAGCGGCGGCACGCAGGTGAGGCCGGTGACGGCGTGCTCGGCGCAGAGGCGGACGACGTCGGCGGGGAGGAGGTAGTTGACGAGCACGACGTGGGCGCCGACCGTGAACGCCGTCGTCAGCTGGCTGAGCCCGGCGTCGAAGCTCAGCGGGAGCGCCGCGAGGATGCGGTCGCCGGCCCCGTTTCGGAGGTACTGGCTGACGCTCTGACCGCCGACGAGCAGGTTTCGGTGCGAGAGGACGACGCCCTTCGGCCTGCCGGTGCTGCCCGAGGTGTAGAGGATCGCGGCGACGTCGACGTCGATCCGCCTCGCCGCCGGCGCCCGGTCGTCCTGGACCGCGTCCCAGCGGTGGAGGTTCGCGACCTCCGGCGGCGAATCACCGGCGTCGCCGACTACCACCACGTGCTCGACCGACGGGCAGCCGGCGAGCTCGGCGGCGACGAGGGCGAGCCGCTCCGGCGACGTGACCAGCACCCGGACCTCGCAGTCGCGGACGATGTGGGCCACCTGCGGCGCCTTGAGCAGCGGGTTGACCGGAACGAAGACGCCACCGGCCGCCGAGGCGCCGAACAGCGCGACGACGGTCTCGATCCGCTTGTCGAGGTAGATCGCCACCCGCTCGCCGGGCTCGAGCCCGAGCTCGGCGAGTCCGCCGGCGAACGCGAGCGTCCGATCGCGCAGCTCGGCGTAGGAGGTCGTGGCGTCGCCGAACGTGAGCGCCGGGGCGTCGGCGCGCCGCCGCGCGGCCTCGACGATCAGCTCGTCGACCCGGGTAGGCGTCCTCGCGGGCGCGGTGCCGTCGATGTCGGGTCGGCTCACCACGGCACGCAGACCAGCTCGCTGTAGAGGTAGTCGATCTGGCCGGGTCGGAGGCTGGGGCTGCGGAACATCCGGTGCCGCGGCGGCCGGACGGCGAGAGCGACCCGCGGCCGGTAGCCCAGCACCCGCTGCTCGGCGAACGTCGCGACGGCGCCGTGGCGCAGGAGCAGGTGCCGCAGCAGCGGCCGTTCGAGCCGCCGGGCGACGTCCGGGTTGCCGACGTGGAGCAAGGTTGCGAACGCGCGCAGCCGCTTCCAGCGCTCCTTGCGGAAGACGACGTAGCAGTGCTCGTCGCCGTCGATCAGCACCAGGTGACGCGCCGCCGCGGTCGCCGAGTGGTCGCGGTAGAGCGCCAGCTCGGGGCCGGGGAGCGTTCGCTCGATCAGCGCCGGATCGTCGCTGACCGCTCCCCGCCGGCCGGGCCACGGCAGGTTGGGGACCAGGGCCGTCGCGGGGTCGAGGTCGCGGAAGCGCAGCCTGGCGTTGATCCCGACCGCGTTGCCGCTCGGGGAGAGGTCGGTGAAGTGATAGCCGTCCTGGTCGAGCGCCGCCCTCAGCAGGCGCAGGCTGTGGAAGCGGTAGGCCGGCAGCACGCACCAGGCGCCGAGGTTGCAGAAGCGCTCGATGCGGCCCTCGATCGGTCGCTCGGAGTAGAACGCGAGCTGGACGCCGACGACGACGCCGCCGTCGAGGAGCATGAAGCCGGCGTTCGGCCGCTCGCCCGCCCAGGGCACGGTGGCGGCGCGCGCCCACTCGGTGGCCGAGAGGCCGGGGTTGAGGTGGGCGTGGAGGAACTCGCCCGCGCGCTCGACGTCGCGATCGCCGATCGGCTCGACGCGAACGGATGCCGGTGCCGCTACCGCCATCGCTTCGCCGCCAGCCGCGCCCGCCGGCGAAGGGCCTCGCGCCGGCTCCCGGGCGCGAGCGCGCCGGTGGCGAGTGCCGTCCCGCCGCCGCGGCGGACCGTGTTGCGGGCCTGGAGCCACTGCTCCGGACGGCTCGAGCCACGGTCGCTCGTGTAGACGCGCCGGTAGCCGCAGCGCCGCAGGGCGTGGAGCACGCGACGGTCGTAGGAGCCGAACGGGCACGCCGCCTCGGCGACGGGGCGGTCGACGACGTCCTCGAGCAGGTTCCTGGCATCGACGATCTCCTCGTGGAGCGCGTGCTCG
>Ga0299914_10000316_pt1 | contig 28939 bp, 38 predicted proteins | sample RVTome_10_FD_201361 | JGI IMG/M metagenome (GOLD analysis project Ga0299914, IMG submission 201361) | Soil microbial communities from uranium-contaminated site in the Upper Colorado River Basin, Wyoming, United States - RVT153D57 (version 2) ... | reverse complement strand
GCTCACCTTCAGCCGCGACGACGGCGACGACCTGCCGCCCGGCGTCAACGACCTGGTCCGCGTCTACGTCGCGACCAAGCGCAAGATCGCCGAGGGCGACAAGCTCGCCGGCCGTCACGGGAACAAGGGTGTGATCTCCAAGATCGTGCCCGAAGAGGACATGCCCCACCTCGCCGACGGCACCCCGGTTGACGTGATCCTCAACCCGCTCGGCGTGCCGAGCCGGATGAACATCGGCCAGGTGCTGGAGACGCACCTCGGCTGGGTCGCCGGCAACGGCTGGTACGACGACGGCTCCGAGGCCTACGAGCAGGCCCACTCCGAGGACGGCGACGGGCGCGTCTACGTGGCCACCTCGGTCTTCGACGGCGCCAGCGTCGACGACGTCGACGAGGCGCTGGTCAGGTGGCAGGAGCAGAACTCCGAGCGCGGCATCGACCTCGGCGTCGACAAGGGCGCCCGGCCCGGCGCCCGCGCCGCCGGCTCGGTGCAGCTCTACAACGGCCGCACCGGCGAGCCCTACGAGGGCACGGTGACCGTCGGCTACATGTACATCCTCAAGCTGCTGCACCTGGTCGACGACAAGATCCACGCCCGCTCGACCGGCCCCTACTCGCTGGTCACCCAGCAGCCGCTGGGCGGCAAGGCGCAGTTCGGCGGCCAGCGCTTCGGCGAGATGGAGGTCTGGGCGCTGGAGGCCTACGGTGCCGCCTACACGCTGCAGGAGATGCTCACCGTCAAGTCCGACGACACGGTCGGCCGGGTGAAGGCCTACGAGGCGATCGTCAAGGGCGAGAACATCCCCGAGCCCTCGATCCCCGAGTCGTTCAAAGTGCTGCTGAAAGAGATCCAGGCCCTCTCGCTGGACGCCAACGTCGTCTCCGAAGGCGGCGACGTGGAGATCGCCGAGGAAGACGACGACCTCCTGAAGGCGGCCGAGGAGCTGGGCATGGACCTGACCGGGGTCCGCGCCGAGGACTCCAACGGCGCCGCCGACGAGAAGGAGGAGCAGGTCGTCGCCGAGGGCGAGGGCGGCTCCGGCGACGGGGCGGAGGCCGGCGGCGACGGCGCCGCGGCGGAAGGGTCGGAGGAGAAGGCCGAAGAGACGAAGGTGGAGGACTGATGATCGACATCAACAACTTCGACGCGATCGAGATCGGCCTCGCGTCCTCGAAGAAGATCCGCTCCTGGAGCTGGGGCGAGGTCACCAAGCCGGAGACGATCAACTACCGCACGCTGAAGCCGGAGAAAGACGGCCTCTTCTGCGAGCGCATCTTCGGCCCGACCAAGGACTGGGAGTGCTACTGCGGCAAGTACAAGCGGGTCCGCTACAAGGGCATCGTCTGCGAGCGCTGCGGGGTCGAGGTGACCCGCTCCAAGGTGCGTCGCGAGCGCATGGGCCACGTCGACCTGGCGGCGCCGGTCTCCCACATCTGGTTCTTCAAGGGCGTGCCCAGCCGGATCGGCTACCTGATCGACATGGCGCCGAAGGAGCTGGAGAAGGTCCTCTACTTCGCCGCCTCGATGGTCACCTGGGTCGACACCGAGGCCCGCGACAAGGACCTCGGCAAGCTCGAGAAAGAAGTGAAGAAGGTCGTCGACGGCTACGAGGTCGAACAGCAGAAGCGCACCCAGGAGCTGAGCGAGTCGCTCGAGCGCCGCATCAAGTACCTGGAGGAGGGCTCGCAGGAGAAGTTCGACGACGAGGACCACATCTGGGCCGACTCGCTGAAGCTGACCGCGGCGCAGCTGCGCAAGCTGAAGGACGACGAGCGCGCCAAGCTGATCAAAGAACTGCGCAAGACCTTCGATACGGAGATCTCCGACACCGAGGCCTACATCGAAGAGGCGATCGAGCGGATGGAGGAAGTCTGGAAGATCTTCACCGAGATGAAGCCGAAGGAGGTCGTCAACGACGAGACCGTCTTCCGCGAGCTCAAGGACCGCTTCGGCTCGCCCTTCGGCTGGGGCGAGTACTTCCGCGGCGGGATGGGCGCCGAGGCGGTGCGCGACCTGCTCGAGCAGGTCGACCTGGCGGCCGAATGCGAGGAGCTCGAGCAGACGATCAACAGCTCCAAAGGCCAGAAACAGGCGCGCGCCGTGAAGCGGCTGAAGGTCGCCTCCGCCTTCCTCAACTCCGACAACAAGCCCGACTGGATGATCCTCGACGCGGTGCCGGTGATCCCGCCGGAGCTGCGGCCGATGGTGCAGCTCGACGGTGGCCGCTTCGCCACCTCCGACCTCAACGACCTCTACCGGCGGGTGATCAACCGCAACAACCGGCTGAAAAGGCTGCTCGATCTGGGCGCCCCCGAGATCATCGTCAACAACGAGAAGCGGATGCTGCAGGAGGCGGTCGACGCGCTGTTCGACAACGGCCGCCGCGGCCGCCCGGTCACCGGCCCCGGCAACCGGCCGCTGAAGTCGCTCTCCGACATGCTCAAGGGCAAGCAGGGACGCTTCCGCCAGAACCTGCTCGGCAAGCGGGTCGACTACTCCGGCCGCTCGGTGATCGTCTCCGGCCCGAGCCTGAAGCTGCAGCAGTGCGGCCTGCCCAAGCTGATGGCGCTGGAGCTCTTCAAGCCGTTCATCATGGCGCAGCTGGTCGAGCGCAAAGCCGTGCAGAACATCAAGGCGGCGAAGAAGATGGTCGAGTCGATGGTGCCCGAGGTCTGGGACGTGCTCGAGGAAGTGATCCACGAGCACCCGGTGCTGCTCAACCGCGCGCCGACCCTGCACCGGCTAGGCATCCAGGCCTTCGAACCGGTGCTGGTCGAGGGCAAGGCGATCCAGGTCCACCCGCTCGTCTGCCACGCCTTCAACGCCGACTTCGACGGCGACCAGATGGCGGTCCACGTGCCGCTCTCCGCCGAGGCCCAGGCCGAGGCGCGGGTGCTGATGCTCTCCGCCAACAACATCCTCTCGCCGGCCCACGGCTCGCCGCTGGCGACGCCGACCCAGGACATGGTGCTGGGGATCTACTACCTCACCTACGGCCCGCCCGCCGAGGAGCTGGCGAAGCGCGACGAGGAGCTGAAGAAGGGCAAGGGCGCGAAGCTGAACGGCAGCGCGCCGAAGGTCTTCCGCTCCGCGCAGGAGGCCGAGCTGGTCTACGAGAACGGCGGCTGCAAGCTGCACGACCTGGCCGAGTACCGCCGCGCCGGCCACGAGCACTTCCTCACCACGGTGGGGCGGATCATCTTCAACGAGAAGATCGAGCGCGCCCTCGCCGACGCGCTGGGCGACGAGTTCGACCCGGAGCGCTTCGTCTTCGCCAACCAGGCGCTGAAGAAGCGCGACGTCAACGAGATGGTCTCCGACCTGGTCGAGGCCTACGGCGCGCCGGCGGTATCGCGGGTGCTCGACGCCTTCAAGGACCTCGGCTTCCACTACGCCACCCAGGCCGGGATCACGGTCTCCAAGAACAACGTCGTCTCGCCGCCCAACAAGGCCGAGATCCTCGACCGCTACGAGAAGGAGACCAAGGCGATCCAGGACCAGTACGACGACGGCTACATCACCGCCGAGGAGCGCCACGAGGCGGTCACCGCGCACTGGAACAAAGCCACCGACGAGGTCGCCCAGGCGATGGAGGACAACCTCGACGAGCTCAACCCGATCTACATGATGGCCAACTCCGGCGCCCGCGGCTCGTTCAAACAGATCCGCCAGCTGGCCGGGATGCGCGGCCTGATGGCCAACCCGAAAGGGGAGATCATCGAGCGGCCGATCAAGGCCAACTTCATGGAGGGCCTGACCGTGCTCGAGTACTTCATCTCGACCCACGGCGCCCGCAAGGGCCTGGCCGACACGGCGCTGCGCACGGCCGACTCGGGCTACCTCACCCGCCGCCTGGTCGACGTCGCCCAGGACGTGATCGTCCGCGACGAAGACTGCAAAACCAAAGACCACATCGAGATGCCGCTGCGCAAGGACGACGGCTCGCTCAACGACAACCTGATCGGCCGCCTGGCGGCGAAGAAGTTCGAGACCAAGCGCGGTCGCGAGTTGCTCAAGCGCAACCAGGAGATCACGATGGCCGAGGTCGAGGAGATCGGCGAGGCGTTCGGCGACGACGAGGTCGCGGTGCCGGTCCGCTCGACCCTAAAGTGCGAGGCCGAGTCGGGCGTGTGCCGCGCCTGCTACGGCGTCGCGCCGGCGACCGGCTCGATGGTCGACATCGGCGACGCGGTCGGGATCATCGCCGCCCAGTCGATCGGCGAGCCGGGCACGCAGCTGACCATGCGCACCTTCCACACCGGCGGCGTCGCCGGCCAGGACATCACCCAGGGCCTGCCGCGCATCGTCGAGCTCTTCGAGGCGCGCAAACCGAAGGGGCTGGCGCAGATGGCCGAAGAGGCCGGCAAGGTCTCGGTCGAGGAGACCGAGAAAGCGCTGAAAGCGATCATCACCGCCTCCGACGGCGAGGAGCACAGCTACAGCTTCCCGCCGCGCACCCGCCTGCACGTCTCCGACGGCGACAAGGTCGAGGTCGGCCAGCAGCTCAACGAGGGCTCGCTCTACCCGGCCGACCTCTTGGCGATCCGCGGCCGCACCGAGACCGAGCTCTACCTGGTCGCCGAGGTGCAGAAGGTCTACCGGGCGCAGGGCGTCGACATCAACGACAAGCACATCGAGCTGATCGCGCGGCAGATGCTGAAGAAGGTCAAAGTCGAGTCGAAGGGCTCGACCAGCCTGCTGCCCGGCCAGCTCGAGGACCGCGGCGCGCTGAAGCGGCTCAACAAGCAGACCAAGGCCGACGGCGGCACGCCGGCGAAAGGCGAGGAGGTCATCCTCGGCATCACCAAGGCCTCGCTGGCGACCGAGTCGTTCCTCTCCGCCGCCTCCTTCCAGGAGACGACCAAGGTGCTCACCGACGCGGCGCTGGAGGGCAAACGCGACAAACTGGTCGGCCTCAAGGAGAACGTGATCATCGGCAAGCTGATCCCCGCCGCGACCGGCCTCAAGCACTACCGCACCCTGGCGGTCGAGCCGGCGGTGCCGATCGAGCCGCCCAGCGACGAGGACCTGCTCGACGAAGAGGAGCTGGCCGCCGAGCTCGGCGTCGACGGCGAGGAGGCCCCGGTCGAGGGCTTCGGCGCCTCCTTCGCCGAGGAGCTCGAGGAGCTGGCGCAGGAGATCGAGGGCGGGTCGGACGAGAAGTAACGCCTTCGTGGGAGGGACCAACCGGCCCCACCGACGCCGATTGCAGCTTTTTCCACGCTATGACGGGGACAAGGCTGCGATCAAGCCTTCTTGGCCATCCAGCCAGGTTGGATAGATTTCAGGCATGGCTGAGAAGGTCTGCATCGTCGGCGCCGGCAGCTCTGGGATCGCCGCCTGCCAGGTGCTGAACGCGCGCGGGGTCCCCTTCGACTGCTTCGAGAAGGGCTCGCAGGTGGGGGGCAACTGGCGCTACGAAAACGACAACGGCATGTCGTCGGCCTACCGCTCGCTGCACATCAACACCTCGCGGCGGCTGATGTCCTACGCGACCTTCCCGATGCCCGAGGATTACCCCGACTACCCGGATCACTTCCAGATCGCCCGCTACTTCGACGCCTACGTCGACCGCTTCGGCCTGCGCGAGAAGATCCGCTTCCGCAGCGAGGTCGTCGACGTCAAGCCGGCCGGCGAGGAGTGGGAGGTGGCGGTCGAAGGCGAGGACGGCGAGCGCGAGACCGGCCGCTACCGGGCGGTGGTGGTCGCCAACGGCCACCACTGGGACCCGCGCCGGCCCGAACCGGCCTTCCCCGGGTCCGCGGAGTTCGCGGGCGAGCAACTCCACGTACACCACTACCGCGAGCCCGAGGCGCTGCGCGGCAAGCGCGTGCTGGTGCTGGGGATCGGCAACTCGGCCACCGACATCGCGGTCGAGTCCTCGCGGATCGCCGACGCCACCTTCCTGGCGATGCGCCGCGGCGCCTACGTGCTGCCCAAGTACCTCAACGGCAAGCCCACCGACGAGGCCGCCTCGCCGCTGCTCACCCACTTCCCGCTTGCCGTCCAGCGCTTCTTCATCAGCCGCATGCTGGGCCTGGCGGCCGGCGACATGACCGCCTACGGCCTGCCCGAGCCCGACCACAAGCTGCTCGAGGCACACCCGACCGTCTCGGCCGAGCTGCTCTCCCGGCTCGGTCACGGCGACATCGAGGTCAAGCCCAGCATCGAGCGCTTCGCCGGCGGTCGCACCGTCCGCTTCGCCGACGGCAGCGAGGAGGAGATCGACCTGGTCGTCTACTGCACCGGCTACAAGATCAGCTTCCCCTTCTTCGACCCTGACCTGATCTCGGCCGAGGACAACCGGCTGCCGCTCTACCGCCGCGTCGTCTCGGTCGAGCACCCGGGCCTCTACTTCATCGGCCTGATCCAGCCGCTGGGGGCGATCATGCCCCTCGCCGAGGCGCAGGCGGAGTGGGTCGCCGACCTGCTCGGCGGCCGCGCGACGCTGCCCTCAGCCGCCGAGATGCGCGCCGAGATCGCCGCCGAGGAACGGCGGATGCGCAAGCGCTACGTCGCCTCCAAGCGGCACACGATCCAGGTCGACTTCCACCCCTACCTGCGCACGATCCGGCGCGAGCGCAAGCGCCGGCCTTCCCCGCAGACCGCCTGACCCGGGCCGTGCTGGGGGCCGCGGGGGCGCCGCGGCAAGGGTCGCCGGCGGCCGAAGCCATCTCCGCTGCCGCCGCCGGCCTCGCCCTCGGGCTGCGGCGCCTTGCTCGCCCACCAGATCAGCCAGAGCGCGCCCAGGACCGGGATCTTCAGCACCACGAGCAGGAAGAAGATCGGCAGGAACCCCTCCATCCGAGTCAGTCTAGACCGCCGGCCCAGGCGGTCAACGCCTCGACCTGGACCTCCTCCAAGCCGAGCTGGGACTCGGTCGGCATCAGCAGGGTGGGCGCCTGGCGCGCCCGCGCCCACTCGTAGCAGCTCTCGTCGAAGCTGTCGTCGATCCAGGCCAGCGGCCGCCCCTTGCCGTACTCGTCCAGCGGGCCCAGCTTCCAGTGGGCCGAGCCGAAGCGGGCGGCACCGTCGAAGCTGAGCACCGGCAGCTCGGGCAGGCCGAGGATGCGCGGCAGGTAGTCGTTGGCTTTCTCCTCCCACCCCGTCGCCCAGACCAGTTCGTAGTGCTCGGCCAGCCGCTGCAGCCGCTCTCCCGCCACCAGGGAGATGCAATGCACCATCCCGTCGATCAGCTCAAACCGCGCGACCTTCCTATCGGGGGGATCGTCAAAACCAAACAAGGAGATGACCCCATCGACATCAACGGCAAGGATGGGTCGATTCATTTTTCAAACCTTAGAGACGCGTTTGGGTTCTGGACCCCGCCCCCGGAGACACGCGATGAGAGCGTGGCTGGCAAGGACGCAGGGAGGACGATGAGGGGAGCGCACTTCAGTGCGTGACCCGAATCGCCCGGACCGAGGACACAGCCAGGCGCGCTCTCATCGCGTCTCCGGGCTACCAGCGGTAGTGGGCGAAAGCCTTGTTGGCTTGGGCCATCCTATAAATGTCGTCCTTGCGCTTCCATGCGGACCCCTGCTGCTGGATCGCGTCGAGGACTTCGCCGGCGAGGCGCTCGGACATCGAGTACTCGCGCCGGTTGCGGGCGAAGTCGACCAGCCAGCGGACGGCGAGGGTGCGGGCGCGGCGCGCCGGCACCTCGACCGGCACCTGGTAGGTGGCGCCGCCGACCCGGCGAGAGCGGACCTCGAGCACCGGCGTGAGCTGCTTGATCGCCGCCTCCAGCGTCTCGACCGGATCCTCGCCGGAGCGCTCGCCGACGATCGCCAGAGCGTCGTAGACGATCCGCTCGGCAAGCGCCTTCTTGCCGTCGCGCATCACTTTGTTGATCACCTGCTGGACAAGTCGGTTGCGGTAGCGGGCGTCGGGCTCGACCGGGCGGAGCTGGGCTGCGGAGCGGCGCGGCATTTAGGTCGTCAACCGCCTCAAGAAGCCTTGACGCCGTAGAGGGAGCGCCCCTGCTTGCGGTCGGAGACTCCGGCCGCGTCGAGGGTGCCGCGGACGACCTTGTAGCGGACGCCCGGCAGGTCCTTGACCCGGCCGCCGCGGACGAGCACGACCGAGTGCTCCTGCAGGTTGTGCCCCTCGCCGGGGATGTAGGTGGTGACCTCCATGCCGTTGGTCAGCCGCACACGGGCGATCTTGCGCAGGGCCGAGTTCGGCTTCTTCGGCGTTACCGTGGCGACGCGGGTGCAGACGCCGCGCCTTTGCGGCGCCGCGACCCCCTTCTTGCGCCCATGCCCCGACTTGAGGCCCGGCGTGGTCGTCTTCTTTTTAGGGCGCTTGCGACCCTTCCTAATAAGTTGATTCGTGTTCGGCACGGGCTCGGCATGGTACAGGCTGCTGCAAACCGTCGCCTGGCTGTGTCCTCGGTCGGCCGGCTCGGTCACGCACTAAAAGTGCGCTCCCTTCGCCGGCCTCCCTGCGTCCTTGCCAGGCTTGGTTTTCGCAGCCTGTACCGATGCCGTCCGCATCTACGCGCAAGGATGAGGCCGCCGATCGTCAGCCAGCTCGCGGCGGCGATCTGGGCGTAGAAGCCGTTCTCGAGCACCGCGGTGGCGCCGGCGAAGCGCGCTTCCTCGGCGCCGGCGTCGAGGCCGGCCGGCAGGTCGACGAGCAGGGCGACGGCGAGGCTGAGCAGGCCGAGCGCGAAGAGCGGCCGCCCCAGGCCGCGGCGCCTCGGGTTGACCAGCGCCGCCAGGGCCAGCGCGGCGGCGAGCAGCGCCACCGGCAGCAGCAGGTAGGCGTGCGCCTCGCCGGCGGTCTCGGCGTCCACGGTCGGGGCCGTGGCTCCCGGCAGGCCGGCGTAGCCCGGCCCGCCGACCTCGACCGCCCGGTAGGTGACGAACTGGGCGATCGCCAGGCAGGCCGCGGCGGCGAGGATCGTCAGGCAGATCGCCCGCTGCGGGGTGAGCACCGCGCCGGCCCGGCCGGCGGCGCGCCTCCCCCGGGCGGCGGTGCGCAGCAGGCGGCGTTCGAGCCGCGAGAGGAGGCGGAAGAGCAGCGCGACGAGCGGGCGCAGCCGCCGCTCGGCCCGCCGCGCCCACCTCGCGGCGGTTCGGCGGGCGCGACCCGCGGCCCGCACGGCGAGCGGCGCCACGCGCACCATCAGCCGGTTCGCCCGGCGATCGAGCCGCTTGCTCAGCGTCCGGGCGCGCACCCTGGCGACCAGGACCCGCCGCCGCGCCGCTGCTATCATCGCCCGTCGCTCAGGCTTCTTTTTCGCAGTGCGTTTCGCCGGGCCCGCGAGGGCCTTTTTCATGCGCCGAGGCCGGCGGCTCTTGCCGGCAGGCCGCGATCCACCCCGTCTCTTCCGCAACCATTTCATCGACAGACCGCTTACCTTAAGACCATGCCACGTAGCTTCCCCCTAGAAAAGACCCGCAACATCGGGATCATGGCGCACATCGACGCCGGCAAGACGACGACGACCGAGCGCATCCTCTACTACACCGGCCGCACCCACAAAATGGGCGAGGTCCACGAGGGCGCCGCCGTGATGGACTGGATGGAGCAGGAGCAGGAACGCGGCATCACGATCACCTCCGCCGCGACCGCCTGCGAATGGGAGCAGCACCGGATCAACATCATCGACACTCCGGGCCACGTCGACTTCACGGTCGAGGTCGAGCGCAGCCTGCGCGTCCTCGACGGCGCCGTCGCCGTCTTCGACGCCGTCGCCGGGGTCGAGCCGCAGTCGGAGACGGTCTGGCGCCAGGCCGACAAGTACAAGGTCCCGCGCTTCGCCTACATCAACAAGATGGACCGCACCGGTGCCGACTTCTACAACGCGGTCGAGACGATGACCGAGCGGCTCGGCGCCAACCCGCTGCCGATCCAGCTGCCGATCGGCAACGAGGCCGACTTCCTCGGCGTCGTCGACCTGATCGAGATGAAGGCGCTGGTCTGGAAGGACGAGCTCGGCACCGAGTTCGAGACCGAGGCGATCCCCGCCGACCTGCAGGCGAAAGCCGAGGAATACCGGACGCAGCTGATCGAGGCCTGCGCCGACTACGACGACGAGCTGATGGAGGCCTACCTGGCCGAGGAGGAGATCCCCCACGAGCGGATCGCCTCCTCGCTGCGCCAGGCGACGATCGAGACCAAGGTGACGCCGGTCCTCTGCGGCTCTTCGTTCAAGAACAAGGGCGTGCAGCCGCTGCTCGACGCCGTCGTCGAGCTCCTCCCCTCGCCGCTCGACGTGCCGCCGGTGGCCGGAGTCGAGCCGGCCCCGAAGGGCGACGGCGAGCCGGCCGAGTCGACCCGCCCGGCCGACGACGACGGCCCCTTCGCGGCGCTCGCCTTCAAGGTGATGACCGACCCCTACGTCGGCAAGCTGACCTACTTCCGCGTCTACTCGGGCAAGCTCACAGCCGGCGGTCGCGTGCTCAACGTCACCACCGGCAAGACCGAGCGGATCGGCCGCCTCTTGATGATGCACGCCAACAGCCGCGAGGAGATCGAGGAGTGCTACTCGGGCGACATCTGCGCCGGCGTCGGCCTGAAGGAAACGAGCACCGGCGACACGCTGGCCGCCCCCGACGTGCCGATCGAGCTCGAGCACATCGAATTCCCCGAGCCGGTGATCGCGGTGGCGATCGAGCCGAAGACGAAAGTCGATCAGGAGAAGATGGGCGCCGCCCTGCAGCGGCTCGGCGAGGAGGACCCGACCTTCCGGGTCGAATCCGACGAGGAGACCGGCCAAACCCTGATCCACGGCATGGGCGAGCTGCACCTCGAGGTGATCGTCGACCGCATGCTGCGCGAGTTCAAAGTCGACGCCAACGTCGGCAAGCCGCAGGTCGCCTACCGCGAGACGATCCGCAAGGACGCGAAGAAGGTCGAGGCGCGCTTCGTCCGCCAGACCGGCGGTCGCGGCCAGTTCGGCCACGTCGTGATCAACCTCGAGCCGGCGCCCGGCGAGGGCTTCGTCTTCGAGAACAGGATCAAGGGCGGCGCCATCCCGGGCGAGTTCATCGGGCCGGCCGAACAGGGGATGCGCGAGGCGCTCGACAACGGCGTCAAGGCCGGCTACCCGATGGTCGACGTCAAGGTCGAGCTGATCGACGGCTCCTCCCACGACGTCGACTCCTCCGAGATGGCCTTCAAAGTCGCCGGCTCGATGGCGATCCAGGACGCCGCCCGCAAGGCCAACCCGGTCCTGCTGGAGCCGGTGATGGCGGTCGAGGTCGTCACCCCCGAGGAGTTCCTCGGCGACGTGATCGGCGACCTCTCGCGGCGGCGCGGCAAGGTCCAGGGCCAGGAGCAGCGCGGCAACGCGCTTGCCGTGCAGGCCTTCGTCCCGCTCGGCGAGATGTTCGGCTACGCCACCGATCTGCGCTCCTCGACCCAGGGCCGAGCCACCTACACGATGCAGTTCGAGCGCTACGAGGAAGTCCCCTCGAACATCGCCGAAGAGATCGTCGAGCACCGCTCCGGCGAGCCAGTGGGAGCCACCTCGTGAATCTGGCTATATTTCCCAGGTTCGCCCGCAGGTAATGGAATAGAACTCAACTTGGAAAGGTAGAGCGGAGAGCGATGTCAAAGGAGAAGTTCGAGCGCGACAAGCCGCACGTGAACGTCGGCACGATCGGTCACATCGACCACGGCAAGACGACGCTGACGGCCGCGATCACCACGACGCTCTCCGGCAAGGGCGAGACCGAAGCCAAGACCTTCGAGGAGATCGACAACGCCCCGGAGGAGAAGGAGCGCGGGATCACGATCGCCACCTCGCACGTCGAGTACGAGACCGAGAACCGCCACTACGCCCACGTCGACTGCCCGGGCCACGCCGACTACGTCAAGAACATGATCACCGGCGCCGCCCAGATGGACGGCGCGATCCTGGTCGTCTCCGCCGCCGACGGCGTCATGCCGCAGACCCGCGAGCACATCCTGCTCGCCCGCCAGGTCAACGTGCCGCACGTCGTCGTCTTCCTCAACAAGATCGACCAGGTCGACGACGAGGAGCTGGTCGAGCTGGTCGAGGAGGAGGTCAAGGACCTGCTCAACGAGTACGACTTCCCCGGCGACGAGACGCCGATCGTCAAAGGCTCGGCGCTGAAAGCGCTGGAGGGCGACGAAGAGGCGCAGAAGGCGATCTACGAGCTGGCCGAGGCGCTCGACTCCTACATCCCCCAGCCCGAGCGCGACCTCGACAAGCCGTTCCTGATGCCGATCGAGGACATCTTCTCGATCACCGGCCGGGGCACGGTCGCCACCGGCCGCGTCGAGCAGGGCATCGTCAACACCGGCGACGAGTGCGAGATCGTCGGCATCAAGGACACGACGAAAACCGTCGTCACCGGGGTCGAGATGTTCCGCAAGATCCTCGACCAAGGTCAGGCGGGCGACAACATCGGCGCCCTGCTGCGCGGCACCAAGCGCGAGGAGATCGAGCGCGGCCAGGTCCTCTGCAAGCCGGGCTCGATCACCCCGCACACCAAGTTCAAAGCCGAGGTCTACTGCCTGAAGAAGGAGGAGGGCGGCCGTCACACCCCGTTCTTCTCCGGCTACCGGCCTCAGTTCTACTTCCGCACCACCGACGTGACCGGGATCGCCAATCTCCCCGAGGGGACCGAGATGGTGATGCCGGGCGACAACGTCACGATGACGATCGAGCTGATCCAGCCGATCGCGATGGACCAGGGCCTGCGCTTCGCGATCCGCGAGGGCGGCCGGACCGTCGGCTCCGGGGTCGTCGCGGAGATCATCGAGTAGTCCCAGCATCAGGGGCGGGCATTCGCCCGCCCTCGCCGCTTCCGCGGCGGGAAAACTAAAAAGACATACGACCAAGGGGGCGGCGCCCCGGCACCAAGGGGGCGGCGCCCTTTCCGCGCGGTAAGGCCGCGCAGGGAGAAAGAAAGAGAAACAACCGTGGCGACGATCGCGGCACAGAAAATCCGGATCCGACTGAAGGCGTACGACCACGACGCCATAGATCGGGCTGCCCGCGAGATCGTCGAGACCGCGGAGCGCACCGGCGCCAGCGTCTCCGGCCCGGTGCCACTGCCGACCGAGAAAAACGTCTACTGCGTGATCCGCTCCCCGTTCAAGGACAAGGACTCGCGCGAGCACTTCGAGATCCGCACCCACAAGCGGCTGATCGACATCCTCCAGCCCTCGCCGAAAACCGTCGACTCGCTGCAGCGGCTGGACTCGCTGCCGGCCGGGGTCGACATCGAGATCAGGTTGTAGATGTGGGCATGGCTGCGATCCTCGGCAAGAAGCTCGGCATGACGCAGGTCTTCCGCGAGGACGGCACGGTCGTCCCGGTCACCGTGATCGAGGCCGGCCCCTGCAAGGTGACCGCGGTGCGCGAGGCCGAGCGCGACGGCTACGCCGCCGTACAGCTCGCCTTCGAGGAGGTCGCCGAGCGCAAGCTCAGCAAGGCCGAGCTGGGCCACCTGAAGAAGGCCGGCGCGCCGCCGCTGCGCCACCTGGCCGAGTTCCGCGACGAGGACCTCGGCGCCGAGGAGGGCCCCAAGGTCGGCGACGACGTCACCGTCGCCGCCTTCGAGGCGGGCCAGAAGGTGAAGGTCTCGGGGGTCTCGATCGGCAAGGGCTTCCAGGGCGGGATCAAGCGCCACAACTTCAGCCGCGGGCCGGTCAGCCACGGCTCCCACAACGTCCGCGCGCCCGGTTCGATCGGCGCCAGCACCTTCCCGGCGCGGGTCTTCAAAGGCCAGAAGATGCCCGGCCGGCAGGGCGCCAAGCGAACCACCCAGCGCGGCCTCGAGGTCGCCGAGGTCGACGCCGAGCGCAACCTGCTGCTGCTCAAGGGCTCGGTCCCCGGCTCGCGCAACGCCCTCGTGGAGGTGCGCACCGATGGCTAGCGCCAAAGTGGCCGTGCTCGGCAAAAGCGCCAAAGCCGACCTGCCGAAAGAGCTCTTCAGCGAGCCCTTCCACCAGTCGCTGGTGCACGAGACCGCACGCGCCGACCTCGCTTCGCGCCGCCGCGGCACCGCCTCGACCCTGACCCGCTCGGAGGTCTCCTTCACCGGGGCCAAGGCCTGGCGGCAGAAGGGCACCGGCCGCGCCCGCGCCGGCTCGCTCGGCGTCCCCAACCGCTACGGCGGCGGTGTCGCCTTCGGCCCGAAGCCGCGCCGCTTCGACGTCAAGGTCAACCGCAAGGCGCGCCGCAAGGCGATGCGGGCGGCGCTCTCCGTCCACGCCGAGCGCGGCAGCGTCGCGGTGCTCGCCGCGGCGGCCTTCGAGCAGCCCTCGACCAAAGCCGCCGCCACAGCGCTGGAGAAATGGGGCGCCCGCCGTCCCACCCTGGTGGTGCTCGAGGGCGAGGAGAGCGGCGCCGTGAAGAGCTTCCGCAACATCGCCCGGGTCGCCGTGCTCGAGGTGGGGGCGGTCGGCGTCGCCGACCTGATCGGGGCCGCCTCCCTGGTCATCTCGGAGAAGGCGCTGGAGAAGCTGAAGGCGAGGCTGACCTAGTGGACGCGCGCACGACGATCATCCGCCCGGTCGTCTCGGAGAAGAGCTACGCCCTGATCGGCGAGGGCAAGTACACCTTCCGGGTCGACGACCGCGCCCACAAGACGCAGATCGCCGCCGCGGTGGAAGAGATCTTCGACGTCGGCGTGGCCGAGGTGCGCACCGCCAAGGTGCGGCCGAAGCCCAAGCGCCGCAACCTGCAAAAAGGCCGCACGCGCGGCTGGAAGAAGGCGATCGTGCAGCTCGACCCGGGCGAGCGGATCGAGCTCTTCGAGGGCGCCGAGACCGCGTAGGGACAGAGATATGCCGAACCGCAAGACCAAACCGACCAGCCCCGGGCGCCGCTTCGCCACCTACCCGCTGCGGGAGCAGCTGACCGCTTCCGAGCCGGAGCGCAAGCTGACCGAAGGGCTGCGCAAGTCCGGCGGGCGCAACGTCAACGGGCGGGTCACCGCCCGCCACCGCGGCGGCGGCGCCAAGCGCAGCTACCGCAAGATCGACTTCAAGCGCCGCAAGGACGGCGTGCCGGCGAAGGTGGCGACGATCGAGTACGACCCCAACCGCAGCTGCTACATCGCCCTCCTGCACTACGCCGACGGCGAGAAGCGCTACATCCTGGCGCCGGCTGGCCTGGCGCCCGGCGACACCGTGCAGTCGGGCGAGGGCGCCGACGTAAAACCGGGCCACGCGATGGAGCTGAGGCAGATGCCGACCGGCACGATCGTCCACAACGTCGAGCTGACCGCCGGCCAGGGCGGCAAGCTGGGCCGCGCCGCCGGCGCCGCGATCCAGCTGGTCGCCAAGGAGGGCGACATGGTGACGCTGCGGCTGCCCTCCTCGGAGATGCGGATGGTGCGCGCCGAGTGCCGCGCCACCGTCGGCCAGCTCTCCAACGCCGAGCACCAGAACGTCAAGGTCGGCAAGGCGGGCCGCAACCGCCACAAGGGCAAGCGGCCGCAGACCAGGGGCGTGGCGATGAACCCGGTCGACCACCCGCATGGCGGCGGCGAGGCGCACCACACGCCGGGCGGCCACCCGGTGACCCCGTGGGGCAAGCCGACGCTCGGCTACCGCACCCGCAAGAAGAGCAAGCCCTCCGACCGCTACATCGTCCGCGGCCGCAAGCGCGGCAAGAAGAAGGGTCGCTGATGGGCCGCTCGACCAAGAAGGGACCGTGGGTGGAAGCGGCGCTGATGAAGCGGATCGCGGCGATGAACGAGTCGGGCCAGAAGCAGATGGTCAAGACCTGGTCGCGGACCTCGACCGTCTTCCCGGAGATGGTCGGCCACACGATCGCCGTCCACGACGGCCGCAAGCACGTGCCGATCTTCATCTCGGAGTCGATGGTCGGCCACAAGCTGGGCGAGTTCGCGCCGACCCGCACCTTCCGCGCCCACTCCGGCACCGGCAAGGGGGCCGAGTAATGGCCTTGGAGAAGAAGCAGCGCGACCCGAACGCAAAAAAAGCGCAAGGGAAGAAAGAGCCGGAGAAAGAGCCGAAAAAAGCCGCGGCGAAAAAAGAGACGGCGAAGAAACCGGCTGCCAAGAAAGAGCCGGCGAAGAAAAAAGAGGCGCCGAAAGCCAAGCCGGCGCCGCTGATCGTCCGCGCCAGCTCACGCTACGTGCGCGTCGCGCCGCGCAAGGCGCGGCTGATCGCCGACCAGGTCCGCGGCCTGCAGATCGACAAGGCGCGGGCGCTGCTGCAGTTCTCACCGCGCGGCGCCGCGGCGGACATCGGCAAGCTGATCGAGTCGGCCGCCGCCAACGCCGAGAACAACTTCGACCTGGTCGCCGACGAGATGCGCGTGGCGGAGATCACGGTCGACGAAGGCCCCACCCTGCGCCGCTACCGGCCGCGGGCGCTGGGCCGGGCGACGCCGATCAACAAGCGAACCAGCCACATCGCCGTGGCGCTGAGCCCGGACGAGGAGATCTGAGATGGGACAGAAGATCCACCCGGGCGGCTTCCGCGTCGGCTACATCCACGACTGGAAATCCAACTGGTTCGACGAGAAAGGCTTCGCCGACGTGCTCGAGGAGGACCTCAAGATCCGCGATCACATCGAAGGCAAACTCGCCCACGCAGGCCTCTCCGACATCACGATCGAGCGCCGCGGCGAGGTCGCCGTCGACATCCACACCGCCCGTCCGGGGATCGTGATCGGCAAATCGGGCAGCGAAGTCGACGCCCTGCGCAAGGAGCTGCACAAGCTCTCCGGCAAGCCGGTCAAGGTCAACATCCGCGAGGTCAAGCGACCCGAGCTCGACGCCAAACTGGTCGCCCAGTCGATCGCCGAGCAGCTGCAGAACCGGGTCGCCTTCCGGCGGGCGATGAAACGCGCCCTCACCTCGGCGATGCGCTCCGGCGCCAAGGGCGTCCGCCTTCAGGTCTCCGGCCGGCTCGGCGGCGCCGAGATGGCGCGCACCGAAAGCTACGCCGACGGGCGGGTGCCGCTGCACACGCTGCGCGCCAACATCGACTACGGCTTCGTCGAGGCGCGCACGACCGCGGGGCGGATCGGCGTCAAATGCTGGATCAACAAGGGCGAGGTGATGCCGGAAGGCTTCCGCTCCGACCAGGTCCCGGCCGACGGCGAGGCGCCGCAGCGCAGCGGCCGCGGCGGCGACCGCGGGCGTGGCGGCGGGGGCAACCGTGGAGGGGGACGGTAGCCATGCTGATGCCGAAGCGGGTAAAGCACCGCAAACAGATGCGCGGCCGGATGCGCGGCAACACCAAGGGGGGCAGCCACGTCGCCTTCGGCGAGTACGGGCTGAAGGCGCTCGACCGCGGCTGGGTCACCAACCGCCAGATCGAGGCCGCCCGCGTGGCGATGACCCGCAAGATCAAACGCGGCGGCAAGGTCTGGATCAACGTCTTCCCCGACAAGCCCTACACGAAGAAGCCGGCCGAGACGCGGATGGGCTCCGGCAAGGGCAACCCGGAGGGCTGGGTCGCCGTGGTCAAGCCGGGCAAGGTGATGTTCGAGCTGGCCGGCGTGCCGGAGGAGCTGGCGCGCGAGGCGCTGCGCCTCGCCGGCCACAAGCTCCCGGTGAAGACCAAGTTCATCATGCGCGAAGGGGCTGAGCACCAGTGAAGGCGGGCGAGGTGCACGACATGAAAGACCAGGAGCTGGTGGCGAAGCTGATCGACGCCAAGCAGGAGGCGTTCAACCTGCGCTTCCGGCATGCGACCGGCGAGCTCGAGAACACGACGCGGCTGGGGCAGGCGAAGCGGGACGTGGCGCGGCTGCTGACCGTGGCCAGGGAGCGCGGGATCGACGTTGAGCGGGAGCTGAGGAAATGATGGCTGAGGACGAGCAGAAAAAAGACGAGACGTCTGAGAATGAGGCGCCCGAGCAGGACGCCCCTCAGGACGAGGGCGATCAGGCCGCGGGTCCTGTCGCGGAGGAGGCGTCCGGCGAGGAGCTGGGTTCCTCGCCAGAGGAGTCTCAGGAGGAGCCTGCTGCGGAGGAGGGGCGAGGAACGGACGCCGCTGCCTCGCCGGACGCCTCCTCCACGCCACCCGCGGAAGAGGAGTCTGAGGCTGAGGACGTGGCGCCCCCGGCGGAGCCTGCTGCGGCTGCCCCTGCCTCCGAGGGGGACGAGCTGCCGTGGAAGGAGAAGCGCCGGCTTGAAAGGTCCAGGCGGCCGCATGAGGCGGGGGCGCAGCGGTCGGCTGAGGAGCGGAAGGCGGAGCGGGGCGAGCGGCGGAAGCGGAAGGCTGCCGAACGGCGGAAAGAGCGCGGTGCGGCGCGGGCCAAGAAGGACGGCAAGGGGACGGGCACGCCTGTCGCGGAGCACGATGCCAACGCGGCCAAGGTGCGCCAGGGGATCGTCGTCTCCGACAAGGGGCAGAAATCGATCACGGTGCGGATCGACGTCGTCCGCCGCCACCCGACTTACGAGAAGGTCGTGCGCAACACCCGCACCCTGCACGCCCACGACGAGCGCAACGAGGCCGGCGAGGGCGACACCGTCCGCGTGGTCGAGACCCGCCCGCTGTCGAAGACCAAGCGCTGGCGCCTGGTCGAGGTAGTGGAGAAGGCGAAGTAGGGGAAGGCGATGATCCAGCAGGAGTCAAGGCTGAAGGTCGCCGACAACTCGGGTGCGCGGGAGATCCTCTGCATCCGGGTCAAGGGCGGCTCCCACCGCCGCTACGCCGGGGTCGGCGACGTGATCACCGCCACGGTCAAACAGGCGAGCCCGCAGGGCGGCGTGCGCAAGGGCGAGGTCGTGCAGGCGGTGGTCGTGCGGACAAGCAAGCAGCTCGGTCGCGACGACGGCACCTACATCTCCTTCGACGAGAACGCCGCAGTGCTGATCGACCCGGCCAGCAACAACCCGCGCGGCACCCGCATCTTCGGCCCGGTCGCGCGCGAGCTGCGCGAGCGCAACTTCATGAAAATCGTCTCGCTCGCCCCGGAGGTTCTCTGATGGCCAAGGCGATGCGGATCAAGGCGGACGACATGGTCAAGGTGATCGGCGGCAAGGACGCCGGCAAGACGGGGCGCGTGACGCGCACCGAACCGAAGCGCAGCTTCGTCTACGTCGAGGGGCTCAACATCGTCAAGCGCCACCAGAAACCGCAGCCGGTGCAGAACACGCAGCGGAAAAGCGAGGCGATGGGCGGCATCATCGACAAGGAGGGGCCGATCCACGTCTCCAACGTGATGCTGCTCGACCCCAAAGACGACAAGCCGACCAGGGTCGGCATGCGCACCGGCAAAGGCGGCAAGCGGGAGCGCTACGCGAAGCGCAGCGGGGGGGCGCTCTAATGGAGGCGGCGACCACCCCGCAATCGCAGACGGCGGCGCCGCCGCGCCTGCGGGAGCGCTACGAGCAGGAGGTCGTGCCGGCGCTGACCCGCAAGTTCGGCTACTCCTCGCCGATGCGGGTCCCCCGCCTGCAGAAGATCGTCCTCAACATGGGCCTGGGCGAGGCGCGGCAGAACACCAAGCTGCTCGAAGCGGCGCAGGAGCAGCTGGCGACGATCGCCGGGCAGCAGCCCAACGTGCGCCGGGCGCGCAAGTCGATCGCCTCCTTCAAGGTGCGCGAGGGGATGCCGGTTGGCGTCTCGGTCACCCTGCGGCGGGCGCGGATGTGGGAGTTCCTCGACCGGCTGACCTCGATCGCGGTGCCGCGCATCCGCGACTTCCGCGGCCTCAACCCGCGTTCCTTCGACGGCCGCGGCAACTACTCGATGGGGGTGCGCGAGCAGCTGATCTTCCCGGAAATCGACTACGACTCGATCGACGAGGTGCGCGGCCTCGACGTGACGATCGCGACCTCCGCCGAGACCGACGCCGAGGCGTTCGAGCTGCTGCTCGGGCTCGGCATGCCGTTCGCCCAAGAGGGCCGGCCGGGCTCGGCCGACGCCGAGGCCGAGGCCGCCGCCGAGGAGGCGGCGCGCAAGGAGGAGGCCCGCCGGCGGGCCGAGGCCGAGCAGGCGGCGCTCGAGCAGTTGAAAGAGGAGAATCCTGAGGCCTATGAGAAGCCTCAGCCGGCGGGTCCTGCCGCGGAGGATGACTCCTCGTCCTCGCAGGGTGCGGGCGAGGAGCCACCCGCCGGAGAGGCCAATACGGAGGAGGAAGACTCGGATGGCTAAGACGTCGATGAAGGTGAAGCAGGCCCGCAAGGCCAAGTTCAAGAGCCGCGAATACAACCGCTGTCGCCGCTGCGGGCGGCCGCGCGGCTACTTCCGCAAGTTCGGCCTCTGCCGGATCTGCCTGCGCGAGGCCGCCCACGAGGGCTACGTCCCGGGAATGACCAAGTCGAGCTGGTAGGCGGACCGAGAAGATGCTCACCGACCCAGTAGCCGACTACCTCACCCGGATCCGCAACGCGCTCGGCTCCGGCCACGACGAGGTGGAGATCCCCGCCTCGCGCCTCAAGGAGGAGATGAGCCGCATCCTCCAGGAGCAGGGCTACATCCGCGGCTACCGGCGCAGGCCGGCGAAGGTCGGCGAGGCGATCGAGATCCGGCTCAAGTACACCGAGGACCGGCGGCCGGTGATCGCCGGGCTGGAGCGGATCTCGCGCCCGGGGCGGCGGCGCTACGTCGACCACACCGAAGTGCCGCGCGTGCACGGCGGCACCGGCACGGCGATCGTCAGCACCTCGGCCGGCGTGATGAGCGGCCACGAGGCAAGGAAAAAAGGCATCGGCGGCGAGGTAGTCGCTTACGTTTGGTAAGTAACGATGAGCAGGATAGGCAGAAAACCCATTCCGATCCCCGAGGCCGTCACGGTCGAGCTCGCCCCTGGGCGGGTCGCCGTCAAGGGCCCGAAGGGCGAGCTCGCTCGCGACCTCTCGCCTGAGATGAAGGTCGAGCAGGAGAACGGCGCGGTCACGGTGCAGCGGCCGACCGACCGCGGCGAGCACCGCGCTCTGCACGGGCTGACCCGCAGCCTGATCGCGAACATGGTCGAGGGGGTCGTCGACGGCTTCGAGAAGCGGCTGGAGATCCAGGGTGTCGGCTACCGCGCCCAGCTGAAGGGCAAGAGCCTCGAGATGGCGCTCGGCTACTCGCACCCGGTCTCGGTCGAGCCGCCCGAGGGGATCGAGTTCGAGGCGCCTTCGCCGACTGAAGTGATCGTGCGGGGCATCGACAAGCAGCTGGTCGGCCAGGTCGCCGCCGACATCCGCAAGCGCCGCCCGCCCGAGCCCTACAAGGGCAAGGGGATCCGCTACCGCGACGAGCACGTCGCCCGCAAGGTGGGCAAGCGCGCATGACCGTCCAGACCAAGCCCCAGAGGCGGCTGCGCCGCCGTCGCCGCGTCCGCGCCCGGATCGTCGGCAGCGCCGAGCGCCCGCGCCTCTCCGTCTACCGCTCCAACCGCGGCATCTTCGCCCAGCTGGTCGACGACGCCGCCGGGCACACCCTGGCCGCGGTCAACTGGACCGAGCCCGAGCTGCGCAAGCTCGCCGCCGCCGAGCAGGCGAAGCGGGCCGGCGAGCTGCTCGCCGAGCGCGCCAAGGCGGCCGGGGTGGAGAGCTGCGTCTTCGATCGCGGCGGCTACCGCTACCACGGCCGTGTCAAGGCGCTGGCCGAAGGCGCCCGTGAGGGGGGTCTCAGATTCTGATGGCCGGCCGCGCCCCGTCCAGCCAGCTACCCTGTCCGGTCCGATGAAGGGCATGGACATGACCAACGTCGAGACGGTCTCCCCTCGGGGGCTGGATCTCCAGGAGCGGGTGATCGAGATCAACCGGGTCGCCAAGGTGGTCAAGGGCGGCCGCCGCTTCTCCTTCACCGCGCTGGTCGCCGTCGGCGACGAAGAGGGGGTCGTCGGGATCGGCTACGGCAAGGCGCGCGAGGTGCCGCTGGCGATCCAGAAGGCGGTCGAGAACGCCCGCAAGAGCTTGATCCGGGTGCCCAAATACGGGCAGACGCTCACCCACAAAATCATCGGCCGCTTCGGCGCCGGCCACGTCGTCCTGCGCCCCGCCAGCCCCGGTACCGGCGTGATCGCCGGCGGCGGGGTGCGGGCGGTGCTCGAGCTGGGTGGGGTGCGCGACGTGCTGACCAAGAGCATCGGCACGCAGAATCCGATCAACTTGGTGAAGGCGACGATGGATGGCCTGGTGCGGTTGCGGCGGCCCGAGGAGGTTGCCGAGCTGCGGGGGTTGACCGTGGCGCAGGTGCTGGGCGTCGAGAAGACGAACGGACAAAGCCCTCAGGCCGCGGGTCCTGTCGCGGAGGAGGCGTCCGGGGAGTCGCTGGGTTTTTCGCCAGGGGAGCAGGAGGGGTCGCCCGCTGAGCCGGAGGGGCGAAAAACAGGACGCCGCGCCGCCCCGGACGCCTCCTCCACGCCACCCGCGGCAGAGGCGTCTGAGTCAGACGACCCTGCCCCAGCGGAGACGGCGACCGCCCCGGCCGGAGAGGAGAAAGCTGAGAAGGCCCCGGCCGAGGAGGCGACTGCCCCGGCCGAAGAGGGGAAAGCTGAGGAGTCGTGAGCGCTGTCAAGGTCAAGCAGATTCGGTCGGCCAACGGGAGCAATCCCAGCCAGAAAGCGACGCTTTATGCGTTGGGGCTGGGGAAGATTGGGGCTACCGCGGAGCGGAAGGATTCGCCGCAGCTGCAGGGGCAGCTGAAGGTGGTCTCGCATCTGGTGGAGGTCGACGGTGGCTGAGAAAGGCGCCAAAGGCAGCACCCGATCGGAGGAGATCGGGTTGCACAACCTGAAGCCGAAGCCGGGCTCGAAACGGCCGCGCAAGCGGTTGGGGCGGGGCGAGGGCAGCGGCTTGGGCAAGACCTCGGGGCGCGGGCACAAAGGGTACGGGTCGCGCTCGGGGGCGAAGAAGAAGGCCGGCTACGAGGGCGGCCAGAACCCGATCCACATGCGGATGCGAAAGCTGCGCGGCCCGCACATGAAGAAGTCGATGCCCTTCGAGGAGTTCCGCACGGTCACCCAGCCGGTCAACGTCGCCGACCTCGAGCAGCGCTTCGACGCGGGCGCCGAGGTCAACCCGGCGACGCTGAAGGAGAAGGGGCTGGCCAAGCGCTCCGACCCGGTCAAGATCCTCGCCCGCGGCGAGATCTCGAAGAAGCTCGAAGTCCACGCCCACGCCTTCAGCGCGGCGGCGAAGCAGAAGATCGAGGCCGCAGGCGGTTCCTGTCACACTCTGGAGCCGTAATGATCAGGACTATTGCGAACGCTTTCAGCGTCGCGGACATCCGCAAGAAGCTCGCCTTCACCGCGGCGATGCTGCTGCTCTACCGGCTCGGCGCCTACATCCCGGCGCCCGGCGTCGACGCCACCGCGGTCAAGGAAATCCAGCAGAACTTCGGCGGTGGCAACATCCTCGGCTTCCTCAACCTCTTCTCGGGCGGCGGCCTCGAACGGATGTCGCTGTTCGCGCTGGGGATCATGCCCTACATCACCTCGTCGATCATCCTGCAGCTGCTGACCGTGGTCGTCCCCTCGCTGGAGAAGCTGCAGAAAGAAGGCGAGGTCGGCCAGCAGAAGATCACCCAGTACACGCGCTACCTGACCGTCGGGCTGGCCTTCGGCCAATCGTTCGGCTTCGTCTTCCTCTTCCGCTCGCTCGGCAACCAGGCGGGCAGCAGCGTGCTCGGCAACCTGACCGGGCCGAAGGTGCTGTTGATCGTGATCTGCCTAACCGCCGGCTGCACCCTCTTGATGTGGCTGGGCGAGTTGATCACCCAGCGCGGCATCGGCAACGGCATCTCGCTGATGATCTTCGCTTCGATCGTCTCCGGCCTGCCCGGCGGGATCACCGCCTGGTGGAGCAACCCGGACCAGGTCTTCGTGGTGATGATGCCCTTCGTCGCCCTGGCGGTGATCGTCGCGATCGTCTACGTGCAGGAGGGCCAGCGGCGCATCCCGGTCCAGTACGCGAAACGCGTCGTGGGGCGCAAAATGACCTCGGGCGGCTCCACCTACCTGCCGCTGCGGGTCAACATGGCGGGTGTCATCCCGGTCATCTTCGCCGCCTCGATCATGGCCTTCCCACCGACGATCGGCCAGCTGTTGAACACGCCGGCGGCGCTCGACTTCGCCGCCTTCTTCAGCCCCAACAGCTGGGCCTTCGTCGTCGGCGAGGTCTTCTTCATCATCATCTTCACCTACTTCTATACGGCGGTCACCTTCAACCCGGTCGACCAGGCCGACAACCTGAAGAAATACGGCGGCTTCGTACCGGGCGTGCGCCCGGGCCGGCCGACGGCCGAGTACCTCGACCGCATCCTCTCCCGCCTGACCTTCCCCGGCGCCCTCTACCTGGGCGCCGTGGCGGCGCTGCCGACGATCCTGATCAGCCAGACCTCGGCCAACTTCTTCTTCGGCGGCACCTCGATCCTGATCGTGGTGGGGGTCGCGCTCGACACGGTCAAGCAGCTCGAGGCGCAGCTGATGATGCGCAACTACGAGGGCTTCCTCAAATAGCCGCCCGATGGCGCAGCTGAATCTGGTGCTGCTCGGCCCGCCAGGGTCGGGGAAGGGGACTCAGGGGGAGAGGCTCCAGGAAGACCTCCAACTGCCTTACTGGGCTACGGGGGACATTCTCCGGGCGGCGGTGCGGGAAGAAACTGAATTGGGCAAGGCGGCGAAGGAGTACATGGACCGGGGGGACCTGGTGCCCGACGAGGTGATCGTCGGCGCGATCGCCGCGCGGATCGACTCCGCCGAGGCGGCCGACGGCTTCATCCTCGACGGCTTCCCGCGCACCGTGCCGCAGGCCGAGGCGCTCGCCGTCAAGCTGGACGAGCTCGGTCGCCGCCTGACAGCGGTGCTGCTGATCGACGCCGACGACGGGGAGGTGATGCGCCGGCTCGGCGGCCGCCGCACCTGCGTCGAGAACGGTCACGTCTTCCACGTCGAGCTCGACCCGCCGAAGCAGGAGGGGGTCTGCGACCTCGACGGCAGCGAGCTGATCGTCCGCGACGACGACAGGCCGGAGGTGATCCGCCACCGGCTCGAGACCTATCACGAGAAGACCGAGCCGCTGATCGAGCTCTACGACCACCAGAGCCTGCTGCGCCGGATCGACGGCGCCGCCCCTCCGGACGCCGTCGCCGACGAGCTGCGCCGCGCCCTGGCGACCTTGAAGCTGGAAGCCGACGAGGCGATCTGAGCCCCTCGGGAGGCGGCTAGCGTGTACCGGATGATCGTCCACAAGACGCCCGAGCAGATCGAGGCGATGGCCGCCGCCGGCCGCATCCTCGTCCGCTGCCTGCGGATCGTCGCCGCCAAGGCGCGGCCTGGGGTGACGACCAAGGATCTCGACACCGCGGCCGAGAAGTTCATCCGCTCGCAGGGCGCCGAGCCCGCGTTCAAGGGCTACCGCGGCTTCCCCGGCTCGATCTGCGCCTCGCCCAACTCGATGGTCGTCCACGGCATCCCCGGCCCCTACGAGCTGAAGCGCGGCGACGTGCTCTCGGTCGATGTCGGCGTGATCAAGGACGGCTGGGTTGCCGACGCGGCGATCACCCTGTCGATCGGCTCGATCGGGCCGGTGGCGCAGAAGCTGCTCGACGTGACCAGGGCGGCGCTCTTCGCCGGCGCCGCGGAGATGCAGCCCGGCAACCACCTCGGCGACGTCTCGGCGGCGATCCAGCGCACGGTCGAGATCGAGGGCCTCTCGATCATCCGCACCCTGGTCGGCCACGGGATCGGCCGCGACATGCACGAGGAGCCGCAGGTGCCGAACTACGGCGAGCGCGGCCGCGGCCCGGAGCTGGAGGAGGGGACGGTGCTGGCGATCGAGCCGATGGTCAACGCCGGCGGCCCGCTGGTCCGGGCGGGCGACGACGGCTGGGCGGTCTATTCCCAGGACGGCTCGCTCGCCGCCCACTTCGAGTTCACCGTCGCCGTCACCGCCGACGGGCCGCGCATCCTCACCCCCTGGCACGAGGACGAGTGACACCCCGCCCCTGCTATCTTTCCCGGTCGGCCCTCGGGGCCGTTTGCATGTGCCTGCCTGCCCGACTCCTGGGGCGTGCGGGAGTCCTGTATTCGAGACGACCACCGGAGCGATGAAGGTTCGAGCTTCCGTAAAGCCGATGTGCGAGAAGTGCAAGGTGATCCGCCGCAACGGCGCGGTTCTCGTCATCTGCCAAAACCCGCGACACAAGCAGCGGCAGGGCTAGGAAGGCATCTGATTATGGCGCGCATCGCAGGCATCAACATCCCGGTCGACAAGCGGGTCGAGATCGGCCTCACCTACATCTTCGGCATCGGCCGCTCGACCGCGGGCGAGATCCTCGCCGAGGCGAAGGTCGATCCCGACACCAAGGTCAAGGACCTGACCGAGGACGAGGTGGTGCGGCTGCGCGAGGCGGTGGAGCGGCGCGAGGTCGAGGGCGACCTGCGGCGCGAGCGCTCGCAGGACACCAAACGGCTGATGGAGATCGGCTCCTACCGCGGCCTGCGGCACCGCCGCGGCCTGCCGGTGCGGGGCCAGCGGACGAAGACCAACGCGCGCGGCCGCAAGGGCCCACGCCGGATGAGCGTCGCCGGCAAGCGCAAGGCGCCGACGGCCCGGTAAGCGACCATGGCAGCCGCGAAAAAACCCGCCAAAGGGCGTGCCCGCCGCCGGGTGAAGAAGAACATCGCCTACGGCCAGGCGCACATCAAGACCTCCTTCAACAACACGATCGTCACCCTGACCGACACGCAGGGCAACGTGATCGCCTGGGAGTCGGCCGGCTCGGCGGGCTTCAAAGGCTCGCGCAAGTCGACCCCCTTCGCCGCTCAGGTGACCGCCGACGCGGCGGCGAAGAAAGGCATGGAGCACGGGCTCGAAAAAGTCGAGGTCTTCGCCAAGGGCGCCGGCTCGGGGCGCGAGACGGCGATTCGCTCGCTGCAGGCGGCCGGACTCGACGTGACCACGGTCAAGGACGTCTCGCCGCAGGCCCACAACGGCTGCCGGCCGAAGAAGCGGCGGCGAGTCTGATGGCCCGCGACACGGGCGCCCAGTGCAAGCAGTGCCGCCGCGAGGGCCAGAAGCTCTTCCTCAAGGGCGAGCGCTGCTTCACCGACAAGTGTGGCGTCGAGCGCCGCTCCTACCCGCCCGGCGAGCACGGCCGCGGCCGCATGCGGCAGTCCGAGTACCGCGTGCAGCTGCGCGAGAAGCAGAAGACGCGCCGCTACTACCAGGTGCTGGAGAGCCAGTTCCGTGCCTACTACGAGAAGGCCTCGCGGCAGGAGGGCGTCACCGGCGAGAACCTGCTGCGGCTGCTCGAGTCGCGATTGGACAACGTGCTGGTGCGGCTCGGCTTCGCCGCCTCGCGACGCCAGGCGCGCCAGCTGGTCCGCCACGGCCACTGGCTGGTCAACGGCCGCCGCGTCGACGTCCCTTCCTACCAGGTGCGCCCCGAGGACGTGATCTCCGTCAAGTCCGGCTCGGCGGCCACCGAAACGATCCGCAAGGCGACCGAGCTGGTCTCCACCGTGCCTGCCTGGCTGCAGGCCGACCACGACTCGCTCACCGCCAAGGTCCTGCGCTACCCGGAGCGCGCCGAGATCTCGGCGCCGGTGCAGGAGCAGCTGATCGTCGAGCTGTACTCCAAGTAGTCCGGGCCCCCGATTTCTGAAACACCATAGGCAAGGAACCCATGACCACTGACTTTCAGGTCCCGCGCATCACCGCAGAGAAAGCCGACGACCGCCACGGCACCTTCACGATCGAGCCCCTCGACAAGGGGTTCGGCTACACCTTCGGCAACAGCCTGCGCCGCGTCCTCCTCTCCTCGCTGGGCGGCGCCGCCGTCACCAGCGTGCGCATCGAGGGGGTCGCGCACGAGTTCTCAAACGTGCCGGGCGTCAAGGAGGACGTCACCGACATAGTCCTCAACCTGAAGGACCTCGTCGTACGCATGCACACCGACGCCGACGAGGTCGAGGCGCCACTGGTCGCCACTGGCCCCGGCGAGATCAAGGCGAAGGACATCGACCTCCCCTCCGGAGTGGAGATCCTCAACCCCGACGCGCCGATCGCGACGCTGGAGAAAAAAACCAAGCTCGAGATGTACCTGACGATCGGCCGCGGCCGCGGCTACTCGCCGGCGGAAGAGAACAAGTCCGACGAACAGCCGATCGGCGTGATCCCGATCGACTCGATTTTCTCGCCGATCCGGCGCGCCTCCTACTCGGTGGCCTCCGCCCGCGTCGGCCAGCGCACCGACTTCGACAAACTGACCCTGGAGCTGGAGACCGACGGCTCGCTCGAGCCCGCGGCGGCGCTGCGCGAGGCCTCCGAGATCCTGATCAAGACGCTGGCGATCTTCACCGACGCCGAGCGGGTCGAGGAGCTGACGGCGCGCGAGGCTACGCCGCTGCCCACCGACGGCCTCGCCGAACTGGGCGGCAGCGACCCCGCCCCGTCGTCGGCGGCCAGCAACGGCCTCGACGAGATCCTGATCGAGGAGCTGGAGCTGGGCGTGCGCTCCTACAACTGCCTCAAGCGGGCGGGGGTGCAGACGGTCGGCGACCTGGTGCGCAAGACCCGCTCGGAGCTCAACGCGATCCCCAACTTCGGCTCCAAATCGATCGAGGAAGTGATCGAGACCCTGCAGGCCCGCGGCCTCGACCTGCGGCAGGAATAGCCGGAGAGGCGGCGAGCAGAGGACCATGCGCCACCGCAAGAAACGCAACAAGCTCAGCCGGAACGCCTCGCACCGCGAGTCGCTGCTGTCCAACCTCTCCAAGCAGCTGATCGAGCACGAGCGGATCAAGACCAGCCAGGCGAAGGCGAAGGCGGTAAAACCCGAGGTCGAGCAGCTGATAACCCTCGCCAAGCGGGGCGACCTGCACGCCCGCCGGCAGGCGCTGGCGACCCTCCACAACGACAAGTTCGTCGTGCACAAGCTGTTCGAGGAGGTCGCGCCGCGCTACGCCGAGCGGCCCGGTGGCTATACCCGCATCGTGAAGCTGGGCCCCAGGCGGTCCGACTCCACGGAGATGGTCTTCCTGGAGCTGGTCTAGGGCGGCATCGCGGGGTGCCTCCCG
>Ga0299914_10000315_pt1 | contig 28942 bp, 28 predicted proteins | sample RVTome_10_FD_201361 | JGI IMG/M metagenome (GOLD analysis project Ga0299914, IMG submission 201361) | Soil microbial communities from uranium-contaminated site in the Upper Colorado River Basin, Wyoming, United States - RVT153D57 (version 2) ... | reverse complement strand
GCGACACGTTGGGTGACATCGACGTGCTGGTGGCCGCCCCGTCCTCGACGGGCGTGATGGACGTGTTCTGCTCGCTGCCCCAGGTGGGGAGCGTCCTCGCCCACGGCACCACACGCTCGGCGATCGTGACGACCAGCGGCATACAGGTCGACCTCTGGGTCATCGATCCACACGTGTGGGGGGCGGCGTTGCTGTACTTCACCGGCTCGAAGCCTCACAACGTGCGTGTCCGGGAGCTGGCGGTCCGCCAGGGCCTGAAGCTGTCGGAGTACGGGCTGTTCCGCGTCGACGACGACCGGCTGCTGGCGTCGCGCACCGAGGAAAAGATCTATGCGGTGTTGGGCCTGCCCTGGATCCCGCCGACCCTGCGGGAGGACCGTGGCGAGGTCGAGGCGGCTCTCCAGGGCGCCTTGCCCGACGTAGTGGAGCTGGCCGACGTGGGCGGCGACCTGCACATGCACACGGATCTCACCGACGGCCTGGCCTCGGCCGCCGACATGATCGGGCCGCCGAGGCACGGGGCTACCGCTACTTCGCCATCACCGACCACGCTCCAGCGCTGGCCATGCAGCGCATGACCCGCGACAAGGCCGTCGAGCAACGCGCTCTACTGCAGGACCTGGAAGCCCGGAGTCGCATCGCGGTTCTGCACGGCTCGGAGCTGAACATCGCCGAGGACGGCTCGCTGGAATGGGACGACGACTTCCTGGCCGGCTTCGACCTGCTGGTGGCCTCGGTGCACTCGCACTTCGACCAGCCGGCCGACGTCATGACCCGGCGGCTCATCGCCGCCATCGAACACCCGTTGGTGAACATCATCGGGCATCTCACCACCCGCAGCCTCGGCCGGCGGCCTCCGGTCAGCTTCGATGTCGACGCCGTGTTCGCCGCCGCGGCCCGTACCGGCACCGCCCTCGAGATCAACGCCTTCCCCGACCGCCTCGACCTAGACGACGCCCTGGCCCGCCGGGCTCGCGACCACGGTGTCGTGTTCGCCATCGACACCGATGCCCACTCGGTGCTGCACCTCGACCACATGCGCTTCGGTGTCGCCACCGCCCAGCGCGGCTGGGTCGAGGCCCGGCAGGTCATCAACACCTGGCCCCTGGGCCGGTTACGCCGGTTCCTCGCCGCAGGGCGGCAACCGGCGCGGACCTGACCTGACCGGTCCACCGGGCGAGCGCGCAGGCGTCCCAGACCCGGGGGCGGGCCCGGAACGCCACAGGCGCCCTTCAGGTCGTGCCGATCGGGATCTTCCTGACCGGCTCGGCCTTCGGGGTTGGGACCCGTATCTCGAGGAGCCCGTCCTTGTAGTTGGCGGTGATGTCGGCGTCGGTGACGCCCTCGGGCAGCGGCAGCGTGCGCGAGAACGAGCCGCACCGCACCTCGTGGCGCAGGTAGCCTCTCTCCTTGACCTTCTCCTCCTCGCGGCGTTCCGCCTCGATGTGGAGCATGTGGTCGGTGACGGTCAGCTCGACATCCTTCTCGGGGTCGATGCCGGGTAGCTCCGCCCGCACGACGAGCGCGTCCTCCTCCTGATACTCGTCGACTGGGATCATGCCTGCGCCGGTCCATCCCCGACCGAGGAACAGCGGCCACCGGAAGGGGAACTCCCGTGTCCACTCGTCGAACACCCGTTCGAAGCGGTCAAAGATGTCGACCAACTCCGCACGCTGGGGCTCATGTCTCACGAGACTGGTCATCTGTCACCTCCGTGTCGGCATCTTCGAGGCTGCCCGGTGCGGCGGTGAGACCGGTAGGGCCGTTGGTCCCGCGCTCGGCGATCGAGTCGATGCCGCCCATGGCGATGCAGGCGCGCCTACCCGGGCAGTCGGCCCGGCGTCGGTGACGCAGCGCCAGCCGGACCAGCGCGGCCTCGAGGTCCCGGGCATCCACACCCGCTCTCCTAGCGATGGCGCCCAGCTGCTCGAGCGCGTCGTCGGTCGCGTCCAGCAGCCCGAGGTGGCGGGCGGCCCCAGCGGCCCGCCGGTCGAAAGGCAGGCGAGCGCCCGGCCAGACGCCGCGCAGCTCCCGCAGGAATAGGCCAACCGTCACCGGTCCCCACCCGGGGAGGTCGTCGAGGGCGCCAGCGAGGTCGTCGGGGTCGGTGAGACGGCAGCCGATCTCGGCAGCTGTGCCGTCCCACCGGTCGCGGAGTGCCGCGGCGAGGTCCTGGAGGCGCGTGGCGGTGCGGAAGTCATACCGCACATAGCCGGCGGCATCGAGCAGCCCGACCAGCTCGTCCCAGGTGCGCTCGGACGCTTGTGCGACGCAGGTGATCCCGTTCCCGTCGAGGACCCGGAACGCCCGCTCGGCGACCGCGGTCGAGATGCGGGTGCCGAACAGCGTCGCTGCCAGGAACCACCTGTCGATCTCGGCGTCACCGGCGTCGACGTCGATGCCCAGCTCGGCCGAGAACCGACCGCCCAGCCGGCGCACCACCGCCCCCGCCAGCTGCGCCGCCCCATCGGGTGCCGTCATCGCCATTGCCACCTCCTCGGCTCGGCGTCGATCTCCACGTTCCGCTGACGGTCCCCGGTTCCGCCAGGGGCGAAGGTCACTGGTGGACCCCTCCGCGACCGTCTGGGGTACCCGGGACATGGGCGGTTGGGACCTTCGGCCCTGGGCCGGGGCAGGTCGCTGGGCGACGCTGGCGTCATGACCTTGGCAGAGCTGGCGACGCGCCCGGCAGTCACAACCCCAGTCGGCCACGGTGGTGGAGGCGGCACGGCAGATGCTGGAACGAGAGATCGGGTTCCTCGTCGTGGTCGACGGCAAGGGCCGCGCGACGGGCGTGCTCACCGATCGGGACATCGTGGTGCGGGTCGTGGCGCTCGGCCGTGCGGGTGACACTCCGGTCGCCGAGGTCATGACACATCACCCCGCGTCCGTCGGCGTGAACGACACCGTGGCCGACGCCGCCAGGCTCATGGCCGATCGGCAATGCCGCCGCGTGGTGGTGGTCGACCGCGCCGGCGGACCGGTGGGGGTGCTGTCGCTCGACGACCTGCTGCAGGAGACCGGCGAGGATCTGGCGCAGGTCGCCAGGGCCATCCGCGGCCCCCGCCATTCCCATCCGGTCCTGATGGACCCGAAGTGGGAGACGCCGAGGGACTGGGCGACGGGCTCGGTCCGGAGGCGATCGTCCTGCTGCGCGACCCGGGCAGCGGCGTCCGAGCGGTGGTGGTGGTCGACAACACCGCGTGCGGTCCCGCCATCGGTGGGCTGCGCATGGCGCCGGACGTGACGGTGGGGGAGGTGGCCCGCCTGGCGCGGGCGATGACGCTCAAGAGCGCCGCGGCGGGCCTGGCCCACGGCGGGGCGAAGGGGGTTGGTGGCCGATCCGGCGATGCCGCCGGGGGACAAGGAGAACGTGATCCCGTGGTTCACCCACGCGATCCGCGACCTGCCCGCCTACATCCCGGGGCCGGACATGGGGACCGACGAGCGGTGCATGGCCTGGATCCACGACGAGCTCGGCCGCAGCGTCGGCCTGCCCGAGGTGCTCGGCGGGATCCCGCTCGACGAGCTCGGTGCGACCGGCTTCGGGCTGGCCGTCGCCGCCGAGGTGGCCGCGGACGCGCTGGAGGTGCTCAGCCTTGCCGGGGCTCGCGTGGCGATCCAGGGATTCGGTGCCGACGGCGCGCACGTCGCCCGCTTTCTGGCGCAGCGGGGCGCGCCGATCGTGGCCGTCAGCGATCGTGGGGGCGGACTGGCAGACCCGGCCGGCCTGCCCCTGGACGAGCTCGTCGCCTGGAAGGCTTCGGGGCACTCCGTCGTGGGGTTCGGCCGTGGCACCGTCGGGCCATCCGAGGCGCCGTTGGCGGTCGAGTGCGACATCCTCGTCCCCGCGGCCAGACCGGATGCGATCACCGACGCCAACGTCGAGGGGATCAAGGCCCGCGTGGTCCTGGAGGGTGCCAACATCCCGGTCACGGCGCGGGCGGAGGCGGTGCTCCACGAGCGTGGCGTGCTTTGTCTACCAGACCGGAACGTCAACGCCGGAGGCCTGATCTGCGCTGCGATCGAGTTCGACGGCAGGGCCCGCACCGAGGCGTTCGACCGGATCGAGACGCAGATCAGGGCGAACACGGCGGCCGTCCTCGACCGGGCGCTCGGTGAGGCCCGGATGCCGCGGGCGGTCGCCGAGGAGATGGCGCTGGCGCGCGTCGCCGACGCCACCGCTCTGCGACGCCGCTTCCCCGCTCCGGGCCTGCTCCGGAGCGGTGCGTGGGTCAGCAGCTGCCCACGCGGCTCGGAGGGGGAGGGGTCAGGCCGGGGCGAGGACCTCACGGCGGTCGTGGCTGCAGTGCAGTCGTGAGATCGCATCGGCGAGCAGCGATGCGATGGAGCACACCTGCAGAGACGGCGACACGGACGGCGGCGGTACCGCATCGCCGGCCGCGGTGATGCTGTCGGTCACCAGCAAGGTCCGCAGCGGCAGCCCAGCGAGCCGCTCGGGAGCGTCGGCGACGAACAACCCGTGGGTGGCGGCCACCGTGATGTCGGGCAAGGCATCGTGGGCCAGCAGGAGGCGGGCGGCGGCCTCGATCGTGGCCCCGGTGCTGATCATGTCGTCGACGATGATCGCGGGCCGGCCGTCGATGTCGCCCACCAGCTCGGTGGCGTGCACCGCTGCGCCGGTGACCCTGCTCTTGCGGACCACGGCCACGGGGCGGTCGAGGAGCCTGGCGTACGCCTCGGCGAGCTTGACCCCGCCGAGGTCGGGCGCCACGAGCACGGCCTCAGCCGGCGCGACCGGGGCGAGCGCATCCGCCAGCACCGGCACCGCGCTCAGCGTCTCGACCCGCACCGGGAGCATGGCCTCCAGCGCCGTGGTGTGCGGGTCCACGAGCACCACCCGATCGGCGCCAGCGACGGCGATGGCGTCGGCCACGACTCGGGCAGCGAGCGCTTGGCCGGGCCGGGTACGGCGGTCCTGGCGGGCATAGCCGAAGTACGGGATCACGGTCACCCGCCCGGCGAGGGCGCGGCGGGCCGCATCCAGCAGCAACAGCAGCTCGACGAGGTGCTCGTTGACCGGTGGACACGTCGCTTGGACGACGTAGACGTCGTCGCCGGCCACGTCGTCGACGGCTGGGCGCAGCTCGCCGTCCGGGAACCGCTCGACCACCGATGGCGCGGCCGTCACGCCGAGCAGGGCGGCGATCGCGTCGCCCACGTCCTCGCTGGCGGTCCCGGCGACGACTTGCAAGCTCACCGCTCACGCACCATTGGCGGCGCAGTCGACGCAGATGCTGCGCTCGGGATCGGACAGCTGGGACGTGGGCTTGCGCAGGAAGCAGGACCGGCACAGGAACTCGGCGGCGCCGGTGAGGCGCCGGGCGGGCCGCTCTTCCGGCTCCGCACTGACGATCCCGTAGTGACGCTGGAGGATCTCCTCGAGGTCCTCCTCGTGTTCGTCCTCCAGGTCCTCCTCGGCGGCGACCTCCTCCTCTGCGGCCTCGGCCACCTCCTCTGCGGTCGCCTCGTCGGCCTCGACCTCGAGCTCGTCGGCCTCGTCGGCATCCAGCTGGTCGGCATCGAAGTCCTCGGCCTCGACGGTCATCAGGCCCCGGGGCTCCTCGCGCGGCCGCAGCCGAACCGCATCGTCTTCCGCGTCGGCCAGCTCGGGCTCGACGAGCTCGTCGCTGGGGACGAACTCGATGTCCTGCTCGGCTTGATCGGTCATGGCGCTCGCCTCCTCGCTGAGCCGATGTCCACCACCATGCTCGGAGGTCGCCGTCTGACGGGTGTAGAGGCGAAGGTCCCGACACCCTGGCCGCCGAGGCCCCAGGGAGGCGGAAGTGCCCGCGGCCCGGGTCAGAAGAAGGTGTCGGTCAGAGACGCGGTGGCGACCTGTCGATGTACGCCAGAGCGAGCACGTCGCGGCGCGACACGATGCCGACGACGCGGCCATCCGTGGCGACCACCGGCAGGCGCCTGTAACCGGACTCGAGCATGCGGCGGGCCGCGACGCGCAACTCGTCGTCGGGTGACGCGGTCGTGACGTCGTGGGTCATGATCTCCCTGGCAGTCGTTCCCGAGGCCGTCCGCAGCCAGCCGGGATCGCGGTCGCGCAGGTAGTCGGCGACGAGGCCCAACGGCCGGCGCCGGTCCGGCCCGTACGCCTCACGGCTCACCAGGTCAGCCTCGGTCACCAGGCCCAGCAGGATGCCACGGGCGTCGACCACCGGTAGGCCGCTGATGTCGTGCGCGAGCAGGCGATCGACCATCTCACCGTACGTGGCCTCCAGCCCGACGGTGACACATCCGTGGTCATCACATCACGCACATGCACCATCGCGCGCTCCCTTGGCGGTCGGTGGTCGTCTGTAGCGGGGTGAGGGCGCGATTGTGGCCGTAGCGGTCGAGCTCGGTGCCGTGGGTGAACTCGACTGTGCTGCCTTGGGCGTGGGCCTGGCCGATGGCGTCTTCGATGACGTCGTCGATCTCGGCGGTGGTTGTGCCGCAGATCAGGCACTGGCGGATGTCGATGCCGGTCCGGCCGCAGGCGGGGCAGCGGGCGCCGGGGGCGCGGAATCCCTCGGACACCACCAGGATGGCGACCCGCTTGTCGGCGAGGGCGGCCAGCGTGGCCTCGAGGCCCACCACTCCTCGGCCTTCCGACCGCGCCGCCGCCTGGCGGAGCTGCTCGACGACCTCGGCCTCGTGCCCACGCTTGGCAGCCCGGGCGACGGTGGTCACGGCGTCCTGGATCTCGCGGGTCCCTGCGATCAGGGACAGGCCGGCTCGCCCGACGATGCGACGGCGGATCTCCGGTCGAAGGTGGCCCTCGAGGCCAGCGACGGCGCGGTCCGGGCCGGCGAGCACGAGGCGGGCGCTGGGCCGGTCGGCGATCGCGTGCTCGACCAGGCGGGCTGCGTGCTCGTCGTGGTGGCGCATCCGGTCGTCGGTGTGGCGTTGGTAGCCGCCGAGCTCGACGGTGGTGTCGACGGCCCGGTCCTCCCAGTCGACGAGATCGGCGATCGCGGCCAGCTCACCGGTCTCGACGAGAAGCACCCGGAGCCGCCGGTGGTCGGCGAGCACGGCCACGACGGGTTCGTACTCGTCCAGCACCGCCAGCAGCTGGGCGACCCGGGGTGCGGGCCCGATCCCGGCGTCGTCGTGGACAGGCCGGGGCAACGCGACCGTCTCGAACCAATCCTGCTCGCTGGCCGAGAACAGCGCGACCCCGCGGGTTGCGGAGCGGTCGAGGTCCTGCCCGAGCCAGGCGTGCATGTTGTCGATGTCGGCGCGGACGGCGCGCTCCGTCCGCCGGCCGCCGAGGGTGTGGACGCGGTGGTGCAGGTTGTCGGCCAACTGGGCGAACGCGGTCCGGTAGTCGTCGGCCACCGGCCGCGATCGGCCGTCCACATCGAGATAGACGCTCGTGACCACCGGCTCAGCGCGATGGGTGGCCAGGGCCCGGACATGCGTTGCGGTGAGCACGGGAGTGGTCGCTCTCACGGTGCTCACCCGGTGCCGCTGCCCCGGTGGACCCAGGGGCGGCCGTGCGGGGGCTCGAGGTCGGGGCGGCCCGGCGGTTGCTCGGGCGCCTCGGGCACCGGCTCGCCGGCACCGAGCGCCCGCTTGCGGCACGAGCGGCACAGACCGCGGCGCACGTGCTGGGTGGCGCCGCAGTTGCGGCAGACCTTCAACCTCTGCTTCACCTTCAACCTCTGCTTCATGGTGTGCTCGCCTCCTCCCAGAACCGGGCCAGGTCGCGCGGCAGCACCGCGCCGATGTCGGCCACCTCCTCGGGCACCAGCGCGCGCAGAGTGGCGAGCACGGCGGCGATCACCGGCTCGGCCGACTCAGCGGTCACGCCATCGAGGGCGACCACGCGGGCGACGAGGTCGGCGACGGTACGGGGTTGCCGCGCCGGGGCGCCCACGCGGCGGGGGGCGGCGGTGAGCCTGCGCACATCCGCAGGCAGATGCGTGGCCACCTGTTCGCGCTCGCCCGCGGGTAGGCGTTCGAAGAAGGTGGCCAGGATCGCCCCGACTGCCGCCGGCCCGTGCTGCTTGTCGATGCCGGCACCGGTGGCAGCCCCGAGCAGTTGGCGGAAAGCGGCAGACGGAGGCTGCTGGTGCACCCCCTGCGAGGGTCGGGTGTCGCTGGGCAACAGACCCACATGCAGGTACGACTCCACGCCCTCGACCCCCGACACGGCGGCCACGGCCCCCCCGATCTGCTCGGCCTGATCGCCGGTGGCCACGTCTCCGTGGAGCAGGGCGATGTGATCCTCGGCCATCACGTGGATGTGCGGCAGGTCCATGCGGGCCTCGAGCGGCCCGAGGCTCGAGCGGATGCGGTCGGCCAGCACGGCGCCTGACACGGTCGGATCCGGGCGGCCGCCCCGGGCCCGGTAGCTGACGCCCTGCCAGCGGCCCGCGAGATGGCGGGCCTTGCGGGCCACGCGGTCGCCGCCGCGGCGCACCAGCGCCCGGCCGCGGGTACCGGGACCAACCAGCGCCCGCACGCCCACGACCCCCAACACGACGGCTCCGGCCCTCGCCACGAGCTTGCGCATCTCGGAGACCTCCTCGTCGCAGCAGATGGAACAGGTCGGCCCAGCGCCGGCCCGTCGCGGCAGTCGCTGCGCCCGATACCGCGACTGTCCACCCGCGCACGGGCCGCGAACCAGGGTCGAACGTCCCACCATGCGGGGGCTCCGCCCCGCACACCCCCGCAACACCAGGCCGCCGACGAAATCGGCATCGCGTGTTCCTTCGCCCAGCCGCGATGCGGCTGGGCGCTCAACCTGCATGGCGCATGTGGGGCACCAAGTGGCCGACGAACCACTCGCGGGCGAGGCCGGCCACCGCGGGCAGGGCGCCGGGCTCCTCGAACAGGTGGGTGGCGCCCGGCACGACGGCAAGACGACTGCCGGGTGCGGCCAGGAGCGCGTGCGCCTGGCGGTTGAGGGCGAGCACGACATCGTCGTGCTCACCGACGATGAGCAGCGTCGGCGCGTACACGTGCCCCAGCCACCGTTCGGCGAGGTCGGGCCGGCCGCCGCGGGACACCACTGCGGCCACCTCCACGCCCGGCTCGGCTGTTGCCACGAGCGCGGCAGCTGCCCCGGTGCTGGCCCCGAAGTAGCCCACGGGCAAGCCGTCGAGGTCGGGCTCCTTGCGTAGCCAGGCGGTGACGTCCACCAACCGGCGGGCGAGCAGGTCGATGTCGAACACGTTGGCCCGGTCGCACTCCTCCTCCGGGGTGAGCAGGTCGAACAGCAGGGTCGCCAGCCGGGCCTCGTTGAGCACCGCGGCGACGTAGCGGTTGCCGGGGCTGTAGCGGCTGCTGCCGCTGCCGTGCGCGAACACGACAGCCCCGACCGCGTGCTCGGGAACGGTGAGGCGCCCGGCCAGGCGCACCGGCCCGGCGGCGACCTCGACCTCCTCGTCGCGCAGCGGCGGGTCGGTAGCGGCCGACCGGGAGGAAGCGGTGGCTGCGACGCTGTGGCTGCCTCTCCGGGCGGCTTCGCCGCCGGGTCGCTCGGCCCCTGGCGCCGGCTCCGCTGCGGCGCACTCGAGCAGGTCGAGGACCTCCTCGTCGGGCGTCTGGGAGAAGTCCTCGTAGAACTGGCCGATCGCGAAGAACAAGCGGTGTGTCTCGAGGCACACCACCTCGTCGGCGACGGTGGACAGCTCGGTGATGGAGTCGGGCGGGCCCACCGGTACGGCCAGCACCACGCGGGCCGCGCCTTTCGCCCGGGCGACTTGGCACGCCGCCCGCGCCGTCGAGCCGGTGGCGACCCCGTCATCGACGACGATCGCGGTGCGGCCCGCAAGCGGCTCCGCGGTGCGGTCGCCTCGGAAGCGGCGAGTCCGCCGGTCGAGCTCAGCCCGCTCGCTGGCCTCGACGGCCGCCAGCTCCCCGTCGCTGACCAGCGCGCGACCCACCAGGTCACCGTCGACGATGCGGACGCCGCCCTCGCCGATGGCGCCCATGGCCAGTTCTGGCTGGAAGGGCAGGCCGAGCTTGCGGACCACGATCACGTCCAACGGCGCTCCCAGCACCCGGGCGACCTCGAAGGCGACCGGGACGCCGCCCCGGGGGAGTCCGAGGACCACGATGTCCTCCCCGCGATAGTGCTCCAGGCGCTCCGCCAACTGGCGGCCGGCGTGGGATCGATCAACGAACGGCATGGCCCCTCCTCCTGGCTCTGCACCGTGCCGGCACACCCGCGCACCCCGGTAGGGCCGATGGTCCCAAGCCAGCCGCGGAACGAAAGCGGCCCGTGGGCGGAAGCGTTGATCGGCAGGTGTACGGCTCCGGGGTCCGAGGTCCTCGATGCGAGGTTGTCGGTCCCGAGGGGCCGGCTTGTCGCCTCCTGCAGCGTCCATGGATATCAGCAGCGGCTGTGTGGCAGCGAGCCCGGTGATCCCGCCGGAGATGTGACATTCCGCCCTGGTGAGCCTGGTGGCGCACCAGGAGTCTGACCCGGAGCGATGACAAGCGACGAGAGGCCCCCACCACGATGACCACCAGCACCACAGTCACCGAACCACTGCGAGCCGAACACCGGCTGCTGCGCCCCCGGCTCACGGGCCACGTCGCCCACGGCCGCCCCGGCCGATGAATCACCCCATGGGCCTCACGGCCCGCGAACGCGTGGACACGGCACGACGAGAGACGCTCCCGTGGGGGGAACACGCTCATGGGCGGGGCCCGACGGGGAGGAGGAGCACGGGGATGGTCGAGGTGGTGAGGACGTCGCGCACGACCTTGGCGTGGCCCACAGAGCTGTGCTGGGACCAGCTCAACACGACAAGGTCGGCGTCCTCGCGGTCGTAGGCCTCGGTGACGCGGGTGCCGACGGGCCCGGTGCGCCACTCGATGCGGGTGGCGTAGGGGCAGTGGCGGGTGAGGAACTCGTCACCGAGCATCTCCAGGTCGCGCCCGGGGCGATCCAGCACCCGGGGAACGGTCTCGGGAGTGAACACGTGGAGCACGACCAGCTCGACCTCGGTGACGATGAGCGGGCAGAGGCACTCGACGACCGGTCGCGACGATTCCTCGCTGCCCTCCAAGGGGACGAGCAAGCGGCGGAAGGGCCGGGGCGACACACCGACGGCTTCGGGCGGCACCACGACCGTCGCCCTGCTGGTCCCTTCCATCACCGCCATGGCGGTGCGGCCGGTGGGGCGCCGCCCGCCCGGGGTGGCGCGGGCTCCCACGACCGCGGCGACGACCTCGGGGGCGCCGACTGCGCCGAGCAGCGCCGCCTCGGTCGGCGGTGGGAGCAGCCGAAGGGGTACATCGTGGTGGGCGGCCAGGGTCCGGAGGGTTTCGCTGGCCTGGCGGCCGACATGCACCGCCTCCACGGCGGCGCCCATCAGCGTTCCGATTCCCCGCGCGGTCTCCACGACGGCACGGGCCGCGGGACCCGGATCGAGGCACGCGAGCACAGTTCTCTCGGCGGTCATCGGGTCGCCTCCAACGGGATGGTCGTGTGGGGCGGGTCGCAGCGCTGGGGCGGTCGCCCGCCGACGCGGACGGCCAGCGGCGCCCGGCAGGTGACGTGCACCGCCTCGCGGTCGGCCTGCACGGCGACGGGTTGGCCGCGGAACCGGAACCGCAGCTCCAGCGCCTGCCACGGAGTGGGGAGGCAGGGGTCGATGCCGAGCGTCTCGCCGGTGGGGTCCAGCCCCAGGAACCCGTGGGCGAGCGCCTGCCAGACGCCGCCGAGGGCGGCGAGGTGGAGGCCGCCGGCGATGGTCCCGGTGGTGTCGTCGAGGTCGAGCCGGGCGGCGAGGCGGAACAAGGCGAGCGCGTCGTCGGGTCGCCGGGCGCGGGCGAGCTGCGCGGCGTAGATGGCGGGGGACAGGGAGCTGCCGTGCGCGGTGCGCGGCTCGTAGTAGGCGACATCCGCGGCCAGCGACCGGGGCGCCATCTCCCCGGGCAGGATGTGATGGGCCATGACGACGTCGGCTTGCTTGATGAGCTGCGAGCCCGCGACGCGATCGGCACCGAGCAGCAGGTCGGCGGTGAACGGGGGAGGGGCGATCTGGGTCGCCAGCAGCGGTTCGAGGTTCCAGTAGCCGGCGAACTGCTCGTGCAGGCCCCGGTCGGGATCGAACCCGTCGACCAGCGCGTCCGCCAGCATGCGCCACTGGGCGGCCTCGTCGCGGTCGCCGCCGGTCGCCTCCACGAGGGCGGCGGCGTGGCGCAGGTTCCAGCGCGCCAGCACATTGGTGTACGTGTTGTCGTCGACCACCGGGTGGTACTCGTCGGGCCCCATGACCGCGTCGATGTGCGCACGCCCGGCCGCGTCCTGACGGATCCCCGTCGCCCACAACGGGCGGTCTCGACCAGCAGGGGCCAACCCGGGCCCTCCAGGAACGCGGTGTCCCCGGTCCACGCCGCGTAGCGGCATGCGGCCCAGGCGACGTCGCCCACGATGTGCTCCTGCTCCTCGCCGGTGAGGATGGGAACGAGCTCGCCGTGCCGGCCCGGCGCCTGCGTGGGAGTGACGTCGCTGCCGTCGCCGGCCGACTCCCAGGGGAACCGGGCGCCGCGCCGGCCCCGCCGGGCGGCGGCGGCCCGTGCCGCGGGCAGGCGGCGCAGCCGATACTCGAGCATGGCCCTGGCCGCTGGGGGGCGGAGGGCGGCGAGGGCGGGGAGCACGAAGACGTCCCCATCCCAGAACACGTGGCCCCCGTACGCCCAGCCGGTCAGGCCCCGGGCGCCCACCGCAGCCTCGCCCGCGTCGGGGGCCGCCTCCAGCAGGTGGAACACGGCGAAGCGAGCCGCCAGCTGGTCACCGGGCGCCCCGTCGATGCGGACGTCGGCATCGGCCCACCGCGCCGCCCACGCGGCACGGTGCTCGGCCAGAAGGCGATCGAACCCCACGCCCTCCAGCTCGTCCACGGCCTCCAGCGCGCCCGCCCAGGCGGGAGCCCGTGAGCGGGCCGCGGTCCACGCGGCCAGTCGCTCCACGACCCGCCGGGCATCCACCACCCGATCCCGGTCCCGGGCGGCCATGGTGATACCCCCGTCGCCGGGCGTCTGGACCCTGGCCAGGTCGGCGCCGTGCCGTCGGCGATGCTCGAAGGCGGGCGCGGCGGTCGCGTCGCCCGGTGGCGCGAGGCCGGGGCCGGGCAGCAGCCGGGCCGCCGGGGCCTCGGCCCGCAGCGCCAGCGCCTCGGGGCGGACCGCGGACAGGAAGCGGAAGGTCCGCAGGCCCGTCGCGTCCCGTCGGACCAGCACGCCGGTGCGGAGATCGATCATCCGCTCGGTCCCGGCGACCTCGGCGGGGTTCGGTGGGTCGTCGTCGGTTGCAGTGATCGCCAGCTGGTCCCACCGGGGCCCGGCCAACAGTCCCGGTGCGTCCCCTCCCGTGTACATGCCGTTGACGGCGAGTCGCGGGAGAGCCAGGCGTCCGCGCTCCTCGTCGGCGGCCCGCGTGCCGGCCCACCCGTTGGACAGCGTGCCGAGCGCCTCGGCCACCCGCTGGGCTGCGGGTCACCGGGCAGCCGCACCAGCCATGCCGGGTCGGCATCGATGGACGGCACGCGGTGATCCCGGCGGCGGGCCAGCTGGCAGTCGAGGATCTCCAGGAACCGGGTCCAGCCGCCCCCGACCTGCACCACGCCCTCGGCGCACCCGTCCGGCTCCGCCCCGACGGACACGGCGACCGCGCGAGCATGTTCGGCCGCCAGCAGGCGCGAGTCGCTGCCCGCCGCGCCGCCGGCCGGGCCGAACCGGCCACCCACCACCAGGATCAGCCCACCCGTGATGCCCCGCGCCGCGAGCCAGGCTGCGGCCCAGCAGGTCGAGTCAGGCGCGTTGGTGGGCCCTTCGGGCGTGGCGCTGCGCCGCCACACGCGCGTCGGGCCGTCGCCGGTGACCTCGTGCACCTCCGCGCCCCGGCCAGGGCAAAGGAACAGCCGGCCGGGCCCAGCCGGCCGGGCCGCCAGCCGCTCGTCGACGCGGCGGACACGCCGGCCGCTCACGACCACGATGTGCATCCCGGCCGCACAGAGCCTCCACCCGGGACCGCACCGCTGCGACGTCGGCAGCGCGGTCGGGCATCGCGGCGCCGTCCCGGTCGAACACCACCGCCTCGAACGTCGACTCGGCGAGCACCGCCGGGAGCGGTCGAGCCGGGACTGCCGTGACCGGCGCCGGCGTCATGCGGCTGACCATCACGCTGCGCCCCACCGGTCGCCCGCCGGGCCGGCGGCCGCTCGGGCCGAGGTCGGGAGACTCACCACTGGCCGGACGCTAAGCTGGGTCGACTCCTGTCGCCAGGGCCGTTGGTCGGTTCCCGTCCACGCGTGGTGACGCCGTGGTGTCTCGGTACGGTCGGTGCGTGATGGCCACGCCCTGGACCTACGCAGGCTCGCCGCCGGCGTTGTCGCATGCAGACGGCACGGTCACTCTGGTCGAGGGCCAGACCTTCTGCCTCTCGGGGCCGGGTGGCGACTTCGTGGCCGACCTGCCGCACGGTCTGTTCGTCCTCGACACCCGCGTGCTGTCCCGCTGGCAGCTACGGCTCAACGGGCACCCCCTCGACCCCCTGGCCGGCGCGCCCGACGCGCCGTTCGAGGCCTCGTTCGTGGGCCGCGGTCACCCCGCCCCGGGCGAGGCGGACACCGGGATCGTGGTGCTCCGCCGTCGCAGCATCGGCAACGGCCTGTACGAGCGCATCGTCGTCCGCAATCACGGTCTCGATCCCTCCAGCGTGGTCGTCGAGCTGGTCTGCGACTCGGACTTCGCGAGCCTGTTCGAGGTCAAGGAGGACCGTGTGCGGCCCCGCTCGCAACCGCCGCGGCACGAAGTGCGCCCGGGTGCGTTGGCCATCGTCGATGCCGGAGGCACGCAGACCACGGTCACGGTCACGGACGACGATGCGGTGGTCGACCCCGGTGTCGTGACCTGGCGCTTCGCGCTGTCACCCCAAGAGGAGCGGGAGCTGTGCGTCGAGGCCACGGTGCGGCTGGGTGAGGTGACCCTGCCCGCCCGTTTCGGCTGCAGTGACGAGACCGGGACATCGGTGCCCGCCCAGCGGTACGCCGAGTGGCTGGGGACCGTGCCCGCGGTCGAGACCGACGCACCGGTCCTGGCGAGGGCGGTTGCCCGCTCGATCCGAGACCTGGGGGCGCTGCGCATCTTCGATCCCAACCATCCCGAGCTCCCCGTCGTGGCCGCGGGCGCGCCGTGGTTCATGACGGTGTTCGGCCGGGACTCCCTGCTCACCGGGTGGATGAGCCTCATCGCCGAGCCCGACCTGGCCCGCGGGGTGCTCGAGACCCTGGCGCGTTTCCAGGGCCGCGACGCGAACCCGGCCACCGAGGAGGCGCCGGGCAAGTTCCTCCACGAGATGCGGTTCGGGGCGGCCACCGGCCTGGCGCTGGGCGGCGGCGACGTCTACTACGGCTCGGTCGACGCCACACCGCTGTTCGTGATGCTGCTCGGCGAGCTGAGGCGCTGGGGCCTCGCCGACGAGGTCGTCACCCGCCTCCTGCCCCACGCCGATGCCGCGCTCGGCTGGATCGAGCACTTCGGCGACCGCGACGGCGACGGCTACGTCGAGTACCAGCGGGCTACGCCGGCGGGCCTCGCCAACCAGGGGTGGAAGGACTCCTGGGACGCGATCAGGTTCGCCGATGGTCGGCTCGCGGAGGCGCCCATCGCGCTGTGTGAGGTCCAGGGCTACACGTACGCCGCCTACGTGGCCCGTGCCCACTTCGCCGAGGAGGCCGGTGACCACCGGACCCAGGCCCGGTACCTGGACCGGGCCCGACGGCTCAAGGAGGCGTTCAACCGGGACTTGTGGCTGCCCGAGCACGGCTGGTACGCGCTCGGGCTCGACGCCGACAAGCGCCCGATCGACGCCCTGGCCAGCAACATGGGCACTGCCTGTGGACCGGCATCGTCGACGACGACAAAGCTCCGGCGGTCGCCGAACGGTTGCTGTCGCCCGACCTGTTCAGCGGCTGGGGCATCCGCACCCTGGCCACGTCGATGCGGGCCTACAACCCGGTGTCCTAGCACAACGGCTCGGTCTGGCCGCACGACAGCGCCCTGTGCGCGGCCGGCCTGATGCGCTACGGCTTCGTCGACGAGGCACTCCGGGTCGTCGACGGGCTCCTCGACGCCTCCGTCGCCAGCGGCGGCCGGCTGCCCGAGCTGTTCGCCGGGCTCACCCGCTCGGAGATGCCGGCGCCGGTGGCGTACCCCACCTCGTGCGCGCCTCAAGCATGGGCGTCCGCGGCCACACTCCAGATCCTTCGCCTGCTCTTTTGGGCTCGACCCGGCCGCCCCCCACGGCCAGGTCTGGGTCGCGCCCATGCTCCCGCCAGGCGTGGGCCGCCTTCGGGTCGACGGCATCGACGTGGCCGGGCACAAGCTCACAATCGATGTCGACGCCGACCGCTGCGAGATCAGCGGCGCCGGCCCCCTGACGATCAACATGGCGCCCCGCCCGCGTTGAGGGTCGCGACCCCGGTCAGGCACCTGGCAGTAGCTGGCGGTGGCGGGTCCTGTGCCAGCGGCGACCGGGGCCATCGCGGTCACGGCAGCCGGGAGTCGCAGGTGTCACACGTCGACGAGGACGCGGCACCGGACCGTGTCGTCGTGGTGGGTGACCTCCAGGCCGGAGCGGGAGACGGCTTTGGGGACCGCGCCGGCGGGTTCGACGCTGGTGGGGTCGGCGAGGGACAGGCTCGCTCGGAGGCCCCCGTCGCCGCTGGCTCGTACGCGGGCCCGGACGGGGATGCCGTCGGCGACGTCGATCGCGTAGATCACCTCGTCGAGGAAGTCGAGGAGCATGTCCTCGGCGGGTGCGGGCGGCACGTCCACCGCCCGCTCGCCGATCACGACGGCGTCACGGGGGTCCGCGTAGGTCTCGACCAGCGCCGCGACGGCCTCCTCGTAGCAGGCGGCCTGGTCGGGCCCCCAGGCGTCGATGATGACGTCTGCGGTGTGGGGCAGGCTGCGGTGTCCGCGGGCGGGACGAGGCATGTCGAGGCTCAGCAGGCCGGGGGGCCGTCGGCGCCGGCGGGGCCGTCGGGAAGGGATCCGGTGCCGGTGGGGATCCGTTGGAGGACCTGGCCGGGTCGGGTGCCGTAGCGGTAGACGGTGATGCCCTTGCAGCCGGCCCGCCAGGCATCGAGGTAGATGGCCTCGACGTCGGCGGGCGTGGCGTCGGTGGGGAGGTTCACGGTCTTGGACACGGCGGCGTCGACGTGGGCCTGGACGGCAGCCTGCATGCGGACGTGCCAGCGCGCCGGGACCTCGAGGGCGGTGACGAAGTTCCGCTGGACCTCGGGGGGCACGGCAGGGTGGCCACGGACCGTCCCGGTGGCGGCGATGTCGGCGAGGAGCGTGGCGTCGAGGAACCCGCGGTCCCGAGCGACGCGTTCGAACGCGGGCTGGACCTCGATGACGACGTTGCCCAGCACGCGGCGGGCGTAGGCGACCGCGAACAAGGGCTCGATGCCGGCGGTGGTGCCGGCGATGAGCGAGATGGTGCCTGTGGGGGCGATCGACGTGAGCTGCGCGTTGCGCAACGGCGGGCCACCTGTCCGGGCGTAGCGGCTTGCGGGGTAGAGGGGGAACGCCCCCCGTTCCTCGGCGAGCGCCGCGGAGGCCTGGTGGGCAACGCGCTGGATGCGGGCGGCGAGCCGGCCGGCGGTGCGGGTCGCGGCCCGGCTGTCGTAGGGGATCCCGAGCTCGGCGAGCAGGTCGGCGAGGCCCATGATGCCCAGGCCGACCCGGCGGCTGCGGCGGGCGGCGAGCCCGAGGGCGGGTTCGGGGTAGCGGGACACGTCGATCACATCGTCGAGGAACCGCACCGCGAGGCGCACGGTCTCGTCGAGTCGGACACCGTCGATGACACCGTCGCGGACGAAGCGCGCCAGGTCGATGGAGCCGAGGTTGCAGGACTCGTAGGCGCGCAGAGGCACCTCGCCGCACGGGTTGGTGGCGACGATGCGGCCCTGGGAAGAGAGGGGGTCGGCGGCGTTCACCCGGTCCAGGAACAGGAGGCCGGGCTCGCCCGTGCGCCAGGCGTGCTCGACGATGGCGTCGAACAGGTGTCCGGCCGGCACGGTGGCGACCACCCGCCCGGTGCGGGGGTTGACGAGCTCGTGCGACCGGTGTTCGACAGCGCCCCGCAGGAACGCGTCGGTGACCCCGACCGAGAGGTTGAACGTCGAGAGCGTGCCCGGACGGGCCTTGGCGGCGACGAACGACTCGATGTCGGGATGGGACACGTCGAGGACCGCCATGTTGGCGGCGTGGCGGCGGCCGCCCTCGCGGATCACGCTGGCCGCCGCGTCGTAGACGCGGATGAACGACAGCGGACCCGAGGCGGTGCCGCCGATCGAGGCGACGACGTCGCCCCGGGGGCGCACCGCCGAGAAGGAGAAGCCGGTGCCGGCGCCGGCCTGGTGGATCAGTGCCGCGGTGCGCAGCGTCGTGAAGATCGACCGCAACGAGTCGTCGACCGGCAGGACGAAGCAACCCGCCAGCACGCCCAGCGGACTGCCGGCGTTCATCAGCGTGGGGGAGTTGGGCAGGAACTCGCGGGCGCGCATCATCCGGGCGAACGCCTCCGCCCACCGGCCCGAGCTCCCCGTGCAGTAGGCGTCCTCCGCCGCGGCCACGTGCCCGGCCACCCGGTCGAACATCTCCCCGGTGGACTCCACCACCCGGCCCTCGGCGTCCCGGCGCAGGTACCGGGCCGCCAGCACCGTCCGTGCCAGCGGGGACAAGCCCAGTTCGTCGCGGGGTCCGTCCTTCGCTTCGACCGGGACGTGAGCCCCGCTCGCCATAGTGTCGGTCATCAGAAGCTCGCTTCAGGAATCACCCCCATCCTCCGCTCCCGCCCACCCGTCCTGAAAGGGTCGAAGGTCCGCGGCGAGGCGCCCGGGAGGCCGAGCGCCGGGCCCTGGTCGGGCGGCGGGACGTTTGCCTCTGCCGACCACGCACGGGATGAACGACAGTGGACCGGTGGCCGCGATGACCGCAGCAGTGCAGGCCCTGCCATATGGCGTTTCGGTCGCGCTCGGCGGGGCGGCGTGCGTCGCGCTGTGCGTCGCGGCCCGCCGGCACCCCGGGCCGTGGGTGATCAGCGCGGCGCGCACCATCGGGGTGGTGCTGATGGCGGACGCGGTGAGCTACGCCGTGGCGCAGGCGGTCAGTGGGGCGTGGTCGGCCGAGACAGATCTCCCCCTGGCGCTGTGCAACATGGCCGTGCCGGTGGCGGCGGCGGCCTGCGTGTGGCGGGTTCCGGAGCTGGTCGAGCTCACCTGGTTCTGGGGGTTGACCGGCACCCTCCAGGCGGTCATCACCCCCGACCTCGACGTGGGCTTCCCGCATCTCGTGTTCTTCCAGTACGTGGTCGGCCATGTCGCGATCGTGACCGCCGCGCTGTTCCTGGTGGTCGGATTGCGCATCACGCCGCGTCCCGGGGCTGTGTGGCGTACCTTCGCGGTCACGGTCGCGTACACGGCATTCGTGGGGATCGTCGACTGGATCAGCGGCGCCAACTACATGTTCCTGCGCCACCCCCCGTCGAACTGGACGGTGCTGCGGTTGCTCGGCCCCTGGCCCTGGTACATCGTCGGCGCCGCCGCGCTCGGGCTCGTCCTGCTCGCACTGCTCAACCTGCCGTTCTGGTACGCGCGTCGCCGGGGTTCGGGCGAGCCGGACGGCCATCAGCGCCCGGCCATACCAGTGGATGTGAACCAGCGGTGAGCGAGCCGGTCCCGCGGCGGCGCCGGTCCTCGCCCCCACGAGCGGCCCGCCGGCCGGAGTACCGGATCCGGGGCTGGCTCGATCCCGCGGTCGTGGCGGTGGCCCTGCTGGCGCTCGGGTCGGGTTTCGGTCAGTTCGGGGCCGTCGCCGCCCTGGGGGACGTTGCCCGCAGCTTCGGCCACGTCGCCGACGGGTCGACGATCGCGGAGCAGGCCGGGTTGTCGGGCACCGAGCTCGGGATCGGCCTCGCGGTGCTGCGCCTGGCGTCGCTGGGTGGGCTGCCGCTCGCCGGGTGGGCCGACCGGGTCGGCCGGCGGCGCATCCTGCTCTGGACGTGCGGGCTCGGCCTGATGTTCACCGTGGCGGCTGCCGCCAGTCCCGGATACTGGTGGTTCGTCGCCATCTTCGCCTGTGGCCGCCCGCTGCTCAGCGCCACCAACGCGGTCGCCGCGGTCGCCGCGGCGGAGTTGACCGGCGCGACCGATCGGGCGAGGGCGGTCGCCCTGGTCGCGGCCGGCTACGGGGTCGGTGCTGGGCTGGCCGCGATCATCAACGCCATCGCCGATGGCGCGCTCGGGTTCCGGGGCACGTTCGTGCTGGCCGCAGTTCCGTTGGGTCTGCTGGCCGTGCTCCGCCGGTGGGTGGTCGAACCCGACCGCTTCACCCGCGCCGTGGCCGCGGCGGAGCACCCGGTACCCGTTCTCGGACCGGTGGATGCGCCGTTCCGGGGGCGGCTCCTGATCGTCGCCGCCCTCAGCTTCGCGATCGCCGTGATCACCGGACCGGCCAACAGCTTCCTGTACGTCTATGCCGAGAACGTCCTGGCGCTTCCCGGCGCCGCCATCGCCGCCATGGTCGCGACCGCGGGCGTCACCGGTCTGGTCGGTCTGCTCCTCGGCTCCCGGCTGGCCGACAGGGTCGGACGGCGCGCGACCAGCGCGCTGGCCATGGTCGCCATCGCCTTGCTCGGCGTGCTCACCTACAGCGGCTCCCGCCCCGCCGTCGTGACCGGTTACGTCCTCGGCGTGCTCGCTGCGTCCACCCTTGCCCCCGCAGCCGGTGCCCTGGCCAACGAGCTGTTCCCCACCTCGGTGCGCGCTTCGGTGGCCGGCTGGCTGGTGGCCGCCAGCGTGCTGGGGGCCGTCGCCGGGCTGCTCGCCTTCGGCGCGATCGCCGACGCCGGCAACCGCTTCGCCCTCGCCGCCGCGGCCACGTTCCTGCCCGCCGTTGGCGCGATCGGGCTGTTCACGCTCCTCCCCGAGACACGCGGCCGCGAACCCGAGGACCTGTGGCCGGGCATCCAGTGACCGGCACGGGGCCCTGCGCCCCCACCGAACGCCCTACCCGCCGCCGAGCGCGTTGACCAGCAGGGGGCGGAGGAGATCGCGCACCGACACGATGCCGGTGACATGGCCGCGCTCGTCGATGATGGGGACGTGGCGGATCACTCCGTCGAACATCAGGTAGGCGACGTCGACCAGCTGGTCCTCCGGGCGGGCGGCGATGACCGGGGCCGTCATGACCTCGCTGGCCGTGACGGCGTCGGGTTCCTTGCCGTGACCGAGCGCGACGACGATGTCGCGCTCGGACAGGATCCCGATCGGCTCGTCGGCCGTGCCGACGACCGCAGCGCCCACCGATTCCGCCCAGAGCGTGTTGGCGACCGTCCGCAGGGGGGTGTCGGGTGACACGATCACGGCCGGGCGGAGCAGTTCCCGGGCGTGGTCGCCCAACGTGGGGCTCGTCCCGCTGGCATGGGTCATGATGATCTCCTTCGGGCCACGACGTCACCGAGCACCGGTTCGTCGAGCCCGACGGCGGCGGTCCGGGTGTGCCGGTCGGCAGGCGTGCTCGTGAGGATCCGGGCGATGTCGGTCGCGTCGAGGGACTCGTGTTCGAGCAGGGCGGCGGCGAGGGCGTCGAGGTGCGCCCGGTGGTCGGCGAGCTGGGTGGCGGCCCGGGCGGCCTGCTCGTCGAGCATGCGGGTGATCTCCTCGTCGATGATGTGGGCGGTCTCGTCGGAGTAGTCGCGGGTGTGGATGAGCTCCTCGCCGAGGAACACGGGGCCCTGGGCGCCCCAGGCGATGTGGCCGAGCCGGTCGGACATGCCCCATTCCCGAACCATGTGCCGGGCGAGGTCGGTGGCGGCGACCAGGTCGTCGTGCCCGCCGGTGGATGCGACGCCGAAGACGAGCTCCTCGGCGGCTCGCCCACCGAGGCGGACGGCGAGGGCGTCGTCGAGCTCCGGTCGCCGGCGGATCTGGCGCTCCTCGACGGGGAGTTGCTGGGTGGCGCCGAGCGCCATGCCGGTGGGCAGGATCGTCACCTTGTGCACCGGGTCGGCGTGGGGCAGGACGGCCGCGAGGAGGGCGTGGCCGGCCTCGTGGTAGGCGACCGTGCGCTTCTCGTCGGCGTTGAGCACGAGGGAGCTCCGACGGAGCCCGAGCAGCACGCGGTCGCGGGCGGAGTCGAGGTCGCCGGCGCCGATCTGGTCGGCGTGGCGGCGCACGGCGATGAGTGCGGCCTCGTTGACGAGGTTGGCCAGTTCAGCGCCGCTCATCCCGGGGGTGCCCCGGGCGATCAGGTCGAGGTCGACATCGTCGGCGAGGCGCTTGCCGCGGCTGTGGACGGCCAGGATCGCGGTGCGTTCGGCCGCGGTCGGGAGGGGGATGACGACCTGGCGGTCGAACCGCCCGGCCCGCAGCAGCGCAGGGTCGAGGATGTCGGGCCTGTTGGTGGCGGCGAGCATCACGATGCCTTCGGTGGTCTCGAAGCCGTCCATCTCGGCGAGGAGCTGGTTGAGGGTCTGCTCGCGCTCGTCGTGACCACCGCCGAGCCCGGTGCCGCGCTTGCGGCCGATGGCGTCGATCTCGTCGACGAACACGATCGAGGGCGTCTCCGTGCGAGCGGTGGCGAACAGGTCGCGGACCCGCGCCGCTCCGACGCCGACGAACATCTCGAGGAACTCGGAGCCGGTGATGGAGATGAACGGCACCTGCGCCTCACCGGCGACCGCGCGGGCGAAGAGGGTCTTGCCGGTGCCGGGCGGGCCCACGAGCAGGATGCCCTTGGGGATCTTGGCGCCGATCGCGCTGAACGCCGTGGGGTCGCGCAGGAAGTCGACGACCTCGCGGATCTCCTCCTTCACGGTGTCGTAGCCCGCGATGTCGGCGAAGGTCGAGCCGGGTCGTTCGGCCTGCGTGACGCGGGCGCGGCTGCGGGTGAACGCGGCCACGCCGGTGAGCTGGCTGGTGGTGCGGCGGGACATCCACACCAGCACCCCGACGATGAGCACGAAGGGCAGCAGGTAGAGCAGGACGCTGCCGAGCGGGTTCGATGCGTCGGAGGCGTAGTTGCGGTCGACGTCATGGGCGTCGAGCAGCCGGATGTCGGCGTCGGGCAACCCGTCCGGCGGGCCCTGCACCTCGAACTTCGTGCCGTCGTCACGGTGGCCCTCGATCTTGCCGGAGCTCTGATGGATCTCGATGTCATCCACCTCATCGGCCGCCACCATCGTTCGGAAGGCGGCGTAGTCGAGCTCCCTGGTCTCCTCCTCTCCAGCTGACGCCGTGAACAGCAACAGCGCCATCACTCCGGCAACCATCAGAGCGATCCACAAGTACGTCCACGCGAACGAGCGCCGGCCGTCGGGGCCCGGCGCCGAGCCAGGGCCCTGCTCGTCTCGAGGCGGGGTTGGGGCCGCCATGTCCTGATCGTCATCCGCGCTGGCGCGGCGTCAGAAGAGCCGGAGGTCCTGACCCAACGGGCCGCTCGACACTCCCGCTGGCTGACGCGCTCGTTCAGGCTCCGGACATGGGTGAGGCGAACGGCGACACCGCTCCGGAGGCCGCCGGGAACCGGCGTCGCCGCGTTATGGTCGCCGTGGCCGGCACTGTCGTGGTGGCCCTCGTCGTCGCGGCTGCGGTCGTGTTCGCGGCCCGGGACGGCGACGAGACGACCACGGCGACATCGACGACCACGACCACGGCCGGCCGCCCGTCGACGACCCAAACCACGACATCGACGACTGCGGCGACGACGACGTCCACCGAACCGGCGTCCACCGCTCCACCGCCGCAGGGCGGTGGTGCCGGGCCGGGCTGCGCCAACGGCTGGAGCGTGCCGGCCCCGGGCACTGCCCTGCGTGTCGAGCCGCTCGACCTCATACGCCGTGACAGGGGGATCGCCGGCCAGTTCCTGGTGACGGAGATGCGCTACTTCATCGGTCCGGAGGTGCCCTGGATCCTGCGGCCGCGGCCGCCGTTCGTCGAGTGGTGGTACGTGAAGGCACAGCTCGTGGACGATCCCGCCTTCCGGGCGCGGTGGTTGGTGGTCCGGCGCTCGGCGGCGGTGAAGGGCGTCACCGCCGTCGCCCGGTTCGACACCGAGGGCTATCGCTCACCCGACTGGCGGGCGTTCATCGGTGACAGCCCACCTCACACGGTCGAGGGGGTGCCGGGCACGTGGGTGGGCATGGAGTTCGACTTCACGGTCGGTGAGGACGGCGAGAAGCCCGGCCTGCCGGACGAGGTTGTCCACTGTCTCGACGGCACGTGACGCTCGGGGGCTCAGTACACAGACCGCCCGGCAGGGAGGCGCTCGTGCAGGGGGGCGTTCGCCGCTTCCGGACCGGCTGGCCTACCGGGCGCTCGACCGGACGGCGCGGGGCGGCACGACCAGGACGGGGCAGTCCGCCCGGTGGACGACTCCGCGCGCGACGCTGCCCAGCACGAGCTCCTGAAGGCCACCGCGGCCATGTGTTCCCATCACGACCACGGTGTCGTCGCGGCCGGACACGTAGCGTGCGATTGCCTGCGCCGGCTCGCGGTCGTAGACGAGCTCGAACGCCACGGGGACGTCGGCGATCCGCTCGGCCACCTGCTGTAGGCACACGAGGTCGGGAACGCCGCCGGGGCCGGGCCGGGCGCGCTCGTGCGGGACGACCCGGACGAGCACCACCTCGGCGTCGAGCCGGCCAGCCAGATCGGCCGCCGCGGGCACCGCACCCTCGGCGAGCTCCGAACCGTCGAGGCATGCCACCAGGCGGCGCACGCGGTCACCCGCGGTGCGGACGGCCGGGCCCACCAGCAGCACCGGGACCGACGACCGCCGGACCACCGCCGCGCTCACGCTCCCCAGCACCGCGTCGCCGACCCGGCCGCGGCCGTGGGTGGCCATGCACACCAGCACAGCGTCGGAACGCTCGGCCCAGTCGACGATCGCGGCCGCCGGCGTGCCAGCCGTGACGAGCAGGTTGCCGCGTGCCGCCGGCGCGCCCGCAGCGATGGCCTCCTGCACGCGAGCGCGGAGGTACGCGTCCGACGCGAGGCCGAGAGACGGGACGGCGACGAGCTTGACATCCAGCCCCGCCTGCCGGGCCAGCGACGCGGCGATCGAGATCGCGACGGTGGGACTGCGTGTCGGATCGACGGGAACGATCACGGTGCCGGTCGTTGCCGGCATTGTGGCCAACAGCTCGTCGTCCGGCACCGGCCGGTGGTCCCCGCGGAGGTGATCCTCCAGCTCGGGCCGGAGGGCGAACCGCAGCTCGCAGTGGGGACACTGGTGGACAGCATCGACCGCCATGCGGTGATCGTCGCCCGACCGCCGTGGCGGGAAGAAGGGTCGTACGACCCTGCCGCCGCGCCGCTGGTCCCTTCGAGGATGCCGGTCGTGTAGCTCCCCTCGGTCAGCCTCCGAGGTCGAGGCATGCGAGCGCCGGGCACCGGCTCCCAGGGTCGAAGGTCCCGAGACGCGCGGGTGCGACGCTCTCAGTGCGGCATGTGTGCGGGCGTGTGGAGTGCAGCGCCCTCGACGCCGGCCACCTCGAGCGTGCGCTCGATGTCGCTGGCCGTGACGATGCCGATGAGAGCGGCCCCCTCCATGACCAGCGCGCGGCGTCCGCTGCCAACCGTGAACCGGCCGATGAGGTCGACGAGCTCGTCGTCCGGGCGGGTCGTGACGACCCGGTCGAGCGGGGCGGCGACCTGCGCGACCGTGGTGGTGGCCCGGGCGTTGCCCGGCACGTCCCGGATCCGGCTCAGCGTGACCAGGCCGGCGGCGCGCCCGTCGTGGTCGGTGACCGGGAAGGCCGAGCACCGGTAGAGCGCCACGTAGTGCCGGATCAGGTCCTCGACCGTGAGGTCGGCGGGGACGGTGACTGGGTCGGGCGTCATGACGTCGGCGACACGGACGCCCCGCAGCAGGTACCGCAGCTCGAACCCGGCCTCCTCCATGCGGGCGGCGTCGAGGATGATCCAGCCGAGCAGGGCCAACCAGATGCCGCCGATGCCGCCACCGGCCAGCACGGCGAAAGCGCCCAGGAAGATCAGCGCGTAGCCGGAGTGCCGCCCGTAGCGGGTGGCGACCACGGTCGCCCGGCGCAGGTCGCCTGTACGGCGCCAGATCGCGGCCCGTAGCACCCGGCCGCCGTCGAGCGGGAAGGCGGGCAGCAGGTTGAAGACGGCCAGCATGCCGTTCACGACGCCGAGCCAGCTCATCGCCGCGACCGCGACGTCGGGGGCGCCGGCGATGCCGAACAGCAGAGCGAGCGCGACGAACCCCGCCCCCAACGCCAGGCTGGCGACGGGTCCGGCGAGCGCCATGCGCCGCTCGGTGCGGGCGTCAGGCGCCTCGCTCTTGAGGCGCGACACGCCACCGAACATCCACAGCGTGATGCCTTCCACCTGCATCCCCCGGCTGCGGGCCACGAGCGCGTGGGCGAGCTCGTGGGCGAGCAGGCACGCGAGGAAGACGACGGCGGCCACGACGGCGACGGACCAGTAGGCCGCGGTGGGCGCGTCGGGGGCGGTCGCCGGGAGCACGTCGGCCCCGAGCGTCCACGTAATCAGCCCGAGGATCACGACAAGCGACCAGCTCGCGCCAACGCGCACGCCAGCCACGGTGCCGAACCGGATGTCCTCTCCCATCTCAGGTGTCCCAGGTGTCGCGGGTGGCGTCTCGGGAACCGGGGATCTTCATGTCGGTCCTCATGCCCTCACGTTCGGCCCGGAGCGGCAGCAGTCACAGGGACCTACGTCCTCTTCCGTCACCACGAGCGGCCCTTCCGGCCGCCACCGTTTCGGCCTCGTGGACGTCCCGGCCTCTTGGCGCATCGGGTGTGGGTTCTCTCGCTGGTCGTGCAGTGGGATCCTGGCGGGTGACCCTGCGCCAGCCGGGTCAGCGGCTGACGCAGGGCATGGCCCTGTGGAGCGACCCCGGCCGCTCCACAGGGCAATCTCGCGCCGGGGCTCGCGCCCCCGGGCCTGCGGGGCCCTTGGCCTACGCGAACGACACGCGCAGGACGGCCGCCTCCCAGACCCGCCCGTCGGCCTCGTTGCGGGTGAGGAACACGACGGCGCCGTGCGATGCGCTCGGCGCCGAGAAACCGATCTCGCCCGAGAACGGCCGGGCGACGTCGCCGCCCCCGGTGACGACGCCGGAGCCGAGCGGCCGGTCGCCGTCCTGGCGGACTTCGACGTTGACCGCGCCCTCGAAGGCGAGGGCCCTGCCGCTCACGGCGACCGGTGAGGAGATGGCGTCGCCGGCCCGTGGGGTGTCGGCGGTGATGTTCGCGGTGGCGGAGCCGAGCACCGACCAGGTGCCGTCGGACCCGAGCTGGCGGACGAACACCGTGGTCACCGGCCCGTCGGCCATCGGCCTCACCTCGACTTCGCCGGAACGGGCGTCGCCCTGCATGAACTCGCCGATGAGGGGGTCGGTGAAGCCCACGAAGTCGACGGCGAAGCCGCGGGCGGCGTCGACCGGGTCATCGTAGCGGATGTCGCTCGTCGCGAAGGGGAAGACGGCCGTCGCCGTGTCGGTGGGGCCCGGGGCGACGGTCGTGCGCGTGGTGGGGGCCGTGGTCGGCGCTTGGGTGGTGGGCGCGGCGGTCGTCGGGGCGGCGGTAGTGGTCGGCGCGGTGGCATCCTTGTCGTCGGCATCGTCGGGCCAGAGGAGCACGCAGACCAGCGCGGCGGTGACCGCGACAGCGACCGCCAGCGCGACGATCAGCGCGATGGGGCGGCGTGGCTCCGGTGCTGCCGGTTCGGAGGGGCGTTCCGCTGGGGGCGAGGGTGTGATCTGGCTCATGGTGGGCCTGCCCTCTCGCGCATTCAATAGGAGGTGCGGTGATGTTGGTCGTCGTGGCACTGGGGGACGATGCCGTGCTTCCGCGCGCCGAAGCGCTCGACCTCGAGGAACGGGCGAACACCGGAGGCAGCCCGCCGCCGGCCGCGGTCGCCGGTGACCATCACCTGGTGGTCACCTACGGCTTCGGGCAGCAGCTCGGCCCGCCGAGCCTTGAACGGGCCATCGCCTGCCGCCTGCCGGGCGACGGGCTCGCGACCGTCCCGGCCAGGGTCGTGGTCGACGCCGATGACTCCCTCCGCCCGCGCTCGATCGTCGACCTGCGCACGTTCCGGATCCTGGTCGACAGCGGCGTCACCGTGCTGTGCGCGGGCGACGCGTGCTTCCCGGTGGTGCGGACGCCGGCCGGCGGCCTGCGGGTTGTCGACGTGGTCGTCGATGGCGACCTGGCCGCGATGCGGCTCGCCACCGAGCTCGACACCGACGCCCTGCTCCTGCTCACCGGCGCCGCCGCTGGCCGTGACGATCCGGTCGGTGTGACCGCTGCGAAGGTTCGGGCGGTCCGCGACTTCGTCGCGGCGGGTGGCTGGCTCGGGGCCGTCGGTCCGCTGCCCGACGCCGCCGCCATGCTGCACGGCGAGGCCGGCCTGGTCGAGTGGGGAGCGGGCACGGCGCCCCCGGTGGCCGTCCCGGGAGGCTGACAGGACTGCGTTGACCTCCCGGCGTCGAAGGCTCGGCATCGGCCGCAGTCAAGCGCGTGGGGACCTTCGACTCTGGCGAGCCGGCCCGCGGGTGGCGACGCTTGCGGCATGGAAGGCATGCGCATCGTGGTGGGGGTCGACGGATCCGAGGCCGCGCACGAGGCCCTGCGCTGGGCCGTCGGGCTCGGCGGGATGCTCGGGGCGGAGGTGATCGCCGTCCACGCGGTCGGCCTGCTGGAGGACATCCACGACCCGGGGGACGCCACAGCGTCGTGGCGGCCGGGCGTGGCGGCGCTCGTGGAGCGCACGTGGTGCGCCGGTCTGGCGAGGGCGCGGTGCCCGCATCGGGTCCTCGTGCGCGACGGCCCTCCCGTCGACGTGCTGCTCGGCACAGCCAATGACGAGCGGGCCAGCCTGCTGTTGGTCGGAAGCCG
>Ga0299914_10000314_pt1 | contig 28975 bp, 29 predicted proteins | sample RVTome_10_FD_201361 | JGI IMG/M metagenome (GOLD analysis project Ga0299914, IMG submission 201361) | Soil microbial communities from uranium-contaminated site in the Upper Colorado River Basin, Wyoming, United States - RVT153D57 (version 2) ... | reverse complement strand
GCTGGCGATCTTCTCGGGCGTGCTGGCCAAGGTCGGCGCCTACGGCTTCCTGAAGGTGGTGCTGCCGCTCTTCCCCGACGCAACGGTGCAGTTCCAGGAGGTCGTGCTCGTCATCGCGCTCGCCTCGATCCTCTACGGCTCGGTGATGGCCTTCACCCAGACCAACGTGCGGCTGGTCGGCGGCTACTCCTCGGTCGCGCAGCTCGGCTTCATCACCGCCGGGATCTTCGCCCTGCGCGCCGACGGGGCCGATGGCGCGGTGCTGCAGATGGTCAACCACGGGCTGGTCGTCGCGCCGCTGTTCATCATCGTCGCGCTGCTCGCCGAGCGCAGCGGCACGGAGGACCTGCGCGAGATGGGCGGCATGGCGATGCGCGCCCCGGTGCTGGCGGCGCTCTTCCTGATCGTCACCCTGGCGACCCTGGCGATGCCCGGCTCCGCCAACTTCGTCGGCGAGTTCTACATCCTCAACAGCCTCTTCGAGGCGAAGGTCGTCTTCGCCCTGGTGGCGATCTCGGGCGTGGCGATGGCCGCCTTCTACGCCCTGCGCCTCTACCAGCGGACGATGCACAACCGGGTGCCGGAGGGAGTCGAATCGCGCGAGATCGGGTGGCGCGACGGGCTGGTGCTGGCGCCGCTGGTCGCCTGCATCGTCGGCTTGGCGCTCTACCCGCAGCTGGTGCTGGAGCGGACGGATCGCAAGGTCACTGCCACGATCGCCCGCGTGTGCAAACCCGGGCTGATCTTTACGAGCCTGCCCCCCCAGGGCGGAGTCGACCGCTGTCCGGGAGGCAATGACATACGGCAGTACGCCGGTCCGACCGAGTTCCCAATCTCCAAGCAGCCATGAGCTTCGACGCTCCATCGATCGACTACGCCGGCCTCTCGCCGGTGATCGCGCTAACCGCCGGGCTCTGCGTCGTCCTGATGAGCGCCGTGATCGGGGCGCTGCGGCGGGCGGCGCCGGCGCTGACCGTGGTCGCCCTGACGACGACCGCCGGCCTCCTGATCTGGAACTGGAACGACCCGACCGACCTGGTCGCCGGGGCGCTGCGGCTCGACGACCTGGCGATCGCCATCTCGCTGATCGCGATCCTCGCCGCCGCCTTCGCCGTCTCGCTCTCGCTGCGCGAGCCGGCCGCCGAGCAGGCGGGCACGGGCGAGTACCACGCGCTGCTGCTCGGCTCGGCGCTGGGAATGGTCCTGCTGGCGCAGGCGCAGAACCTGGTCAGCCTCTTCGTCGCGATCGAGACCCTCTCGATCCCCCTCTACATCCTCTGCGCGACCAACCTGCGGCGCGAGGAGTCGCTCGAGTCGGGGCTGAAGTACCTGATCGTCGGCTCGCTCGGCTCGGCGACGCTGCTCTACGGCCTGGCCCTCCTCTACGGCGGCTCGGGCTCGACCGACTTCGATGCGATTGCCAAGGCGATCGGCGCCGCCGGCCTGCTCGGCGACCCGCTCATCCTGGTCGGGATCGCGCTCGCCGCCGTCGGCCTCGCCTTCAAGACCTCGATCGCCCCCTTCCACCAGTGGACGCCCGACGTCTACCAGGGGGCGCCGACCCCGGTCACCGCCTTCATGGCGGTGGCGACCAAGGCGGCGGCCTTCGCCGTCTTCGTCCGCTTCTTCGACGTCGCCCTGCTGCCCCAGGTGGACGACTGGCAGCCGGCGCTGGCCGTGCTGGCCGCCGTCTCGATCGTGATCGGCAACGTCGGCGCGCTCGGCCAGGACTCGCTCAAGCGGCTGCTCGGCTACTCCGGGGTCGCCCAGGCCGGCTACGTCCTCGGCGGCCTGGTGGTGGCGAGCGAGATGGGGATCAGCGCCCTCGTCTTCTACCTCGCCGGCTACCTCTTCATGAACCTTGCCGCCTTCGCGGCGATCGTCGCGCGCGAGCGCGAGACCGCCTTCGGCGACGACATCGCCGCGGTCCGCGGCCTGGGGGCAGAGCGGCCGCTGCTCGCCTGGCCGCTGACGATCGCGATGCTGTCGCTCGCCGGGCTGCCGGCGACGGTCGGCTTCGTCGGCAAGCTCTACCTGATCGAGGCGCTGGTCGAGGGCGACTACACCTGGCTCGCCGTCTTCATCGCAGTCGGCACGATGATCTCGCTCGCCTACTACCTGCGGGTGGTGGCGGCGATGTGGATGCGCCCCGGCGGGGAGCCGGCGCCGGGAGCCGGCCCGGCGATCGCCGGCGCCTCGCCCGAGTCCGACCCGATCGACCCCGAAGCGGGCCGGCGCATCTACCTGGTCGGGCCGGCGCTGCTCGCCGCCGCGGCGACGGTCTTCTTCGGCGTGATCCCGCAGCCGCTGGTCGACTTCGCGCAGCAGGCCGGCGCCTCCCTGTTCTGAAAGGACAATCCGCCACCTCCTCCGCTTCGCGTCCGGGGGCGGCGGCTACGCGCCATATCGGCGCCGCTCGCAAAGAACCAGATCGTGATGCTCGCTAATTGGTGACCTGAAAGGGTCCTTCGATCACCGTCCTGCTGATCATCCTGGCGATCGTCGCCTCGGTCGCCGTCGGCGTCACCGCGGAGCGGCGCCGGCCGCGTGCCGCGGCGCTCGCGGCGCGGCGGGCGCTGACCTTGATGCTCTACGGCCTGGTGCCGCCGGTGATCTTCTTCAACCTGGCGGCCGCCGACGTCGACCTCGAGGACGGCGCCGGGCTGGGGCTCGGGCTGGTCGCGATGGCGCTCGCCGGGCTGGTCGTCTGGCTGCTGGCGAGCCGGGTGCTGCGGCTGGCGCGGCACCGCACCGGCGCGGTGATCTCCGCCGTGCTCTGCGTCAACAGCGGCTACCTCGGCTACCCGCTGATCGTCGCCCTGCTGGGGCGCGACGAGCTCTCCACCGCGGTCCTCTACGACATCGCCGTCAGCGGCCCCTCGCTGCTGCTCGGCGCCTTCGCCGTCGGCGCCGCCTTCGGCACCAAGGCGGGCGAAGGCGTGCGCGACCGGGTGCGCGCCTTCTTCACCCGCAACCCGCCGCTCTACGCGGCGATCGCCGCCCTGCTCGCCCCGGACGCGCTGGCGCCCACGGTCCTGGTCGACGCCTCGCAGGTGCTGCTCGTGGCGATCCTGCCGCTCGGCTTCTTCGCCGTCGGCGCCACCCTGGCCGAGAACGCCGAGCACGGCGCGCTGCCGATGCCGCCGCCGCTGACCCGGCCGGTGGGGCTGGCGCTCGCCGGGCGCCTGCTGCTCGTGCCGGCGCTGCTGCTCCTGCTCGCCGCGCCGGCGATCGACCTGCCCACCCCCTTCCTGCTGCAGGCGGCGATGCCGACCGGCCTCAACTCGATGGTCGTCGCCCACGCCTACGGCCTCGACATGGAGATCACCGCCGAGGCGGTCACCTGGTCAACCGCGATCGTCGTCCTAGCCGCCCTCGCCTCCCTCCTCCTCTAACGCCGAGCTCGACGCATATCCTTGGGCGCGTGCTGCACCACGTGTCGCTCGAGGTGGACCCGGGGGAGGTCGAGGCCTGCGTCGAGTGCTGGCGGCTGCTCGACTTCGAGCCGGTCGAGGCGCCGGCCGAGCTGGGCGGCTACGTCACCTGGCTGGAGCGCGAGGGCACGCAGATCCACCTGATCCATACCGAGGGGGCGACCGTGCCGCCACTCGGCCACCCGGCGGTGGCCGTCGCCGACTTCGAGGCGACCTTCGCCGCCCTGGAGCGGGCCGGCCACGAGCCCGAGCGGCACCGCGAGCTGTGGGGCGAGCCGCGCGCCTTCGTCACCCTGCCCGGCGGCCACCGGGTCGAGTTCATGGCCGGCCCGCCGCTGCCCGCGCGCTAGCGCAGCGTGTAGCCCGAGGCGGGGAACGCGCCGGGCTCTGCCGAGGCAGCCTCCGCCCACGCCTGCGGCGAGCGCAGCTTCGTGCCGGAGCCGTCGTCGGTGAACAGCTCGAGCAGCAGGCCGTGCGATTCCCTGTCGCTGACGATGTGCGCGAAGCGGACGCCCTCGGAGATCGCGAGCGCGCCGGCGTCGACGCTCTCCCGGGTCGGGGACTCCCCGACGATCCGCTCCATGACCTCCGGCGCGGTGCTCATCTCCGACACTTCGCGACGCTCGCCGCCGTCCTCGATCAGGACCGGCTCCGCGCCGGGGACCATGATCACGTTGTAGGCGCCGAGCGCGATCGCCAGCTTCGCCGCGGCCAGGTCCGGGTCGGCGCTGCGCGCCGCCCCGCCGGGGTCGACCGCGACCGCCTCGATCACCGGGGTGTAGTCGTCGATCACGTGGAGGACCAGGTCGGCGTTGGCCTGGAGGTCGCCCTCGCCGTCGGTGGAGAGCAGCCAGCGGGGCGCGCCGTCGCTGCCCGAGAACCCGGTCGCGTTGCCGAAGGCGCCGAGCGTGTGGACGAGCTCGTGGTTGGTCGGGTTGCGCCCGTCCGAGCCCGCCTCGCCGCCGTCCTCGTGGGGGTGGACCAGGACCGCCTTCACGCCGACGAAGCGGAGCATCGCGACGTCGCGGCAGAGCGCGTCGCGGTATCCGTCGCTGAGCCTGGCGGCGCAGCGGATCACGAAGGTCTCGCCGCGGAACTCACGGATGTAGGGGAGCGCCTCGATCAGCGTCGTGACGTCGTTCATCTGCGGGCGCAGTCTAGCCGCGGCCTGCCGCGCTACAGGCGCTCCGGCGCGCGGATGCCGAGCAGCTCCAGGCCGGTGCGGATGGTGCGGCCGGTCGCCGCGCTGAGGGCCAGGCGCGAGTCGCGGATCGGCGCCTCCGAGCCGCCGATCGGGCACTCCTCGTAGAAACGCGAGAAGCGCACCGCGAGCTCGTGCAGGTAGGAGGTGAGCCTGTGGGGCTGGAGCGTCTCGGCCGCGGCGCCGAGCTCCACGCCGAAGTCGATCAGCTGCAGGGCGAGCGCCCGCTCCTCGGGGGTCGTGATCGAGACCTCCGTGCCCGGGCCGAGCTGCGGCTCACCGTGTTTGCGGAACAGGGAGCGAACCCGGGCGTGCGCGTACTGGAGGTAGGCGGCGGTGTTGCCCTCGAAGCTGAGCATGCGGTCAAAGGCAAAGGTGTAGTCGCGGACGCGATCGGTCGAGAGGTCGGCGTACTTGACCGCGCCGATCCCGATCGCGCCGGCGAGCCCGTCGTCGGCCTCCGCACCCTCCCCCCCGCGTTCGCGCAACAGCCGGCCGGCGCGCTCGACCGCCTCCTCGAGCAGCTCGGTGAGCTTGACCGTCCGCCCCGCGCGGGTGCGCAGCATCTTGCCGTCCTCGCCCAGCACCGAGCCGAAGGCGACGTGGCGCAGGTCGGTCCCCTCGTCCGCCCAGCCGGCCGCGTGGGCGGCGTCGAAGAGCATCTGGAAGTGGAGGGACTGGGGGGCGCCGACCACGTAGAGGACGGCGCCGGCGGAGAGGTCGCGGAGCCGGTAGCGGATCGCCGCCAGGTCGGTCGTGTCGTAGTTGAAGCCGCCGTCGCTCTTACGGACGATCATCGGCATCGGCTCGCCCTCGCGCGAGACGTAGCCGTCGAGGAACATGCAGAGCGCCCCTTCGTCCTCGACCAGCAGGCCGGCCGACGTCAGCTCGTCGACGACGTCGGCGAGCATCGGGTTGTAGAAGCTCTCGCCGACGTTGTCCTCAGGGGTGAGGCCGACCTCGAGCAGGTCGTAGATCCGCTGGAAGTAGCGCTCGGAGGCGGCGCGCAGCCGTTTCCAGACGGCGACCGAGCGCTCGTCCCCCTGCTGCAGCAGCACGACGCGCCTCCGCGAGCGCTCGGCGAAGGCGGGGTCGCCGTCGAACTTATCCCGCGCCGCCTGGTAGAAGCGGGTCAGGTCCTCGACCTCGGCATCGCCGTTCTCGTCGCCGTCGCCCAGGTCGAGCATGTGCTCGACCAGCATGCCGAAGGGGGTGCCCCAGTCGCCCAGGTGGTTCTGCGGGACCGTCTCGTGGCCGAAGTGCTCGAGCAGACGGCGCAGCGCGTCGCCGATGATCGTGCTGCGCAGGTGCCCGACGTGCATCTCCTTCGCGACGTTGGGGGCGCTGTAGTCGATCACCACGCGGCGCGGCCGGTCGGCCTCGGGGACGCCGAGGCGCTCGTCGACGGCGATGGCGGCGAGCGCCTCCTCGATCGCCTCGCGGCGCACGCGGAAGTTGAGGAAGCCCTTGCCCGAGACTGTGGGCGGCTCGACCAGGTCCGACTCGCCCATCGCAGCGGCGAGCCGCCCGGCGACCTCGGCCGGGTCCTCGCCGCGCTGCTTGCCGAGGCGCAGGGCGAGCGAGGACTGGAAATCGCCCTCCTGGGCCGGCGGGCTGCGGTGGACCATCGGGTCGTCGACCTCGAGGCCGAGCCGCTCGTCGGCCGCGTCGCGCAGCTCGTCGCCGATGCGGCGGGACAGGTCGTGGGGGCTCTCGCTGGCGAACGAATCTGGCATCTGCTGGGAGGATCTCCGGTCAGCTCACGGCGCCGGGCGCCGGGCGCACCTTATTTATGGCGAGGGCCGGAATCGAACCGGCGACACCACGATTTTCAGCTTCCTCGGGCGTTTTCGGGCGATTGCGGCTGATGCGGTTTTCTCTGCTAATTCACGGTTTCCGGCATTTCGCTGACCTGCGATTTTCGGCTGTTTTCGGGCGTCGCGTTGACCTGGTGTTGACTTGAGATCAATGGCCCAGGGCTGTCTGCTCAACCGATACCCCTTTCGCGATCAAACTGCATAACCCGAGGATGCCGACCACGATTTAGGGCATCAATGCGGTAACCCTTCATCCTGGCCGTTTTCACAAGATCGTCGTACGAAACAAGTAGGTCGCCCGCTGCAGAACCAAGCATTTGCCCCCGGCGTTCCAGCAGTCCTTCCCGCTGAGCATTTCCCTCCGCTTCCCCTGGCGTATAGCCAGCGTCCCGAAATTTTGCATTGTGGCGGTTAACGAATCCGTTCAATGCCTCCTGGTGAACAAAATGGTTAGCCGCCTGCAAAAGACGTTGACGATCCCTCTCAAGATCCTCGTCATGGAATTGATGCTCGATCTCATCGTACTCCTCGATGACGAACAAAATTGGCGTCTTGATACTGCTAGGCCACGGCGCAGAGAAGTCCTGATGCTGGATCTGCCGCATGGAAGCCCGGGTCAGAAGCGCAAGGTACTGATCGAGGAGGCTTTGGTCCGCCACAGTTGGATCGGGGTTCTGGGCCGCCCGTGCGGGTTGCCCTTGCGCGATGGCTGCGGCTGGGGCGACTCGCACAACTACGCCACGCCAAGGCACCGAAGTGCCGTCCGGGCCGGTCAACCTGCGCTCATAGTGACCGACCAGCGGCAGGAACTCCTGCTCAAACAGTTCGAGCACCAATTCCGATGCCCTGCTCTTCGCTCTCTCGCGATCAGATAGCGATAGCTCGCCCCAAATCTCGGACAGCTCTTTGATCTCGTCGAGCTTCGCAGCAACGTCAGCCCGCTGCCCACTGTCGGGGATCTCGTCAATGTCGACCGTGCCCTCGTGGTTGCCCACCAAAGCGTCAATCAGACCTGCCCCCGAGGGGATCAATTTGAGCTGGACGTTTGGCGGTGGTGGCGAGAGGGCGAGCTCGCCCGGCGGTGGTGCAGGCTCAGGGGCTTCGGCAGGCTCAATGTCCATCGACGCAATGAGCTCAGATGCGAGCTCGGCAATGGACTGATTCGTTTTCGCGGCACGTCGATCCGCAACCATCGGCGAATGTTCGGCGACTTCACCCTTACCGATGTGATGCCACACAGGCAAAATGCGTCGGCGACCAACCTGCTCGCGCGCCACGAGGCCATTGAGCTCATTGTTGGGCCACTCCTTGAGGAAGAAATCTGGGCTTAGAACCACGATTCCATGGTGGCTATTCGCCAGCCCGTGATCGATCCGCTCTCGAAGCGAGTCGCCAACTTTCAGCTCGAACTCGTCGAACCAGATACGCAGTCCGCGACTTCTGAGCTCCTTGGCGAGCGGGCGAACGAGATCGTCCTTGTCCTCTGAGGCATGGGCTACAAAGGCGTCCCATTTCGCTGGCGTACTTGCTTTGATGTCTGGTTGTTCGGAATCCGGAGTCATCGCCATTGCCGTTGAGGGTTCCGAAATCTAGTTGAGAATCAGCCAACGCCGTCGCCGACCGCCTTTGACCTTCGCACGGTGACGACCTCGTCCATGAATGCCGCATCCCCCACCCCGGCGTCCATCAAATGGACGTAGACCTTGAGCGTGAATCCGGCGTCGGCGTGGCCGAGCCACTCTGAGACTTGCTTCACATCGCGGCCGGCCTCGAACAGCAGGGAGGCACAGGTGTGGCGGAAGGTGTGGAAGGTCACCCAGGGCAGGCCAGCCGCCTCGACCGCGGGTGCGAGCACCCGGCGGCGGAGGTTGCCGTCAGAGAGCGGGAACCCCTGCGGGCTTGTGAAGACCCGCTCGCCCGCGGCCTGGGAGCCACGAGCCATCTTCAGCCGCCTCGCCATGCCGGGCGAGAGGGGAATGTCGCGCCGCGACTTCTCGACTTCAGCGGGCCGATCTCACCACGGCAGTCCTGCCGCCGCACAAGCAGGCGCGGAGTCGATCCGAATTCAACGTCCGCCCAGGTCAAGCCGATCGTCTCGCTGATCCGTAAACCGGTGTGCGCAAGCAGCTCGAACAGCAACCGCCATCGCCTGGGAATATGGCCGAGGACGATGGGCAACTCGGCGCGAGTCAGCGCTCGGACTTCCCGGCCGGGCTCCTGGGCGCGGCGACCGAGGCCGATGGCGGACGTTGACGGTCGGGTTCGCCCTGACGGCGCCGTCCTCGACCGCGGTCGCGTACATCGCCTTGACCGGGGCCATGATCGACCTGATGGTGTTGGCGCGGAGGCCAGCGTCGTCAAGGTGGCCGATGAACGCTCGCACGTCGGGTGGCTCGATCTCGTCCAAGCGGCAACCGTGGAAGTAGGGGATCGCCCAACGCTCGATGTCGCGGCGATAGATGCCGCGGGTGCGCTCGGAGAGGCCACGCGAAGTGCGGCCCCGGTAGGTATCGAGCCATCTCCGGGCATAGTCCTCGAACGGCTCACGCGAAGCGGGCCGCCGGTCTCCCGCCTCGCGCCGTGCCTTCGCCTCCCTCGCTGCCGCCAGCGTGGGGAACGTCTCCATCGACTGCTTCCCACGATGCCGCCAGACGACGGCATAGGGGCAGTCACAGCGACCGCCGGGACAAGCCCGCCGGTGACGGCGGAAGATTCCGGGCGTTGAGGTCTTGGTCAGCTTCGCCACTACGTCTCCCTTCGCGGTCTACGGTGCACTCGCTATGTCCAGCGAAGGCGCGGCGTGCATCGCCCGCGGACCCCTCGGCCACTACGAATCGCCTCCGCCCTCGTCGCCTTCCATCTCGTCGCGGACTTCGCGGATCAGCTCGGCCGCGTCCACCGTCTCGGTCTGCCCCTCGCGGGCTTCGGCGGCGAGACGCATCGCCTTGTCGTTCCGCTTCATCCGCTCCTCGCGGCCTTCGCGCACAAGCTGAGCCGCATCGGTTGTCCCGGCTTGACGCGCCCGCAGGACGGCAGCCCGCTCCCCCACATCCGCTCGCGCCGAAAACGTGAAGGTGCCCGCACTAGCGGTTGCCTCGCCGTGCTCCCAGGAGATGCCGTCAAACAGCGCGCAGTCGATGCGGACGCCGAGGCCGGCGGCGAGCTTCAGCAGCGTGTCAATACGCGGGCAACGCGCGCCGCGCTCGATCAGGCCGATCTCGGTGCGATGAAGCGAAGCGCGCTCTCCCAGGGCTTCCTGGCTGATCCCGGCCTGCTTGCGCAGGCGGCGCATATTGTCGCCGAAGTGGCGGGCGAGCATCCGCGCCTCCTCGCCCATCACCCGCGACTCCCCTGGTCCTTGCCTGACGCAGCGACGCTGAACGTCCCCGGCGTCGTCGTGATCGCGCCGTTCTGCCACGTGATCCCGTCGAACAGCGCGCAGTCGATGCGGACGCCGAGTGCGGCCGCGATCTTGATCACGGTGTCGATCTTGGGCACCCTTTCGCCGCGCTCCAGGAGACCGATCTCGGTGCGATGAAGCGTGGCGCGGAAGCCAGCTTCCTGGCTGACTCCGGCCCGTTTGCGGACCCGGCGCATGTTCTCGCCGAAGCGAAGGGCGACCCCGTTAGAGGCCGCCCCCATCAGTCCATCTCCAGACGCTCGAAGCTGAGCGCCGCCCAGGTCGGGGCGACGATCCCACGCTCGCAGGAGAGGAGCCCTGCGCCGTCGAGGTCGCGGATCGCGCGCTCTACGGCATCGCTTGCCTCGAAGCCGTCGGAGTGCGCGTAGAGCGCCCGGCACAGCTCGGGGATCGTCAGGTGGGTCGGGTGCTGGTCGAGGACGAAGGCCAGAACGATTGCCTGGTCTCGCTCGTCCTGGGAGATGCCGTCGAATCGGTCGCTAAGCGTGCAGCACGTAGGGTTCTGATCAGCCATGAGGAGCATCGCCTCCTTGTGGTCAGGCTCCCGGTTGGCGTGACAGCGCCGCCGGGAGCCGCTTTCTTCTTCCGACTGAATCTAGCAGAAAGCTAGATATATCTTCGATGATTAGCTATCTAGACCTGACCAACTAAAGCTGAGAGCTTGCTCCAATGGCTCCATCCGAGCAGCCGCAGCCTGCGATTGGGAAGGCGATCCGCCAAGTCCGCGAGAAGCGTGGTTTGACTCAGGAAGCCGTCGCTCACGATGCCGGCATCACGACCGCCACCCTCGGTGTGATCGAGCGCGGCCTGTCAAATCCGACCTGGGCGACTGTCAAGAGCATCGCCGCCGCCCTCGGCGTGTCGATCGGTGAGCTGGCGAAGCGCTCCGAGAAATTCGAGGTGTGAGGCTACGTCTTACGAGAGCGGCAGGGAGCGCACGCGGATGCGCGAAGGCTCGATTACCACGACGCTCCCCTCGGTGAGATCGGCCTCGATCCCCTCAAGATTTGACAGCAGGGTGTCCACCTGGACCTCGGGTCGGCGCTGAGTGCCGTGACGGAACAGGACGACCGAGGGCGAGCGCTCCTGCCGGGTGGCGAGAAGCGTGCCGAAGTCAGTGTCGGCTGAGACCACGACGCGCTCCTCCTCCTGAGCCCGGTCGAAAATCTGCTCGTCCTCGGACGCCTGCAAGTCGTACTCGCGGACGTGCACCGCGTCGTGGCCGGCGTCTTTCAGCCGCTCGGCAAGCACGGGTGAGAGCGCGTTGTCGATCAGGAACCTCACCCGGAGGCGACAAGCGGCAGCTCACGCTCCCGCACAGCCTCGGCCGCGTAGCGAATCGCTTCGCGTACGTCCTCGGCCTCCAGATCCGGGTAAGCCGCCACGATCTCGGGCTCGCTCATTCCGTCGGCGACCATGCCGACCACGGTCGCCACCGGGATTCGTAGGCCGCGCACGCAGGGAACACCGCCCATCTGGTCCGGCCGAACCGTGATACGCGGGAAGCTCATCGACTCAGCCTACACCCGACCTACCTGCCGACAGCGCGCCGGCGGCGCTTGTCAAGGGCGCTTGCGCCCGACCCCCGCAGGGGGTTGACCAGCGCCGGCGGCGCGCTTCAATCGGCATAGGTCGGGGTGCGCTGTCTTACCGACCGATCCCGAGCGAGCGGCCGAGGTCGCGCTCGCGGGAGGCATGCGATCCCAGGCCGAGCGCCCGCTGGGCTTCCTGAACTCGCCGTAGCGTCTCGCGCGCCTTCTCCCGGTCCCGCTCTCTTCCCAGCGCTCTGTTGGGATCGTTGACACCGTGGCGCTGGCGGTAGGTCTCGATCTCCTCGACGCCGCGATTCCAGGCTTCTCGCTTGCTCGGGTCGCGCGGGCGCTCTCCCAGCTCCGTCTTGATGTAGGGGGGCGGGGAGATGTGGGCGGCGGCGATTGCCAGCTCGCGGCGCTCGGCGAGGACGCGATCGGCCACGGCGAACTCGCGGCGTGCCGAGCCCGAGGGGGCCGGGAAGGCACGCACTTGCGCTTCGAGGTCATCGAGCCGTTTCAAAGCGTCAGCTTCATCGCGGTCGATCCGTGCCAGCTCTCCCTTGCGGACGCGGCGCTTCAACTCTTGCGCCCGCTCGCGCTTTCCGTCAAAGCCCTCGACCCGACGCTCGGCCGTCTCGACCCGTTCGCGCAGGTCTCGTAGCTCGCGCTCAGCATTCGCTTCGCGGCGGACAACGGCCAGCAGCTCATCGCTCCTGGCGACCAGCTGCTCGGTCGGCAGCCCGGAGAAGCGCGAGCGCAGCGCCGCGTCGTGCGCGGCGAGCTGCGCGCGGTCGCGCACGGCCGCTTGCGCGATGTGAGGAAGAACGTCGGCGCTACGGTCGGGGGCTGGCGCGATCTCCTCGCGCTGGCCCTGGATCTCCGGCGTCGCGTAGATGCGAGTCTCGCCACGGCTGCGCGAGGCGGCCACATAGAGCTCCTGCTTGTCCATCGAGGGATCGACCATGACGAATGCGCGGTCAGCGGTGGTCCCCTGCGCCGAGTAGGTGGTCACGGCGTAGGCGTGCTGCAGCGCCGGAGCACCGGAGTGCGGATTGGTTCGCGCCAAATAGTCGGCGTTCACCTCGACGCACCGCGCCCGGTCGATGCCGTCGAGGACCACGCGGCGCTGCTCGGCATCGACCTCAGCGACTTGCCAGCGCTCGCGGTTGTAGAGGTCGGCGGCGCGGTCGTTGACGCGGGTGAGCACGCGGTCACCGGCGGCGAACCCGGCTTCACCGACCTCGACCTCCTCGGCGCCAATCAGCTTCGCCGCCTCGCGGTCCACCCGGTGTTCGTGGCGGATCACCTCTTCGAGGCGGATCGGGTCGGTGCGCTCGGCGAGCGCGCGGAACAGGCCGCCCGCCTCGATCTCGCCGAGCTGCTCGGGATCGCCGATCAGGACCAGCTTCGCCTGCGCCCGCTCGGCGTGGGCGACCAGGCGGGCGAGGCTCGCGGAGTCCACCATCGCCGCCTCGTCGATCACCAGGGCCGAGCCGTGGGCCAGCGCCTCCCTGCCGCCCTGGCGCTTCCACCGGTCCAGCTCGGAGAGCAGGGTGGCGACGCTCACCGCCGGCAGGCCGTCTGCGCGCAGAACGCCTGCTGCGCGCCAGGTCGGCGCGGCGACCCGCAGCGGGATTCCAGCCTGCGCCCAACCCTCCGCGGCGGCGAGGACCGCGAAGCTCTTGCCCGTCCCCGCCTCGCCGATCACCACGGCGACCCGCTCGGGGCTCACGAGCAGGCGGCGTACCATCTCCCGCTGGTCTGCCTTCAGGCTCGGGCGCGAGGCGATCGCTCTCGCCGCGAGCGGCTCTCCCGCGACCGGCGCCCACTCGGTCCTCATCCGCTCCAGCGCCGCCAGCGCCTCGCGCTCAAGCTCCCAGATGCGGCGGGTGGTGAAGCGGGCCCTTTGACGGTGTCGGCAATCTGGATCACCGACTCCGCCGCGAGGAATTCGTCGGCCAGGCGCTCGACGTCGGCCGCCCGCGCGCCGTTGCGCAGTGAGTCGGCGACGGCCTGGATCGCGTCGCGGCGGTCGAAGTGCGAGCGGCCTTCGGTGACCGCCCGCTCAAACCGTTGCGTTCCCAGCGCGGGAGAGCGCCCGGCCGGCTCCCTCGCGCCGAGCGTCCACCCGATCGTCGCTTGATCGAGGCCGATCTCCTCGGCCCTCGCCCGCCAGCGCTCTCGCAGCTCCACCTGGGAGACGCCGTCCTCCTTCGGCTTGCGGGTGGCGAGCGTCGCCACCTGACGCGAGGCCGCCGAGGCGTTCTCGCCCACGGCCTCGAGGATTTCCGCGCGGCGGGTGGAGAAGGCGCGCAGGTGCTCGTCGGCGAAGCCGTCGATCTCGGCGATGCCCTTGCGCGTCGGCTGCCACTCCACGCCGAGGCGGCGGGCCAGTTCGTTACGCAGGTGGGCCTCGTAGAGGTAGGAGGCGGTGGTCGCGTGGTCGTAGATCGCTGGGTGGTAGAGACGGGTCCACTTCCCCTCGGCCCGGGTTGCGTTGGCGACCAAGACGTGCGTGTGCAGTTGCGGGTCGCCGTTGCGCGAGGAGCGATGCACGTAGGCTGCGGCGAGGTAGCCCTCGCCCTTGAGGAACTGCGCGCCGCCGGCTCCGCGGCGGGTCCAGCAGGCTTCGCGCTGCATGTATCCGAGGGCGGCGCCTACGGCTTCGCGATGGGCGGCTTTGACCTCCGCCGCCACCTCGGGGCCGCCGAGACCCCAGAGCAGGGAGACCGACTTGGGCGCCGAGAAGGTGAGGTCGAAGCCGGGGACCGAGCCGCTCGCCGGCACACCGCGCATCCCAAGCAGCGGCTCGCCGTCTGCCGGGTTGCGGGCGGTCAGCATCGCGACGAGCTGATCCTCGCCGACCTCGCCGTCGAGGCCCAGGCGGGCGGCCGCGTCGCCGACCCACTCGCCCGCTGCCTCGCCCTCGCCGGAGTAGTAGTCCTCGGCGCCTTCGGCGACCTTGCCCAGGTAGTAGCGCTCCTGTCCTTTGCCGAGCTTGCCGATCGAGAGCATCTCGCCCTGGTTGTCCAGGGCGGTGGCGCTTTGCATCGGCTCGCTTCGGGAAGTGATGTGGCGTAGGGGGGGTTGCTGTTGGCTGTTGAGTCGGTCTGGCGTGGTGGTCTTGGTTCTGCACAAATCCTGGGAGGTCACCCTGGAGGCTGGCTGTTGAGTCTCTGATGCTCGGGGTCGATCGTGATGCTCCGTGGATTGGCTCGGGGTCTGCTGATGTTGGTGTCTACGCTTCGCGCATGACAAACATCTACAAGCCTGTATTCGAGGAGGACCAGCGGCCCGAGGGCTTCCGCTCCCGGCGGTCACGCATCGGCTACGAACTCGGCACCGAGCTAATAGGTGCGAGCCTTTGGGAGCTACCCCCGGGTGAAGCGGCCTACCCCTACCACTACCACTTCGCCGACGAGGAGCTGGTGATCGTGCTGTCAGGACGACCCAGCCTTCGCACACCTGACGGCATCCGCGACCTTGAGGAGGGAGACGCTTTGCGTTTCCGGCTCGGCGAGGAGGGAGCGCACCAGATTCTCAACCGCAGCGAGGAGAGCGTGACCTTCTTGGCGATCTCAAGCCACGGCCGCCCAGATGTTGTGGTCTACCCAGACTCAGACAAGATCGGGGTAGGCGAGCGCCTACCGCGCGGCGGTGGTCTGCGGGCGTTCTTCCGTCGAAGCGACGGCGTTGATTACTTCGAGGGGGAGCAGCACAAAGCCTGATTCAGACCGCTACAGACGCTCTACCCCCCAGATAACCACGGCAGGAACGTTCTCCAGCGCATCCTCGAAGGCGTCGGTCCGGTGCTTCTTCGCGCGCTCGCGTGCTTGCTCTCCACTGAGCGGCGGTTCGATGCACCGGCGAACCGTGAAGCCCGCATCGGAAAACGCCGTGATGTAGTCGCTGTGGCGGTGGGGGTACTCGGGAATCATCGAGCGCCGTCCATCTGAATCGACAAAAACAGCCCTCCACCCCAAGATCGCGGTTGCAAAGGGATGGGGGTTCGAGACCACCAGATGACCTCCGGGTCGAACGACCCGCGCGAGCTCCGCAATCGCCGGTCCGATCTCTTGCAGATGGCTGAGCGCGAGCGCGCAGACGGCTCCGACCACCTGCCCGTCTTCCAAGGGAAGCGCGGCCAGCTCGCCGAGGCGGAAGTCCACTCCGGGGAGCTTTGACCTGGCGCGAGACAGCATCGCCTCACTCGAATCGACCCCGATCACCTCGTCGTATCCGCACTCCCGCAGATGGGCGGCGTGTCGGCCGGTGCCGCAGGCGGCATCGAGAACCGGGCCATCGGGGAACTGCGCGAGCAAATCCTGGACGACCGGCTGCTCCAGCGCAATCGTGTCGTTCCCGGGATCGTCATAGTCATCGGCCCATTGGGCGTAGCCCGCGTCAACTCCAACCTCTGGCAGGTCACGAGGCTCTGAGTAGGGCTGCTCGCCAAGGCGAGAGATGATTTCCCGCATCTCCTCCGTCCGGGTATCAACCTCGCTGTAGTCGCGCCGTGCCCCGGCTCGCAGCAGCGCAAGCCCCTCGATACCCAGGACGTAATGACCTTGCCGGAACTCCCCTGCCATGACCGGGAGGACGCTACCGCAGATGAAGGCATCCTCAATCTGGGCCCTGGAGGCGATGCAAACGGTCATCTCGATGGACAGCTGAGATGGAGATGAACCTGAACGTTGATATCGGCGAGGAGCTGACCGTGCGAGCTCGCGTTCGCAGCGGCTGCGCTCCGGCCTACGGCCGTCGCTGCGCCGCTGCGATGGACGGGTTCAAGCGGGGAGAACCGATGGCCACCGGTGGGGAGAAGTCGTGGCCGCGAGTGGGGAGGTTGGATGGCCGCCCCTGGGGAGAAACCGATGGCCGTTGACAGCAAGGATCGGTTCTACGGCCTCCGGCGTGCGCAGCTCGGGAAAGGCGCCCACGCCCGGAAGCCTGCGGAGGCATCGATGCAGGATGCCCTCTGCATCGCGCCACTCGCCAACCCGAATGAGCGCCTGTCGTTCTTGGTCTCGATACCGATGGAGCACCTGCTCCTTGCTGTGGGCGATGTCCCTCAGGTGAGAGCCGGCGTTGCGCTGATGCCCTGCCGTATTCATCTTGCCGCGAAGCTCCCGTTCGAGAACGACGCAATCGTCCGCCACCCACTGGGCCAGGTCGTCATCGACTTGCTTGACCAGCCGGTTGTGGTTGCGGATATCGCCGGGAACCCGAAACAGGAGCGTGAGCACCGCACCGGCTGATCCACCGACGAGCGCGATCAAGGCGTCCATGCATTCGAGTATCCGTCGCTGCCCGGACCCTTTGCCTCGCTGGCTGTTGACCTGGCGTTGACCCGAGCGCGAATGCGCCGCCTCGGTGGGCGGCGCCTTTGGCTTGGTGATGGGATGGCGAGGGTGGGAATCGAACCCACGACACCACGATTTTCAGTCGTGTGCTCTACCAACTGAGCTACCTCGCCTGGATTGGGCGCGTTTGGGGGCGCCCAGCGGAAGGCTAGCGCCCGGGGGGTCGGCGGGGCTGATTGCATTTGGCGATGCGCGTTGGGCGTGCAGCGCTGGTGGTCGTCGCGGTCGCGGCGGGGGCGGTTGCTGTCTCGGGCGGGGCCGGGACGGATCCGCGGACGCCGCGGGGCCTGCCCGGGATGCCGGCGCCCTTCCTGGGGACGGCGGTCGTCGGGAGCGGCGGGAGGACCGCGGCGGTCGACGCCTACGGCAACGTCGTCGACCTGCGGGTGCCGGGGCCCGCCGGCGAGGCACTGGTCGCCGTCCCCGCGGAGAGGCAGGCTGCGGGCAGCGTCCATCCCCGGATGGCGATCGTCGCTCGGGCCGAGCTCTCGGACGGGCGCGAGCTGCCGTTCTGGCGCGCCGACTCGGTACGGCAGGCATACGTACCTGGGACGAACGTGCTGCGCACCGAGGCGCGCTTCGGCGAGCGGACGTTCACGGTCGTGCGCCGGATCGGCGGACCCGAGTGGGTGCGCGCCGACCGCCGCTGGCTGGCGCGGGCTCGGCCGTTGGCCGCTGACGCGCCGCCATGGGCGCGGCGGATGTACGAGCGCTCACTGCTGGTGCTGCGAGCCTTGACCGACCGGCGCAGCGGCGCGGTCGTCGCCGGCGCCCGCGACGGCTGGGCCTACGTGTGGCCCCGCGATGCCGGCGCGGTTGCGCTTGCGTTCGCCGCCGCCGGCTACCGAGAGGAGGCGCGCCGCGTCGCCCGATTCCTGCTCGAGCTGGACCTCGGCGCCGCGGCGCGGTTCCGCGGAACCGGCGAACCGGTCCCCGGACGCGACGCCCAGGGCGACGCGGCCGGCTGGGTCGCGGCGGCCGCGCGGGGGGCGGGGTTGCCGGCCCCGCGGAACCGCCACGCCTGGCGCGATCGCGCCGACTACCAGGAGGGCGATGTTGGCGACTTCCTCGCCAATGCGATCGCCTCAACCGCTGCCGACGGGCCGGAAAGCGGACGACTGAGACGCTTTCAGGCCCATCGGCGATTGAAGGGCTTCGTGGCCGGGGGAGGGCTCGTGCGCGTAGCCGACGACCCTGAGTCCGGACTGGACTCGGCCGCGGCCTGGGGGGTGCGGCCGTTCCCGGTGCCCACCCTTTTTCCTGCTGTGCGGCGGACGCTGCTCCGCATCGTCGCCGAACGCAAGAGCCGCTACGGGATCGTGCCCTCGCAGGGCTGGACCGGCGGCGAAGATCCCTGGACCGCTCCTACGGCCTGGACCGCGTGGGCACTCGCGGCGCTGGCACGTAGAGACCAGAAAGCGTCCGGACGGGTGTCGGCGACGTCCGTACGCGAGCGGGATGCCGCGCGCGTGCTGATGGGCGACCTGCGCCGTGCCGCCACGCCGCTCGGCCTCCTGCCCGAGCGGGTCGACGCCGAGAGCGGCCTGCCGCGCTCGACCACGCCGCTCGCCTGGTCGCACGCCTTCGCGATCCTCGCCCTGCGCGAACTCTGGCCGACCCGGCCCTGAACCTGCTCGGCTCAGATCTTTGTGCCGAATCAGTCGCCGATCGCGTCGAGGGCGGCGGCGACCGCCTCCTCGGCGGTCTCGACCGGGACGACGCCCGGGGCGCCCTCCATCCGCGCACGGCCGGTCAGCCCCCAGCTGCGCAGGGCGACGACGGTCTTGCCGAAGGTGCGGGCGTGGCCGATCTCCGAGAGCGTCCCCCACTCGCCGCCCACCGCGATCACCGCGTCGCCGCTGGCGACCACGGCGAGGTTGCGGGCGTAGCCGATCGCGCTGGCGACAACCCGGGTGCAGTGCGGGTTGGCGTCCTCGACCGAGACCCCCGGCACGATCCCGATCGCCTCCCCTCCCGCCTCCGCCGCCCCCTTCGCAACTGCCTCCATCACACCGCCGAGTCCCCCGCAGACCACCGTCACACCTGCCCTCGCCAGCCCCTGGCCGACTTCCTCCGCGAGGCTCCAGGCCTCCGATCCAGGCTCACAGCTGCCATTCCCGACAACCGAAACCTGTCTATTTCTCTTCATCGATCATCGCCCGCATCAGCTCCAGCGCGCTCTCCTTGTGCAGCGGTTCGTTGAGGTTGCCGCACTTGGGGCTCTGCACGCAGGAGGGGCAGCCGGACTCGCAGGGGCACTCGCCGATCAGCCGCTCGGCGTCGCCCAATAGGCGCTCGAACTGCTCGTAGCCGCGCAGGGTTATCCCCACCCCGCCCGGGTGGCCGTCGTAGACGAAGATCGTCGCCCGTCCGGTCTGGAAGTGGACGTTGGTCGAAAGGCCGCCGATGTCCCAGCGGTCGCACATCGCGATCAGCGGCAGCACCGCGATCTGGCCGTGCTCGGTCGCGTGCAGGGCGCCGAGCAGCACATCCGGCGGCAGCGAGTCGCTCAGCCCCTCCGGCAGCACGTACCAGAGCGCCTGGGTGACGAAGTGCTGCTCGGGCAGCTCCAGGGCGACGATGTCGATCGGCTCCTGGTCGGAGATCGAGACGCGCTGGAAGGCGATCACCTGCTCGCTGACCGAGACCTCGCCGAAATGCAGCTCGACCCCCGCGGTGGTGCGCTGCTCGCGCAGCCGCTCGATGTAGATCTCGGTCTCTTTTTTCGGCCGCGTGTACCAGTCGCCGTCGAAGCGGCTGACGATCGCCCGCCGCCCCTCGACGTCGAGCTGCTCGACCTCATACGAGCGCCCCAGGTGGAGGTAGACCGCGCCGGGGTGGACCGTGGTGAAGGCGCGCTCCGCCTCGACCAGGCCGAGCATCTCGCCCGAGTCGCGCTCGATCACCGCCACCGAGTCGGCCGAGGCCGAGCGCAGCGGGATCTTCGCCGCGACGAACTCGCCGCTGGTCGGCAGCAGCCGCCCGCCGGCGCGGCGCAGCTCCCCGGCCGATGCCAGCCGCTCGGCCCGCTCGCGCCAGCCGGGGCCGAAGACATCGGCGTCCGCATCGCCGAGCGGCAGCTCGTAGGCGGCGGCGAGCATGTGCCGGGAGGCGATCTGCTCGCTCTCGTGGTCGAGGATCGCCGCCTCGACCGGCCGCTCGAGGAACTCCTCCGGGTGGCGGCAGAAGAACTGGTCGAGCGCGTCGGCGCCGGCGACGTAGACCGCCAGGCCGCGCCGCTGCCGCCCCGCCCGCCCCCACATCTGGCGTAGGCTGGCGACGGTGCCGGGGAAGGTGACGCAGATCGCCGCGTCGAGCTCGCCGATGTCGATCCCCAGCTCGAGCGCGTCGGTCGCCACCACGGCGAGCAGCTCGCCTTCCGCCAGCCGCGCCTCGATCTCGCGCCGCTGCTGCGGCGTGTAGCCGCCGCGATAGGGGGCGATCCGCTCCGCCAGCTGCGGCTTGCCGCGCGCCGCCAGCGCGTCGCGGGCGAAGCGCTGGATCAGCTCGATCCCGCGCCGGCTTTTCAGGAAGCAAATCGTCCGCACCCCGTGCGAGACCAGCTCGGCGAGCAGGTCGGCCGCCTCGGAGAGGGGCGAGCGCCGCGTCCCGCTCGCCTTGTCGATCAGCGGCGGGTTCCACATCGCGATCTCCCGCCCGCTGCGCGGCGCGCCGTCGTCGTCGACCAGCTCGAAAGGCTCGCCGACCAGCCCTTCGGCCAGCTCGACCGGGTTGGCGATCGTCGCCGAGGCGAGCAGGAAGCGGGGCTCGGAGCCGTAAGCGCGCGCCACGCGGCGCAGCCGCCGCAGCACGTTGGCGACGTGCGAGCCGAGCACGCCGCGGTAGGTGTGCGCCTCGTCGACCACCACCCAGCCGAGGTTTGCGAGGAAGTCGCCCCAGCCCTTGTGGTTGGGCAGCACCCCGACGTGGAGCATGTCCGGGTTGGTCAGCACGAGGTTGTTGCGGCGGCGGATCGAGGGGCGCTCCTCGCGCGGCGTGTCGCCGTCGTAGATCGCCTCGCGCAGGCCGGGCGGGCGCAGCGCGGCGAGCTTGCGCGCCTGGTCCTGCGCCAGCGCCTTGGTCGGGTAGAGGTAGAGGGCGCGCCGCTTGGGGTCGCGGGCGATGCCGTCGAGCACCGGCAGGTTGAAGGCGAGGCTCTTGCCTGAGGCGGTGCCGCTGGTGATCGCCAGGTTGGAGTCGGCGGCGGCGCGCAGCGCCTCGCGCTGGTGGGTGTAGAGGCGGTCGATCCCGGCACGGCGCAGCGCCTCGACCAGGCCGCGGTCGAGCGAGCGAGGCATCGCCACCGGCCGCGCCGGCCGCTCGGGCTCGCTGCTCTCGGCGACGATGCGGCCGTCGCGGCGGGCCGGGTCGACGGCAATCGACCAAGGGGCCTCCAGCAGGCTCTTCGCCATCAGCTCGAGCTCCGCTGTGGCGAGTTGGTCGGTCTATATGCAACTAAGTCGCCACGGACGACCGCCCCGGCCACGCGTACGGCCTGCAGCGCGCTGCGGTCATGGAGCCGAAGGACGTCCGCCCCTTCGCGCACCGCCAGCGCCGTCGCGGCGACCGTCCCCCACTCGCGCTCGCCGGCCGGCAGCCGCCCCTCCCAGCTGCCCGCCAGGACCGCGCCGAGAAAGTCCTTGCGCGAGAGCGAGACGTAGAGCGGCAACCCCAGCGAACGCAGCTCGCCGAGGCGCCGCAGCACCTCCATGTCCTGCTCGGTCGTCAGGTCGAAGTCGAGCCCGGGGTCGATCGCGATCTGCTCCTCTGCCACTCCAAGTCGCGAGGCCGCCTCGACCCTGCCCTCGAACCACGACTTCAGGTGATCCACTACATCGCCGTAGCGACGCGGCGGGCGATCGACCCGCGGCGGGCCCTCGATGTGCATCAGTACATAACCGCAACCGCTCCCGGCGACCAGCTCGAACATCTCCTCCGAGCCGCCGGAGATGTCGTTGACCGCGACCGCGCCGGCGGCCAGCGCCCGCCTCGCCACCTCGACCGAGAAGGTGTCGGCCGAGACCGGCACGCCGGCCCCCGCCAGCCCCTCGATCGCCGGAATCAGCGCCGCGGCCTCCTCCTCAACTCCGACCGGCGGCCCGCTGCGCGCCGCCACCGCCCCTACATCCAGCATGTCGAAGCCATGCTCCACAAGCTCCAATCCATCGGCAATCGCCTGCTGGGCGGTTCCGCTGCGTGCCCCCTCGAACATCGAGTCGGCGGTGACGTTGACTATCCCCGCCGCGAGCGGCTGTTCGAGGTCGAGGGTCCGATCGGCAAGCCGCCAGCGCATCCGGCTACGGTAGCGACCGCGCCCATGCCCCTGCGATGCGTCTACACCGACCTCGACGGCACCCTGCTCGGCCGCGGAAGCTCGCTCTACCGCGACGCCGAGGGCGGCTTCTCGCTCGCCCAGTCACGCGGGCTGGAGGCCTGCCACCGGGCAGGGGTCGAGGTGGTGATCATGTCCGGCCGGCGCGAGCCGCAGGTGCACGAGGCCGCCCGCCTGATGGGCCAGTCCTCCTACATCTACGAGGCCGGCTGCGCCTTCGCGATCGACGGCGAGACGACCCTGCTGACCGGCGACCTCGCCCCCGACGCGGAGGGCACCGTCTACGAGAAGATCGAGCGGCGCGGCATCCCCAAGCTGCTCTTCGCCCGCTTCGAGGGGCGGCTCGAGTACCACTCCCCCTGGCACCACGGCCGCGTCCTCTCCCACCTCTTCCGCGGCAAGGTCGACGTCGAGGAGGCCAACGCGCTGCTCGCCGAGCAGGGCCACGCCGACCTGCGCCTGCTCGACAACGGCGCGATCGGACGCGAGATGGCGTCGATCGAGGGACCAACCCACGCCTACCACCTGGTGCCGCAGATGGTCAGCAAGGCGAATGCTGTCGCCGCCCACGCCCGCGCCCGCGGCTACGACCCGGCCGAGTGCATCGCCGTCGGCGACTCGGTCGAGGACCTCGAGGTGGCGGCCGCGGTCGGCCGCTTCTTCGTCGTCGCCAACGGCCCCGAGCGCGACCCCGGCCTGCGCGGCGCGCTCGCCGCCTGGGACAACGTCGCCGTCACCGAGGGGGCGATGGGGGACGGCTTCTACGAGGCGGTCGTCTCCAGCCTGATGGAGAGGCGCTGAGGACCGCCGACGGCGGGGGCGTAGGTAACATCGCCGCGATGGCGAGCGAGACGACCCCCGCCGCGAGCGCGACCCCGGCCGAGCAGGAGTACCTGGAGACGATGTTCTGGCTGGAGGAGGCCGGCCTGGCGATGACCGGCGCCAACATCGCCCGCGCGATGCAGCTCTCGCCGCCGACCGTGCACGAGATGGTCGGCCGCCTGATCGGCGACGGCTACGTCGAGCGCAACGAGGACAAATCGCTCAACTTCACCGAGTCCGGCCGTGAGCACGCCAGCCACATCGTCCGCCGCCACCGGATGATCGAGCGCTTCCTCACCGACGTGCTCGGCATCCCCTGGGACGAGGTGCACGAGGAGGCGGAGCGGATCGAGTACGCGATGTCGCCGGTGCTGGAGGAGCGGATGCGGGCGGCGATCGGCGAGGCGACCACCTGCCCGCACGGCCATCCGATCGTCGAGGGCGTCCGCGAGCGCGGCTCGCTGCTCGCCGACGTCGAGGTCGGCGCCGCGGTGACCGTGCTGCGCTTCGAGAACGAGGCCGAGGAGCTGCTGCACTACCTCAAAGCCGCCGGCCTGGAGCCCGGCCTGGAGGGGAAGGTGAGCGAGTCCGGCGAGGAGAGCGTGACGATCTCCTCGTCCGCGGGCGAGCACACGGTCTCGCGCAGCGTCGCCGAGACGGTCTCGGTCCGCGCCGACCCGGCGCCGCCGCCGCGCGCGGCGATCCCCGAGCAGCTGGTGCTTTCCAGCGACCGCTACGGCCGCTAGGGCGCGCGTACGAATTAGTGGCGGAATTTGACGAGTGGCTGGGCGTGACTGACGTCCCACGTGGGATGAGTCGATGCCGGGGCATCGGCGATTCCCACGGGGGGCGTCAGGCGCGTCCAGACGCCGTCAAAGCCGTCAATAATTCGTACGCGCGCCCTTAGGCCGGCGAGCCGGCCCGCACCCGCTCCAGGGCGCGGGCGAGGCGGGAGACGCCCTCCGGGATGCGCTCCGGCGGCACGCCGGCGAAGGAGAGGCGCAGGCTGCTCTCGCCCCCCGCGATCATGAAGTCGGGGCCGGCGACGAAGGCGACGCCCTCGCCCTTGGCCTCGGCCAGCAGCGCCGTGGTGTCGGTCCCCGCGGCGAGGTCGAGCCAGAGGAAGTAGCCGCCGCCGGGGACGACGAACTCGGCCTCGGGAAGCCGCTCGCGCAGCGCCTCGACCAGCGCGTCGCGGCGGTCGCGCAGGGCGCCCTTGACGAAGGCGATGTTGCGGTCCAGCCCACCCGAGCGGCAGAGCTCCAGCACTACCGACTCGGCCAGCATGTTGGGCGAGATGTAGGTTTCGTTGGCGCGCTTGGCGAGCGCCGCGACCTCGGCCGCCGGCCCGGCCAGGTAGCCGACCCGCACCCCGGGGCTGACGGTCTTGGAGAAGGAGGAGGCGTGGATCACCCGCCCGGCGCCGTCAAGCGCCAACATCGTCTCCAGCGCCTCGCCCTCGAAGGGCAGCTCGCGGTACGGATCGTCCTCGAAGATCCAGAAGCCGTGCTCGGCGGCGAGCTCGACCAGGCGGGTGCGCTTGGCGGCCGAGAGGGTGCAGCCGGCTGGGTTGTGGAAGTTGGGGATGACGTGGGCGAGCTTGATCGGGCCCTCGGCCAGCGCCGCCTCGAAGGCTGCGACGTCGAGCCCGTCCGCCTGCAGCGGCACCGGCACCAGCTCGACCCCGAGCCGCTGCAGCATCAGTAGCGTGCGGTCGTAGGTCGGCTGCTCGACCACGACCCGGTCGCCCGGCTCGAGCAGGTGCTCGAACAGCATCCAGCCCGCCTCCAGCGAGCCGTTGGCGATCATCACCTGGCCGGCGTCCAGCCCCTCGTGCCGCTCCGCCACCCACTGGCAAAGCCCCGGATGCCCGATCCCGGTGCCGTAGGAGAGCGCCTTTTCCCAGTCCTCGGCCAGCGCCGTCTCGGCCGCCTCCCGCACCGCGTCGGCCGGCAGGATGTCGGCGCTCGGCGCCCCGCGGGCAAAGGAAATCGTGTCGGTTGCCATCGCGGTCCGAGTATAGGTAGCGTCAGCCGCGCAACACCTCGACCGCAATCTGGGCCGTCTCGGTCGGGCTTTCGCCGACCCGCACGCCCTTCGCCTCCAGCGCCTCCTTCTTCGCCTGGGCGGTCCCTGACGAGCCGGAGATGATCGCCCCGGCGTGGCCCATCTGCTTGCCGGGCGGCGCGGTGAAGCCGGCGATGTAGGCGACGACCGGCTTGGAGACCTCGGCGGCGATGAACTCGGCGGCGCGCTCCTCGGCGTCGCCGCCGATCTCGCCGACCATCACGATCAGCTCGGTCTCCGGGTCGGCCTCGAACAGCTTCAGGACGTCGATGAAGTCCGAGCCGACGATCGGGTCGCCGCCGATCCCGACGATCGAGGAGTTGCCCTCCCCCGCCTGCTTCAGCTCGTTGCCGATCTGGTAGGTGAGCGTGCCCGACTTGGAGACGACGCCGATCCGGCCCGGGTCGAAGAACTGGGCGGGGATGATGCCGACGTTGGCCTTGCCGGGCGAGAGCACGCCGGGGCAGTTGGGGCCGATCAACCGCACGCCCGCCTCCCGCGCCTTCCAGTAGGTGCGCAGCATGTCGAGCACCGGGATCCCCTCGGTGATCGCGATCACCGTGTGCACGCCCGACTCGATCGCCTCGTCGATCGCCGGCGCGGCGAAGCGCGCCGGGACGAAGATCATCGAGGTGTTGGCCGCCTCCCCCTCGACCGCCTCGCGGATCGAGTCGAAGATCGGCACGCCCTCGACGTCCTGGCCTCCCTTGCCGGGCGTCACCCCCGCCGCCAGATGGGTCCCGTAGGCGCGGTTGCGCAGCCCGTGGAAGGAGCCCTCGCGGCCGGTCAGCCCCGAGACGACCAGCTTCGTGCTCTCGTCGACGACGATGCTCATACGGGTGCTCCCGCCAGCTCGACCACCTTGCGGGCGGCGCCGAGCATCGTCTTCTCCTGGTGCAGGTCGGGCAGCTGGGCAGCGGCGAGGATCTCCAGCCCCTGCTCCGAGTTGGTGCCGTCGAGGCGAACGACCATGGGCACGCCGAGCTCGATCTGCTTCGACGCCTCGACGATCCCCTTGGCGATCTCGTCGCAGCGGGTGATCCCGCCGAAGATGTTGAAGAGGATCGCGCCGACCTTCTGGTCGGAGGAGATCACGGTGAGCGCGTCGACGATCGCCTCCGCTTTGGAGCCGCCGCCCGCGTCGAGGAAGTTGGCCGGGGCGCCGCCCGCCTGGGCGACGACGTCGAGGGTCGACATGCAGAGGCCGGCGCCGTTGGCGAGGATGCCGACGTTGCCGTCGAGCTTGACGTAGGTGAGGCCCTTCTCGCGCGCCATCGCCTCCTGCGGGTCCTCGATCGCCTCGGCGTCGAGCTCGGCCAGGCCCTCGTGCCGGTAGAGGGCGTTGTTGTCGATCGTCACCTTGGCGTCGAGCGCGACGACCTGGCGCGCCTCGGTGACGATCAGCGGGTTGACCTCGATCAGCGTCGCGTCCTCGGCCGGCGCCGTCTCGGCCAGCTTGGCCAGCACCGCCGCGACCTCGTCGCGCACGTCCTCGTCGAGGCCGGCGGCGTCGACGAGCGGCCGCGCCGCGGAGGCGGTGAAGGGCCGGGTCGGGTCGATGTGCCGCTTGACCAACGCCGCCGGGTCCTCCGCGGCGACCGCCTCGATGTCCATCCCGCCGCGGGCGGAGACCATCGCCAAGAGCTTCTTCTCGCCGCGGTCGAGGATCACCGAGGCGTAGTGCTCGGTGGCGATCTCCGAGCCGCGCTCGATCCAGACCCGATCCACCCGGAAGGGGCCCTCGCCGCGCGGGCCGCGGATGTCCATGCCGAGGATCGCCCCGGCGTGCCGCTCGGCCTCCTCTCGATCGGCGGCGATCTTTATCCCGCCCGCCTTGCCGCGGCCGCCGATCAGCACCTGCGCCTTGATCGCGCAGGGGTAGCCGATCCGCTCCGCCGCGGCCAGCGCCTCCTCCACCGTGGAGGCCACCTCGCCGCTCGGCACGGCGACGCCGTGCGCGGCGAAAAGCTGCTTGCCCTGGTACTCGAGGAGGTCCATTGACGACGCCCCTGCCGGGCGCGCGCGGCAGCCTATAGGATGCCCGCCCCGTGCCACTCCCCCCCCTGAAAAGCATCGAATGGGTGACGACCGACTGCTACGGAACCCTGATCGACTGGGAGAAGGGAATCGTCGAGGCCTGCCGCAAGGAGGCCGAGAAGGACGGCTTCAGCTTCGAGGAGGGGCCCTTCATGGCCCGCTTCTTCGAAGTGCAGGCGGAAATCATGGCCGGCTCCTACGAACTGTACGCGGAGGTGCTGCGGCGCTCGATCGTCAAGGTGGCGCGCGAGATCGGCTGGGAGATCGAGCCCTCGCGCGCCCAGTTCCTGCCCGACAGCGTCGCCTACTGGCAGCCCTTCCGCGAGGCCAACGCGGCGATGGACCGGCTCGCCAAGCGCTACCAGGTGGGGATCGTCTCCAACGTCGACGACAAGCTGCTCGGCATCTCCCGCCGCCACCTGCGGACCGAACTGGACCTCGTCGTCACCGCCCAGCAGGTGCGCAGCTACAAGCCCGACCCGGTCCACTTCAAAGAGTGCGCGCGCCGCATCGGCGGCAAAAAACACTGGCTCCACATCTGCTCCAGCTACGAGACCGACGTGGCGCCGCTGCTGAAGATGAAGGTGCCGGTGATCTGGGTCAACCGCCACGGCGAGAAGCTCGACGGCCGCAAAGCGCCGAGCGCGACCGTGAAGAACTTCCGCGAGGCGGCCAAAAAGCTCGGCGCGTCCTAGCGCGGGGCGCGTCCTCGCCGCTCTCTAGCGTTCCGACTTCGCAACTTCGCCCGGCGGCGTCGGTTTCGACCCTGTAAGCCGCCCCGCGGCCGCTTTTCGATGGAAGCTTTCAGCCAAACCCGACCGTCCCGGCGCGCCCGCCTGCCGATCGCGGCGGCGCTGCTCGCCCTGCTCGGCGCGCTCGCCCTAATTGCGGGCGGGGCGAGCGCGGCCCCGGGCGACGAAGCGCCGCTCAACCCGAACCGCGAGCGACCGAGCTTCGTCGTCATACAGACCGACGACCAGACCCTCGACGGCCTCTACGCGACCTTCCGCGCCTTCCCCGGCGCTGCCGAGACGCGGGCGATGCCGAACACCCTCGACCTGATCGGCAAACGGGGAATGACCTTCAACCGCTACTACATTCCCTACCCGCTCTGCTGCCCATCGCGAGTCAGCCTGCTGACCGGCCGCTACTCGCACAGCAACAACGTGAAGGGGAACAACCCGCCGAACGGCGGCTACACCGGCTTCTCCTTCCGCGCCGCCGCCAAACACAACATCGCCACCTGGCTGCAGGCCGCCGGCTACCGCACCCTGCACGTCGGCAAGGTGATGAACGGCTACGGCCAAGAGCCGTTCAGCGACGGCACCGAGGTGCCGCCCGGCTGGGACTCCTGGTACGGGGTCGTGAACGAGGACCGGACCCACTACTACTACGGCTACACGCTCAACGTGAACGGGCAGCTCGTCGGCCCGTTCGGCGACTCGGGCAGCTGGGAGACGCGCGAATACGGCGTCCGCGACGACTTCACCTGCCCGCTGATCCCGGTCAACGGGCCCTGCCACCACGTAACCGACAAGCTCACCGAGATCACCGCCGCGGAGATGCTGGCGACGCCCCCCGGCCGGCCCTTCTACGTGCAGCTCGACTACACCGCGCCGCACGGCGACTTCCGCCGGCCGGCCGGGCCCGAGCCGGCGCCCCGCCACTACGACTGGTTCAAGGGGATGCGCCACCCGCACAACCGCGCGCAGGGGTTCGACGAGGGCAACGTCAGCGACAAGCCGCGCTTCATCCGCGACGCGCCCCACCTGACGCCGGTCGAGAAGCGGATCTACCGCGTCTACTACCAGAAGCAGCTCGACTCGCTGCGCTCGGTCGACGACGGGGTCAAGCGGATCGTCGACACCCTGGGCCAGATGGGCCGGCTGCGCAACACCTACGTGATCTTCACCTCCGACAACGGCTTCTTCTTCGGCGAGCACCGCCTG
>Ga0299914_10000313_pt1 | contig 29014 bp, 24 predicted proteins | sample RVTome_10_FD_201361 | JGI IMG/M metagenome (GOLD analysis project Ga0299914, IMG submission 201361) | Soil microbial communities from uranium-contaminated site in the Upper Colorado River Basin, Wyoming, United States - RVT153D57 (version 2) ... | reverse complement strand
CCTGATCTATTACGACCTCAGCATCGAGAAGCGCGACCAGACCGACGATCGCATCACGGTCGAGGCGGCCGAGGCGATCAAGCAGCACGGCGTCGGCGTCAAATGCGCCACCATCACGCCGGACGAGGCGCGGGTCGAGGAATTCGGCCTCAAAAAGATGTGGCGCTCCCCCAACGGCACGATCCGCAACATTCTCGGCGGTGTCGTCTTCCGCGAGCCGATCGTGATCGAGAACGTGCCCCGCCTGATCCCCGGCTGGACCGATCCGATCGTCGTCGGCCGCCACGCCTTTGGCGACCAGTACAAGGCGACCGACTTCCTCGTTCCGGGCGCCGGCAAGCTCACCATGAAGTGGACCGGCGAGAATGGCGAGACGATCGAGCACGAAGTGTTCGACTTCCCCGGCTCGGGCGTCGCGATGGGCATGTACAATCTCGACGAATCGATCCGCGATTTCGCCCATGCCTGCCTCAATTACGGCCTCGCCCGCGGCTGGCCGGTCTATCTGTCGACCAAGAACACCATCCTCAAGGCCTATGACGGGCGCTTCAAGGACCTGTTCGAGGAGATTTACGAAGCCGAGTTCAAGGACCGCTTCAAGGCCGCCGGAATCGAATATCAGCACCGGCTGATCGACGACATGGTGGCGAGCGCGCTCAAGTGGAGCGGCAAGTTCGTCTGGGCCTGCAAGAATTATGACGGCGACGTCCAGTCGGACCAGGTCGCGCAGGGCTTCGGCTCGCTGGGCCTGATGACCTCGGTGCTGATGACTCCGGACGGCAGGACGGTCGAGGCCGAGGCGGCGCACGGCACCGTCACCCGCCACTTTCGCATGCACGAGCAGGGCAAGGCGACGTCGACCAATCCGATCGCCTCGATCTTCGCCTGGACCGGCGGTCTCAAATATCGCGGCAAGTTCGACGACACGCCCGAGGTGGTGCGGTTCGCCGAAACGCTCGAGCGGGTCTGCGTCGCGACCGTCGAACAGGGCCAGATGACCAAGGACCTCGCCATCCTGATCGGCCCCGACCAGAGCTGGATGACGACCGAGCAGTTCTTCGAGGCGATCCGGATCAACCTCGAAAAGGCGATGGCCGCTCAGGCTTGAGCCTCTGCCGCCCCTGCCCCCTTGCTCTCCTGCCTCTCTCCCTTCACTCTCCCCCCGGGGCGACAGGCTCCGGAACGGGAGGAAAGAGGATGAAGCTGAAGTTGGCATGGGCGGCCGGGTTGGCGATCGTCTGCGCGATTCCGCTGGCGCCACCCGCAACGGCGCAGGCGACCCAGGCTCCGACCCTCAGCAACCGGCAGATCGTCGAACGTTTCATCGACCTGTTCTACCGCCAGGGCCGGGTGCGCGAGGCGTTCGAGACCTATGTCCATGAGGACTATATCCAGCACAACCCGCTCGCTCCCGACGGCCGCGCCGCCGCGATCGCCGCGCTCGAGCCCTACTTCGCCAGCCAGCCCGATGCGGTCCGCGAGGTCCACCGGATCATCGTCGACGGCGACCTCGCCGCCATCCATGTCCGCTCACGCCAGAATCCCGAGGATCGCGGCTTCGCCATCGTTGACATCCTGCGGCTGGAGAACGGCAAGATCGTCGAGCATTGGGACGTGATCCAGGCGGTGCCCGAACAGTCGGCCAACCCGCATCCGATGTTCTAGGGACCCCTGAACGCGCCATGTTAGGCGGCGCGGCAATCCTGCGCCTGTTCAATCGCCGCCACTCCTGCATAAAGGAGGAATGGTACCCGATTTCAGCACCTCCGGCTTCAGCGACGCCCTGGTGATCCTCGGCGCGGCCGGAATCGTCATCCCCACCTTCGCCCGGTTCCGGATCAGCCCGGTAATCGGCTTCATTCTGGTCGGCATCCTGGTCGGCCCCGGGGGGCTCGGCGCGGTCGCGGGTGAGATGCCGTGGCTCAACTACATCACCATCTCCAACCCCGAGGCGATCGAGCCCTTCGCCGAGCTCGGCATCATCCTCCTGCTCTTCTCGATCGGGCTGGAGCTTTCGTTCCGGCGCCTCTGGGGGATGCGCCGGCTGGTGTTCGGGGTCGGCGCCGCCGAGCTCTTGTTCGCGGCGGCGATCATCGGCGTCGGCCTGCATTTCTTCGGCCAGGGCTGGACCGGCGCCTTCGCGCTCGGCCTCGCCCTCGCTTTGTCCTCGACGGCCGTCGTGCTGCCGATGGTCGGCACGGCGAGCCCGGTCGGCCGGTCGGCCTTCGCCATGCTGTTGTTCGAGGATCTGGCAATCGTGCCGATCATCTTCGCCCTCGGTGCGCTGGCCCCCTACGCCCGGGCGGATGGCCTTGCCGGGCTGGTGACGACGGTCTGGGTCGGCGCGGCGGTGGTCGTCGGCATGCTGCTGCTCGGCCGGTTCGTCCTGCCGCGGCTGTTCGCCCAGGCTGCACGGACCAAGAATCCCGAGATATTCCTGTCGATCAGCCTGCTCGTCGTCATCGCCGCCAGCCTCGCCACTGCCGCTGCCGGCCTGTCGCCGATCGTCGGCGCGCTCGTCGCCGGCATTCTGATTGCCGAGACCGAATATCATGGCGAGGTCGAATCGATGACGGCGCCGCTGCGCGGCCTGGGCCTCGGCGTCTTCCTGATCACCGTCGGCATGAGCCTGGACCTGCGCGCCATCATGGCCAACTGGGGAGAGCTGGTGCTCGCTCTCGCCGGCGTGATGCTGGTCAAGACCGCCGTCACGGCTTTGCTGCTCCGGCTCGTCCGCGCGCGGCTGGCCGTGGCCGCCGAGACGAGCCTGCTGATGGCCTCGCCATCGGAAACTACCCTGATCGTTCTCGCCGCCGCGTCGGCGGCCGGGCTGATCGGCGCGACGACTGCCGCGTTCTGGCAGATCGTCACGGCGATGGGCCTCACCCTCACGCCGCTTCTCGCCAAGCTCGGCCGCTGGGTCGCCCGTCGCATCGAGGGCCGGGAGGGCGACGCGACTGCCGAACTCGTGCCCAGCCGCGAGGACCCGCGGGCCGTGATCATCGGTTTCGGACGGGTCGGGCGGCTCGTCGGGGAGATGCTCACCTATCACGGCCGGCTTTATGTCGCGGTCGATTCGAACATCGACGTGGTGAGCGCGGCACGGCGGGAGGGCTTCCCGCTGGTATATGGCGACGCGTCGCGCCCCGAATTCCTCGACCGGATGAACCTCGGCCATGCCAGCGCCCTGATCCTGACCATGGATGATCCGGTCCAGCTGGTGCGGCTGGTGAGAAAGGTTCGCGCCTGGCTGCCCGATCTCACCATCGTCGCCCGCGCCCGCGACACAAGGCATGCCGCCGAGCTCTACCGGGCCGGCGCCACCGACGCCGTGCCGGAGACGGTCGAATCCTCGCTGCAGCTGTCGGAGGCGGTCCTGGTCGACCTCGGCATGGCGATGGGCCCGGTCATCGCCTCGATCCACGAGAAGCGCGCCGAGCTCCGTCAGGAGATCATGGAGATGGGCGAGCTAGAGGCGGCGCCGCCGGAGCGCGGAAAGCGCCTGCGGGACCGGCTGCAGTCGGGCGCCACGCCGTCTCAGGGACAATCCGGCATCACCACATAGAGGCGACCTGGCGCGCAGGCGGGCCCGAAGCCCATCCCGCGGGCGTTCCGTCAGGCAGCGACCGCCTCGCCCTCGAGCGCCGCGCGCACCGCGGCGACCGCCTCGGCCGCCTTGGCACCGTCCGGCCCGCCGCCCTGGGCCATGTCCGGCCGGCCGCCACCACCCTGCCCGCCCAGCGCTTCGACCGCCTTGCGCACGAGGTCGACCGCGTTGCGCGACGCCGTGAGATCGTCGGTGACGCCGACCGCGATGCTGGCGCGGCCGTCATTGACCGCGACCATCGCGACGACGCCCGATCCGACGCGCTTCTTCGCCTCGTCGACCACGCCGCGCAGACCCTTGGGATCCATGCCCTCCAGCACCTGCCCGATGAAGCCGTGGCCGCCGACCTGCTCGGGTCCGGCCGCCTCCGTCCGGCCGCCGCCGCCGAGCGCCAGCGCCTTCTTCGCCTCGGCCAGCTCGCGCTCGAGCCGGCGGCGGTCCTCGATAAGAGCCGCGACGCGCGCCGGCACCTCGTCGGGCGACGCCTTGAGCACCGCCGCAGCCTCCTTCAGCCGGTCCTCGCGGCCTGTGAGCCAGCGCCGTGCCGCCTCGCCGGTCAGCGCCTCGATGCGGCGCACGCCGGCGGCGACGGCGCTCTCGCCGACGATCTTGAACAGCTGGATGTCGCCGAGCGCGCTGACATGGGTGCCGCCGCACAGCTCGACAGAATAGCTGTTCTCGTCGGCGCGGCCCATCGACAGGACGCGGACCTCCTCGCCATATTTCTCACCGAACAGGGCGAGCGCGCCGGCGGCGACCGCCTCGTCCGGAGTCATCAGGCGCATCCCGACCGGCTCGTTCTCGCGGATATGGCGGTTCACCTCCTCCTCGACGGCCTCGATATCCTCGCGGGTCAACGCCTTCTGGTGAGAGAAGTCGAAACGGAAATAGTCCGGCCCGACCAGGCTGCCTTTCTGGGTGACGTGGCTGCCGAGCCGATGGCGCAGCGCCGCGTGAAGCAGGTGCGTGGCGCTGTGGTTGGCGCGGACCTTCGCCCGGCGCCCGGCGTCGACGGCAAGATGCACGGCGTCGCCGACGGCGATCGCGCCGGAGCGGATGACGGCATGGTGCGCGTGCAGCCGGCCAAGCGGCTTGGACGTGTCCTCGACATCCACCTCCAGACCCTTGTCTCCGCTGATCTTTCCGGTGTCGCCGATCTGGCCGCCGCTCTCGCCGTAGAAGGGCGTCTGGTTGGTCAACACGACGACCTTGTCGCCTGCCATCGCCCGCTCGACGGTCGCGCCGTCCTTGACCAGCGCGACCACAACGCCCTCGCCGTCATGGCCGACATAGCCGGTGAAGTCGGTCGCGCCATGCGCCTCGGCGATATCGAACCACACCTCCTCCGACGCCTTCGCGCCGGAACCCTTCCAGGCGGCGCGGGCCGCCGCCTTCTGCTCGGCCATTGCGGCGTCGAAGCCGGCGCGGTCGACGCCTAGCCCGGCGGCGCGCAGCGCATCCTCGGTGAGATCATAGGGAAAGCCGAATGTGTCGTAGAGCCGGAAGGCGACGTCCCCGGACAGGGTGTCGCCCGCCTTCATGCCCGTCGTCGCCTCATCGAGCAGCTTCAGGCCCTTGTCGAGGGTCTGGCGGAACCGGCTCTCCTCGAGCTTCAGCGTCTCCTCGATCAGGGGCTGGGCGCGGACCAGCTCCGGGTAAGCGGCGCCCATCTCGGCGACCAGCGAGGGCACCAGCCGATGCATCAGAGGCTCGCTCGCGCCGATGATATGGGCGTGGCGCATCGCCCGGCGCATGATCCGCCGCAGCACATAGCCGCGGCCCTCATTGGCCGGCAGCACGCCGTCGGCGATCAGGAAGCCCGAGGCGCGCAGATGGTCGGCGATCACCCGGTGGCTCGCCTTGCGCTCGCCGCCCGGCTCGGTGCGGGTGAGCTCGGCCGAGGCGGCGATCAGCGCCCTGAACGTGTCGGTGTCGTAATTGTCATGGACGCCCTGCATGACCGCTGCGATCCGCTCGAGACCCATGCCGGTGTCGATCGACGGATGCGGCAGGTCGCGGACGATCTCATTGTCCTCCTGCTCGTACTGCATGAAGACGAGGTTCCAGATCTCGGTGAAGCGATCGCCGTCCTCGTCGGCCGATCCTGGCGGGCCGCCAGGGATATGATCGCCATGATCGTAGAAGATTTCGGAGCAGGGGCCGCACGGACCGTTGTCGCCCATCGCCCAGACATTGTCTTTCGTCGGGATGCGGATGATCCGGCTCTCCGGCAGGCCCGAGATCCTGCGCCACAGCGCGAAGGCGTCGTCGTCGGTGTGGTAGACCGTCGCCGTCAGCCGGCCGGGGTCGATGCCCCATTCCTTCGTGATCAGCTCCCAAGCGAGCAGGATCGCCCGCTCCTTGAAATAGTCGCCGAACGAAAAGTTGCCGAGCATCTCGAAGAAAGTGTGGTGGCGGGCGGTGTAGCCGACATTGTCGAGATCGTTATGCTTGCCGCCGGCGCGGACGCATTTCTGCGACGAAACCGCGGTCGAATAAGGACGCGTTTCCTGGCCGGTGAAGACGTTCTTGAACGGCACCATGCCGGCGTTGACGAACATCAGGGTAGGATCGTTCTGCGGCACCAGCGGCGCCGAAGGCACGATCTGGTGCCCCTCGCGCCCGAAAAAGTCGAGGAAGCCGCGCCGGATGTCGTTGGTCGAGGTCATTGCGGCGATGTAAGCGAGGGCCGCGGGTGCAGCAAGCGGCCATCCCGGTCTTCCGATCACCGTACCGGCGCGCTACAAGGATACCACGCATCAAACCGGGAGCACGCATCTATGAGGCCTTTGCCCGTAGCCTTTGCCCTGTCCGCCGCCTTGCTCGCCACGCCGGCCTGCGGCCAGACCAGCCAGCCCGACGCCACAACCGCGAATGTGGCCCAGTCTTCCAAGGGATCGGCTCCCGGCGTCCAGGCCGGCCTCCCCGCAAACGTCAGGGTTTTCGACGTGCCGGAAGGCAGCCGTCCCCACGACGTCGCGCCGGCGCCGGACGGGCGGGTCTGGTATACCGGCCAACGGCGCGGCACGCTCGGCATCCTCGATCCGCGGACCGGCGCGGTCCGCGAAGTCCCGCTCGGCGAAGGATCGGCGCCGCACGGCGTCGTCCAGGGCCCCGACGGTGCCGCTTGGATCACCGACAGCGGGCTCAACGCCATCGTCCGCTACGACCCTCGCACCGAGGAGGTGAAGGACTGGCCGCTGCCCGCCGAATTTCCCGATTCCAACCTCAACACCCCGGCCTTCGACGGTGACGGGGTCCTCTGGTTCACCGGCCAGGCCGGCGTCTACGGTCGCTTCGACCCGCGGACCGAGGAGATGCGGGTCTGGCGCGACCCGGAAGGGCGCGGGCCCTATGGCATCGCCGCGACGCCGTCCGGCGACGTCTATTACGTCTCCCTGGCGGGCAGTCACCTCGCCCACATCGACCGCGAGACCGGTGCGGCGTCGATCATCGAGCCGCCGACCCCGCAGCAGGGCGCGCGGCGGGTCTGGGCCGACAGCCGCGGCAATCTGTGGATCTCGGAATGGGCGGGCGGCCAGCTGACCCGCTACACTCCGGCCACCGGCGAATGGAAGAGCTGGCGCCCGGAAGGAGAGCGCCCGCAGGTCTACGCGGTCTATGTCGACGAGCGCGACATCGTGTGGGTGAGCGATTTCGCCGCCAATGCGGTCCTTTCCTTCGACCCGGCGTCCGAGCGCTGGACACGCTATCCGGGCAGCGGCGAGAATAGCAGCGTCCGGCAGATCCTCGGTGCTCCGGGCTGGGTCTATCTCCCCGAATCCGGACTCGACCGGATCATGGTGGTGCGGACCGCCGAAGACTCGTGAAGCCGCTGATCGGCCTTGTGGCTGCCGCGGCGGTGGCGGGCGCCGCCTGCGGTGCGCCTTCCGCGACGCGGCCGCAGGGCGACCGGGTCTTCCGCCAGCAATGCTTTTCCTGCCATGCGCTCGAGCCGGGCGAAAGCACCCCGGCCGGCCCGACCCTGCACGCCGTCGTCGGCCGGCCGATCGCCGCCGACCAGGGCTTCAACTATTCGCCGGCGCTGCGCCGATTGGCGGCGCGCCACGGCCGCTGGACCCCCGAACTGCTCGATCGCTTCCTCGCCGACCCGGAGGCGGTCGCGCCGGGCACCCAGATGGGCCTGCTCGGGCTGGACGATGCGACGGTTCGCCGCGCCCTGATCGACTGGCTCGGAAGACCGCGCGAACCGCGATAGCCGGCTTCGGAAGCCAGGCAGCGGTGCTAAGGCGCCTCGAAGAAGGCCGGTATCTGGTAGTGGGAGAGCTTGCTCATCATGACGCCGAGCCTGGCGCAGGCTTCGTCCGCCGCGCGGGTGGCGCCGTCGACCAGCCCGTAATCGTCGAACGCGACCAGGCCGCCCCGAACCATGCGGGGAAGCAGCTGGTCGAGGCCAAAGGCGGTGGGCTCGTAGACGTCGAGGTCGAGGTGCAGCAGCGCGATCTTCTGCGCCGGGCGATCGCGAAGGAAGGCCGGCAGCGTATCGAAGATGTCGCCTTCGATCAGCTCGACATTGGCGAACCCTTTCTCGGCCAGCACCTCCTCCAGCATGGGCTTGGCGATACCTTCCCCTCCGGCGGCCTCGAACCGCTCGATGAAGGCCTGGTCGGCCTCCGCCGCCACGCGGCCGCGCGGGAAGGCACCGAAGGCGTCGAAGCCGATGATCGGGCGGCTGAACGGATTCTCGAGCAGGCTGCGGAAGGTCGCGAACCGGACCAGCGACGCCCCTTTGTAGACGCCGAGCTCGACGACCGCGCCGGGCAGGTCTTCGATCGACCGGTAGAGCTCGTAGTGGGCGAGCAGCTTGGCCAGCCGCGCCGGGTGACTACGAAGATAGAAATTGTTCTCGGCTTCATAGGCGTCGGCGGCGCTGCCGGGAACGTAGTGAGCCATGACGTCTCCTGCACGATGGGGCCGAGGAAGGCGTCTCTACGCACCGCCCCACGGCGCTTGCAAGGATGGATCGGCCGTCGGTCGCCCGATCCGCTGCCTGCGCCGCCGGCGAGCCGCTGATCCGATCGGACGGCGCCGCGGCAAACTGTCGCGTTTTCGGCCCTTCCCTGCCCTTCCCCCTTGAACTTCCCCGAATATGGGTGGAGGCTGACCGCTTCCCCAAGACGCGGCGCCGCGTCTTCTTCGCGGATCCGTCGCAGCGGATGAAGGAGACGATCATGCCTGGAAGAGCTGCCGGTACCAGAACCATCGCACTCGTCGGGCCTGGCGGAGCGGGTAAGACCAGCCTCGCCGAGGCCCTACTTTTTGCCGCCGGCGCGATCAGCCGGCAGGGGAATGTCGCGGACGGGACCAGCGTCGGCGACGCCTCGCCGGAAGCGCGGGCCCGCGGCGGCTCGACCGAGCTCAACCTGATGCACTTCGACTATCTCGACGACCGCTACGCGCTGATCGATGCGCCGGGATCGGTGGGCTTCGCCGCCGATGGCGCGCTCGGCGTGGCGACCGTCGACCTCGCTTTGGTCGTCGTCGACCCCGATCCGGATCGCGCGCTGCTCGCCGAACCCACCCTTCGCCAGCTCGAGGAGCTCGGCATCCCCCACATCATCTTCGTCAACAAGATCGATCAGGCCCGCGGCTCGATCCAGGGCCTGCTCGAAGCGCTGCAGCCCATGAGCGCCTCGCCGCTGATCGCACGCTGGATCCCGATCCGCGATGGCGAGAAGGTCACCGGTTTCGTCGATATCGCACTCGAGCGGGCTTATTATTACCGGCCCGGCAAGCCTTCGGAGCAGAAGGAGATTCCCGCCGATCTCGCCGACCGCGAGGTGCTCGAGCGCGCGCACATGCTCGAGCAGCTCGCCGACCATGACGACACCCTGCTCGAACAGCTGCTGATGGACGAAGTGCCGGACCGGCAGACGGTCTTCGCCGACCTCACCAGGGAGACGGGCCAGGGACAGATCGTGCCGGTGCTGTTCGGCTCCTCGCTCAACGACTTCGGCGTGCGCCGGCTGCTGAAAACGCTCCGGCACGACTCGCCGGAGCCGAAGGTGGCGGCCGAGCGGCTCGGCGTGACCGATGGCAGCGCCTTCGTCTTCAAGGTGTCGAACGGCGGGGCAATGGGGCGCCTGACCTATGCCCGGGTGTTCGGCGGCGCCCTCAAGGAAGGGACCGAGCTTGAAGGCCCCGACAGCAGCTCCGTCCGCGTCGGCACGCTCTTCGCCGTCCAGGGCGACAAGACGGTCAAGCTGGGCGAGGCCCGCCAGGGCGACGTCGTCGCCATTGCCAAGCTCGAGGGCGTCGGCGCGGGCGAGTGGCTGACCAGCGGCAAGGCGCCGCCTTCGCCCGACATCGCCCAGCCGACGCGCAACTTCGCCCTCGCGATCGCGACCAAGGACCGCAAGGACGACGTCCGGCTCTCCACCGCGCTGCACAAGCTGACCGAGGAGGACCGGGCGCTGCAATGGGAGCAGGACGAGGCGCTGCACGAGACGCGGCTCAAGGGTATCAACGACGAGCATCTCAAGGTGACGCTGGAGCGGCTGAAGCGGCGCTACGGCGTTGCGGTCGATTCGCGGCCGCCGGCGGTCGGCTACAAGGAATCGATCCGCAAGCTGGTGACGCAGCGCGGCCGCCACAAGAAGCAGTCGGGCGGCCACGGTCAGTTCGGCGACGTCGTCATCGAGGTGAAGCCGCTGCCCCGCGGCCAGGGCTTCCGGTTCGACGAGCGCATCTCCGGCGGCGTGGTGCCCAAGCAATGGATCCCGGCGGTCGAGGCCGGCGTGCGCGACGCGACGGCGAAGGGGCCGCTCGGCTTCCCGGTCGTCGACGTGGCGGTGACCCTGGTCGACGGCTCCTACCACACCGTCGACAGCTCGGAGATCGCGTTTCGGACGGCCGGGCGGATCGGCATGTCCGAGGCGCTCGCCGCCGCGGCGCCGCATCTGCTCGAGCCGGTGATGAAGGTGATTGTCGTTGCGCCGAGCGGGGCGACCTCCCGAGTCACCTCGGCGATCGCCAGCCGACGCGGCCAGATGCTCGGCATGGGCCCGCGCGAGGGCTGGTCGCGCTGGGACCAGGTCGACGCGCTGATTCCGGAATCGGAGATGCAGGGCTTCGATGCGGAATTGAGGTCGCTGAGCCAGGGCCTCGCCACCTATACGGCCGAGTTCGACCATCTTGCCGAGCTCAACGGCACGCTGGCGGACAAGGTGGTGCACCGAGAGCTGGAGCCGGCCTGACCATCGTCGTCGGCTGAACTGGCCGAAACATCAAGAGAGTGCCCGGCGAGGGCCGGGCCCGGAACGGACGTCGAACTGGGTCCCGGCCTTCGCCGGGACACTTGCTATTGCTCAAGGAGCCCGGCGCGCTATGCCGCGTCCATCGGCATGTCCCCGGGCCTCAGGACGGATGGGCCTCGACCGCCGTATCGCTATTCTCGCCGGCAACCGCGGGACCGGCCTCCGCCGGCTCGCCCGCCGAGATGACCTGCGCGGCGACCAGGTCTCCGACCACGTTGAGAGTCGTGCGGCACATGTCGAGGAAGCGGTCGACGCCGAGGACCAGGGCGATCGCCTCGGGCTGGATTCCGACCATGGCGAGGATCAGGGCGACCACCGGGAGCGAGCCGGCTGGGACGCCCGCGGTGCCGATGCCGCCGAGGATGCACACCAGCATCACCGTCACCTGCTGCCACAGGGTAAGGTCGATGCCGAAGAACTGAGCGAGGAAGATGACCGTGACGCCCTCGAACATCGCGGTGCCGTTCTGATTGGCGGTGGCGCCGATTGTGAGGACGAAGCGCGAGACGCGGCGCGGCAGATGGAGGCGCTCGTCGGCGACCTTCAGCGCCGTCGGCAGGGTGGCGTTCGACGAGGCGGTCGAGAAGGCCATGACGGACGCCTCCTGCGTCTCGCGGAAGAAGGCGATGGGGTTCTTGCGGCCGAGCGTCACGAGCAGCGCCGGGAAGACGATGAACATCTGGATGGCGAGCGCGAGCAGGACGACGCCGACATAAGCCGACAGGCGGACGAGCAGGTCCCAGCCGAACAGGGCCGCAAGGTTGAACATGAAGCAGGCGACGGCAATCGGGGCGAGCCGGATGACGATCAGGATGAGGCGCATCGTCACGTCGAACACGCCCTCGAAGCCCTTCTGCAGCAGCCGCGAATTGGGCGTGTCGGTGATCAGCAGTCCGATGCCGAAGAACAAGGCGAAGAACATGACCGAAAGGATGGCGCTGTTGCTTCCGAGCGCCTCGACGAGATTGTTCGGAATGATGCTGATGAAAGCGTTGATCCCGGAGGGCTGCTCGGCGCCGGTGCGGACGATCTCCCCGGCCCGCCCGGCGGATTCGGCGAGCAGGCTGGCGGCGAGCTCGCGATCGACTCCCGCGCCGGGCTGGAGGAGATTGACGACGATCAGGCTGACCGCGACGGCGATCGATGAGACGACGACCGTGTAGGCGAGCGTGCGCAGCCCGACCCGGCGCAGCGAGCGGATCTCGCCCATCTCGGAAATCCCGACGACGAGCGCCGAGAAGAGCAAGGGGATGACCAGCATGAACAGCAGCCGAAGAAAGATCTGGCCGATCGGCCCGGTCACGTAGGTCGTGAAGGTGTCCACCCAGTCCGCACCGGGCTGGGTCATGTTGACGGCGAGGCCGGCGATCAGGCCGACCAGGAAGCCGATCAGCATCTTCACCTGCAGCGAGACCTTGCGTTGGCCCGTGCTCTCCATGTCGCCTCCCCTTTTTCGGCCGTTGTGGCGGCATCGCGGTCGCGGACCCCATGAGTCAACAGGGCAATTGCCGCTGCCCGCGCGCGCGGGCCTTGCTAGAAGGGCCTTGGAGGGCTTCGGAATGCTCGAAATCGCCGGAATCGACCTGCTGCCGGAATGGCCGCTCTTCCTTGGCTTCGTCCTGGCTGGCCTTGCGCTCAACATCGTGCCCGGCGCGGACATGACCTTCGTCATCGCCAGCGCGGCTCGCGGCGGGCGGCGGGACGGCATTGTCGCCGCGTTGGGCATCGGCGCAGGCGCCCTGGTCCATGTCGTCGCGGCGGTGCTCGGCCTTTCCGCCATCCTGGCCTCGTCCCAGGCGGGCTTCGACCTGATCAAGTGGATCGGCGCCGCCTACCTGCTGTGGATCGCCGCTTCGATGCTTCGCGGCGGCCAGACACACGCGGAGGAGCCGGTTCGGGCCGGCGGCACCGGCTGGCGGCTGTTCCGGGCGGCGATGCTGGTCAACATCCTCAATCCCAAGGTCGCGCTCTTCTTCCTCGCCTTCCTGCCGCGATTCGTCGATCCCGCCGTGGCGGCGCCGGCGCTGCAGATCCTCTTCCTCGGCCTGTGGTTCGACCTGGTCGGCACCCTGGTCAACGTCACGGTGGCGGTCGCCGCGGCCGGTGCGGCGGCCCGCTTTCGCCACATCTCCTGGCTCGGACGCGCGGCGCGCTGGGTCGCGGCGACGGCGATGGGCGGGCTCGCGGTGCAGCTTGCCCTGGGCGCGCGCCGCTAGCCCGGGCTCTCAGGCGTAGGCATAGGCCCCGCCCTTCTGCAGCGCAGCGGCATAAGCCGGCCGGGCGTGGATCCGCTCGAGCCAGTCGATCAGATTGGGCCGCTCCTCGTCGAGCCCGGCACGGTTGCGGGAAATCTCGATGGGGAAGCTCATCATGATGTCGGCGGCGGTGAACTCGTCGCCGGCGAACCAGGCGCGCTCGGCAAGCTCACTCTCCAGCCAGTCGAGATGCCGCGCCATCATCGCCAGGATCGAGCCGCGGGCCGGGCGGCCGAGCAGGCCGAGCCGGCTGGTCACCAGCAGGCCGAACAAAGGCGGCATCAGCGACCCTTCGGCATAATGGAGGAAGTGGCGGTAGCGCAGCACCGCCTCGCGGTTGGCCGGAGGCCCGAGCCGGCCTTCGGCCCGCTCGACGAGATATTCGACGATCGCGCCGGTCTCGGCGATGACCCGTTCGCCATCCTCGATGACCGGCGACTTGCCGAGCGGATGAACCTTCCCGAGCTCCGGCGGGGCGAGCATCGTCGCGGGGTCGCGGGCGTAGCGCCGCACCTCATAGTCGATGCCGAGCTCCTCCAGCAGCCACAGGACTCGCTGCGACCGGGAGTTTTCGAGGTGATGGACGACGATCATGGCAGTCCCCTGCGGGTTTCGCGGCTTTCATAAGAGGCCCGCAGCCAATAGGGAACCGACTCGGCCGCCCGGCCCTGGGCGCCGGCACGCCCGACGGAAGACCCCTTTTGCGCCAGATTGCCTCTTCCCCTTCCGCTCCCGCAGGTCCCGGCTTCCGGGAACTCGTCGTGTTGCTGGCGGCCCTGATGTCGATCAACGCGCTGGCGATCGACGCGATGATTCCGGCGCTGCCGGCGATCGGCGAATCGCTCGGCGTCTCGGCAGAGAACGAGCGACAGCTGATTGTCTCCTTCTACTTTCTCGGCTTCGGCACCACCCAGCTGGTCTACGGACCGCTTTCCGATCGCTACGGCCGCAAGCCGGTGCTGGTGACGAGCCTCGTCCTCTATATCGGCTTCGGGCTCGCCTGCGCCGTCGCCACCAGCTTTACCCTGCTGCTGGCGGCGCGGCTCGCCCAGGGCGCCGCCGCCGCGGCGACCCGGGTACTGGTCGTGTCGATCGTGCGAGATCGTTTCGAGGGCTCGGCGATGGCGCGGCTGATGAGCCTGGTCTTCCTCGTCTTCCTGCTGATGCCGGTGCTGGCGCCCTTGTTCGGACAGCTGACGCTGCTCATTGCGCCCTGGCCCTGGATCTTCTTCGGCCTGGCGGCTTTCGGCGCCGTCGTGCTGACCTGGAGCCTGATCAGGCTTCCCGAGACGCTCCATCCCGAATATCGCCGCCCGATCTCGCGCCGCGCGATCTGGGGCGGGGTGAGCGAGACGCTGGGCAATCGCCAGTCGCTCGGTTACACGCTCGGCTTCACCCTGATGATGGGCGCGCTCACCGGCTACATCGTCTCGATCCAGCAGATCGTGTTCGACGTGTTCGAGCGGCCCGATCTTATCGCCGCGACCTTCGTCGGCGTGGCCGGGCCGATGGCGATCACGTCCTATCTCACCTCGCGGCTGGTCGAGCGGGTCGGCACGCGGCGGATCGCCCATCTCGGCCTGATCCTGTTCACGACCTTCTCGGTGGCCCACCTGGCCATTGCCTGGCAGGGCGAAGGGCTCGCCACGTTCATCGTGATGCAGGGTTTGATCATGGCCTGCTTCGGCCTCGCCTCGGCGAGCTTCGGCTCTCTCGCCATGCAGCCGCTCGGTCACGTCGCCGGCACCGCTTCCTCGGTCCAGGGCACGATCAGCACGGTCGTCGGCGCCCTGCTCGGCACGACCATCGGCCAAAGCTTCGACGGCACCGTCGTTCCGCTCGTCGGCGGCTTCGCGGCGTTCGGAATCATCGCCCTCGTCATTGTCCTGGCGACCGAGCGTGGACGACTGTTCGGGCGCGACCCAAGCATAGCCTCTGTTGCCGTCGGGCAACAGTAAAGGTGACAAAGGTGACACTTGCCATGGGGCCGCGGACTTGGCCTGACCGCCATCAAAGAGGGCCATCCCGGTCAGGAGCGGGATAGCCCTCTTCGAGTCAATTCATGGCAACGACCCTAGACGTCGTCCTCTTCGGACGGGCCGGCCATCAGCGCTTCGCTGACCTCGTCGGTCTTGCCGCGGATTGCCCGCTCGACGCGAGCGGCGATCTCCGGATTCTCCTTGAGGAAGGTCTTGGCGTTCTCGCGGCCCTGACCAATCCGGATCGAATCGTAGCTGAACCAGGCGCCGGACTTCTCGACCAGTCCGGCCTTGACGCCGAGGTCGAGGATCTCGCCCAGCTTGGAGACGCCTTCGCCGTACATGATGTCGAACTCGACCTGCTTGAACGGCGGCGCGAGCTTGTTCTTGACGACCTTCACCCGGGTGGTGTTGCCGACGATGTCGTCGCGGTCCTTGATCTGGCCGGTGCGGCGGATGTCGAGCCGCACGGAGGCATAGAATTTCAGCGCGTTGCCGCCGGTGGTGGTCTCCGGATTGCCGTACATCACGCCGATCTTCATCCGCAGCTGGTTGATGAAGATGACCAGGCATTTGGATTTGGAGATGGAGCCGGTCAGCTTGCGCAGCGACTGGCTCATCAGCCGCGCCTGCAGGCCGACATGCGAATCGCCCATCTCGCCCTCGATCTCGGCGCGCGGCACCAGGGCGGCGACCGAATCGATGACGAGGATGTCGACCGCGTTGGACCGGACCAGAGTATCGGTGATCTCGAGCGCCTGCTCGCCGGTGTCGGGCTGAGAGACGATGAGGTTGTCGACGTCGACGCCCAGCTTGCGGGCGTAGATCGGATCGAGCGCATGCTCGGCATCGACGAAGGCGGCGACCCCGCCGGCCTTCTGCGCCTCGGCGACGGCATGCAGCGCCAGCGTCGTCTTGCCCGAGCTTTCCGGACCGTAAATCTCGACGACGCGGCCGCGCGGCAGGCCGCCGATGCCGAGCGCGATATCAAGTCCGAGCGATCCGGTGGAGATGGTCTCGATCTCGATCGCCTCGCGAGATCCGAGGCGCATCGCGCTCCCCTTGCCGAAGGCGCGGTCGATCTGCGCGAGCGCCGCCTCGAGAGCTTTCTGCTTATCCATATCGAGAGAATTCCTGTCGGAAACGACTTGAAGTGACGCCACCATGGCTTTGCTCCCCGTATTGCCTCGTCGCGTCCGGTTCAACGCGTGATCAAGACGTACACGGTCTGTTCCAAAAGAACAAGAGGGGAACTTAAGGGTCGGACTCAAGGCGCGGATTCGATCCGCTCCATCGCCTCGCGCATCGCGGTTTCGAAGCCGGGATGCAAGAAGATGTCATTGTGGCCTGCGCTCTCGATCGTCGCATCGTGGACCAGATTGGGCACGGCGCGTCGAAGCGCCTCGGTGCGTTCGGGCCGGACGAGCCGGTCGCGGCCCGCGGCAACGATCGCGACCGGGGTCCGCATCGTCCGCAGCGCCTCGGCGGAGCGCATGTCGTGGCGCAGGAGCAGGGAAACCGGCAGCCATGGATGGAGCTGACGGGCGGTCGCGGACAGCGAATCGAACGGCGTCACGAGGATCAGCCCGGAGAGCGGCCTCGCCGCCGCAAGCGCGGACGCGACGCCGCTGCCGAGGCTGATTCCGACCGCGACGATCCGACGCGGCCGCAGGCGCTCGGCGACGAGGTCGTAGACCAGGGGCGCGTCGTCCATGAGCACCTGGGCACCGGGGAGGCCGCCGCTCGGCGCATAGCCGCGATAGAAAAAGGCGACGACGTCGCGATCGGGATAGATTTCGTGGATCAGCTCGGCCACGCCCTGGGCATTTGACGCATTGCCGGCGAAGGCCAGGACGAGCGTGCCGCTTCGATCGCCGCCGTCAGGCGGGATGTGGAGGCCCTCGAGGCGCGTGCCGTCGGGCGCGTCGATCGACAGCGGACTCGCACCGGGCGGCAGCGTTCGCGTCGGAACGACGAGATAGGCCGGGAAGAGCAGCCGATCCTGGTTGAGAAAAGCGAGACCGGCGATCACGGCGTAGCCGAGAGCGAGGGCCAGCAGGAGCGTGAGGAGCAGCCGCCCTCTCCTCACCGGATCCCGGATCTATTGCCCCAGCGCGCGGTCGAGCGCGGGGTCGATCGCGTCGATCGTGTAGGGCTTGGACAATATCGGCGCGGCGGCATGCCGCAGGGGCGGCGGCTCGACATGGCCGCCGGTGGCGAGGATGTAGGGCGTGCCTTCCTCGGCCAGCCGGTCCGCGACCGGCCAAACGTGCTTGCCGTCCTTCAGCTGGATGTCGATGATGGCGACGTCGAAGCCGCCCTGGTTCACCTTCTCGATCGCTTCCTCGACCGAATCGCAGGTTCCGACGACCTCGTGACCCAGCGAATCCAGGAAGTCCTCGAGCATCATCGCGATGAGCGGCTCGTCTTCGACGATCAGGATCGACCTCTGCCCCGGCATGCCTCTGCCTTAGCGATTGTTCCGCAAAGGAAAAGGCCTATTTCGAGCCGCACCCTCACGGTGCGCGCCGATGTCGTTCCGCCGCCGGCCGTTCAGGTGGCTTTTCCGGAGCGCTCGCGCTCGAGCACGTCGCGCACCGTCTCGGCCAGCTGCTGCACCGAGAAAGGCTTGGCGAGGAAGGAGACGTTGGGAACGTCGATCGACTTTCTCAGCTGTTCCTCCGCATATCCCGAGATGAACAGGATAGGCAGATCGGGGTGGAGCTTGCGCGCCTCGCGCGCCGTGGTGGGACCGTCCATCGTCGGCATGACGACGTCGGAGACCATCAGGTCGATCTTCTTCTCGCGCTCCAATATCTCCAGCGCCGCCTCGCCATTCTCGGCGACGAGCACGGTGTATCCATGCCTGACCAGCGCCCGCTCGGCCACGGTCCGAACCATTGTTTCGTCCTCGACCACCAGCACGGTACCGGTGCCCCAAAGCTCGCCCGGCTTCTCCTTGGCGCGCGTCTTGACCGGAGCCTCGCCGGGCTGAACGCGGTGCACCGGCAGGTAGATGGAGAAGCTGGTGCCCTGGCGCGGCTGCGATTCGGCGAAGATGAATCCCCCGGACTGCTTGACGATGCCGTAGACGGTGGAAAGGCCGAGGCCGGTCCCCTTCCCCACTTCCTTGGTGGTGAAGAAGGGCTCGAAGATCTTGCCGATGATGTGCGGCGGGATTCCGGTGCCGGTATCGGTCACCTTGAGCGCGGTATAGTCGCCGATCGGCAGGATGTCGGTCCCCATCCGGCGGACGTCCTCGGCGGTGATGGCGTAGGTCTGCAGGGTCAGCGTGCCGCCGGCGTCCGTATCCTTGGCGAGCATGGCGTCGCGGGCGTTGACGGCAAGGTTGACGATCACCTGCTCGAGCTGGCCGGGATCCGCCCGCACCGCGCCGAGGCCGCGGCCATGCTTGACCTGGAGGGTGATGCGCTCGCCGAGCAGCCGGGTCAGCAGGTGCGAGACCTCGGCGACCACGTCGGGAAGCTGCAGCACCTGGGGGCGCAGCGTCTGCTGACGCGAGAAAGCGAGCAGCTGGCGGGTGAGATTGGCGGCGCGATTCGAGTTGGACCGAATCTGCTGGATGTCGTCATAGTCGCTGTCGCCCGGCGTGTGACGCATCATCATCAGGTCGCAGGTGCCGAGGATCGCGGTCAGGATGTTGTTGAAATCATGGGCGACGCCGCCGGCGAGCTGGCCGACCGCCTGCATCTTGGTCGCCTGGGCGATCTCGCGCTTCAGCCGCGCTTCCTCGCTATTGTCCTTGAGCGACAGCAAGACGGCAGCGTTGCCGAGTCCGCGTGCGCCGGCGACGGTCATCGCTACCGGTTCATCCGGGTTCGACCGCAGCCGAACGGCCAGGTCGCCAGAGAGGGGCCTGCCGCGGCCGAAGCGCCGGACGGCGTCGGACACCGCTGCCTTATCCTCGTCGACGACGAGGTCGCCGGGCCATGCCGGCCGTTCGATTGGCGACAGGCCGGCCGCCCTGCGGAACGCCTTGTTGAGGAAGGCAAAGCGGCCGTCCGTGTCGGCCAGGGCCAGCCCCAGCGGAAGGCTGTCGAGCAAGGCGTGAATATGGCTGTTCTCGTCCTCTCCCAGCCGCGGACCGGGGATGTCATCGATGAGGAGGAAGAGAGCGGGCGATTCGGCGCGGTCGCCGGTCGACACCTGGAGGATGCGCAGCGGCGGCCCACTCTTGCCCTCCGCGGCGAAGTGGAATTGCCCATTTTCCGACGCGGCGAGATAATCGACGAGATCGGTTCCCTCGATCGGCCCGCCTTCCTCGCCGGCGGCGCGCACGGCGAAGGCGGAATTGGCGGCGCGGATCCGCCCGTCCGGATCGGCGAGCGCCAGCATCAGGCCGGACTCGCCGACCCTCCTTCCGGCCTCGCCGGCGAGCAGCCGCTTCGCCTCGGTGGCGAACTCGGGCCCATCGGCGCCGCTGAAGCGCCAGAGCAACCTGTCGCCGGCGCTTCGCACCTCGCCGCAGAGATTGCGGTCGTTGACCCGCACATTTTCCACCGTGGCGGCGCCATCGCGGCGCGCCACGCGGGCGGCTTCGCGAAGCGGCTCGCCGCCGAGCTCGGCCGGTGCCGCGCCCCCGCCGAACCACTGGCCCCAGACCGCATTGGCGCAGGCCAACTCGCCTTCGGCGTCGGTCAGCGCCAGTGCGGCATCGGGGCCGGCACTGTCGAGCGCCGCGCGCAGCAGGGCAATATCGCTCCGGCCCGATGCCGCCTCATCCGCGCTCGCCGCCGCCACCGCCGGTCGGCGCGCCAGATAGAGCAGACCGGCGGTCGCCAGCAGGCCGGCGAGGAACGCCCCGGCGAAAACCGGATTCCCCATCACCCAGAGCAAAAGCCCGGCCGAGGCGATCGCCGCCGCCAGCAGCACCAGGCCGCCGAGGTCGCGTCCCGGGCGCGACGTGGCCGGACCGGCGGCGGAATGAGCGGCGCTCGCCATCGCCTACCAGATCCGGACCCGCCGCTCGGGCGCAAGATAGAGGGTGTCGGACGCTTCGGGGCCGAAGGCCGCATACCAGGGGTCCAGGTTGCGGACGACCGCGGCCCGCTGCTCGGACGGAGAATGAGGATCGGTCAACAAGCGCTGGAGAAGGTTGGCTTCCCGATACTTCCTCCGCCAGATCTGCGCCCAGCCGAGATAGAAACGCTGATCCGCCGTCAGGCCGTCGAGCACCGGCGGCGCTTCGCCGCCGAGCGAGAGTTGGTAGGCGTCGTAGGCGACGGTCAGGCCGGCCAGGTCGGCGATATTCTCGCCGAGGGTGAGCTCGCCCTGGACGCGATGACCGGGCAGCGGCTCGTAGAGGTCGTATTGCGCCACGAGCTGGCCGGTCAGCGCCGCGAAACGCTCCCGGTCCTGCGGCGTCCACCATTCCCTCAGCGCGCCGGTCTGGTCGTAGCGGCTGCCCTGGTCGTCGAAATGGTGACTGATCTCGTGGCCGATGACCGCGCCGATGCCGCCATAGTTGACCGCGGGATCGGCATTCGCGTCGAAGAAAGGCGGCTGCAGGATCGCCGCCGGGAAGACGATCTCGTTCCAGGTCGGATTGGCGTAGGCGTTGACCGTCATCGGGGCCATGAACCACTCGCTGCGGTCGACCGGGCGGCCGAGCTTGGCGAGATTGCGCCGATATTCGAACTCGGTGGCGTTGAGGATGTTCTGGATGAGGTTGTCGCGGCTTACCGCGACGTTCGAATAATCGCGCCAGCTGTCGGGATAACCGATCTTCGGCGTGAAAGCGGCGAGCTTGGCCCGCGCCCGCGCCCGCGTCTCCGGCGCCATCCAGGCGAGGCTCGCCAGCCGCCGGTCCATCGCCGCGATCACATTGCGCACCAGCGCGTCGGCGGCCGCCTTCGCCTCGGGCGGGAAGTGCCGCTCGACATAGATGCGGCTCACGTCGTCGGGAATCATCTGGGTGACCAGGGTCACGCCGCGCTTCCAGCGATCCTCGTTCTGCGGCGTGCCGTTGAGCGCCGTGCCATGGAAGGCGAAATGGGCATCGACATAGTCGCTCGACAGATAGGGTGCGGCGTCGTCGATCAGCCGCAGCAGCAGATAATCGTTGAGCACCGCCTGCGGCATTGCGGCGATCAATCGCGCGCTGCCGGTGAAGGCGCTCGGCTGCGACACCAGCAGGTTCGGCTGATCGGCGACCCCGGCCGCCTCGAAAAAGCGCAGCCAGTCGAATCCCGGCGCCTGGCGGGCGAAATCGGCCCGCGCCCATTTGTTGTAGGTACGCTCATCGTCCCGGCTCTCGATGCGAGTCCAGTGGACCTCGGCGATGCCGCGCTCGAAACCGACCACGGCGGCGGCGCGCGCAGCGGCATCCTCCTCGCCGGCCAGGGTCAGCAGCCGGGCGAGATAGGCCTGGTAGGCAGCCCTCTTCTCGGTCAGCGCCGCATCGTCGCGCAGATAATAATCGCGATCGGGAAGTCCAAGGCCCGATTGGGTGAGGCGCACGATCATCTCGGTGGGGATGCGGTCGTCGCTGGCCACATGGCCGCCGAACGGTCCGGTGACGCCGCGGCGGAACATCCGGCCGAGCTGCGACGCCCAGGCGCCGCGGTCGCCGAGCGCCTCGATTTCGGCGATCATCGGACGAAGCGGCGTGATGCCGGCGGTCTCGATCGCGGCCTCGTCCATGAAGCTCGTGTAGAAATCGCCGATGCGCGAGCCCGGCGTGCGCGCCGCCTCGTCGAGGATCTCGCGGGTGCGGCTGCGCGACAGGTCGTCGAGCATGGTGAACATGCCGTAATTGCTGCGATCCGCGGGTATCTCGGTGGCGGCATCCCAGGTGCCGTTGGCGAAGCGATAGAAATTGTCGCCCGGATCGATGCTGCGGTCCATGCCGGCGAGATCGAAGCCGAAACTGCCGATCTGAGGGCCCGGCGCCTCGGGCGGCGCGACCGGGCCGGCGGCGGCCGCGGTGACGGTTTCGGGCTGGTCGGATGCGGCGGTGGCACAGGCGGCAAGAGCGGAGGCGGCGAGGAGGATCAGGAGCTTGCGCATGGATTTCCCGGCGGTTGAAGTTGGATGGCGGCGCTTATGGCCCAGCCGCAGCGTGGCTTCAATCGACCGCCACCGGCCGGCGCAGCGCGCGCCGCTTCCACTTGCGGCCGGTCCACCAGCGCCAGATGAACATCGAGATCAGATAGCCGGTCGCGCCGGACAGCAAGGCGATCACGAACAGGCCGGAAACGAGCGCCGGCGCCGCGTCCGAGAACAGCCAGGCGAACCAGTCTCCAGCGCTCGCGCCGCGGGCGTAGAGGGCCTGGAAAGAAGCGAGGTCGGCGTGGAAGCCGAGCCGGTTGCCGACCCAGATCGATGCCATCAGCAGGAACGGCGTGGTCGCCGGATTGGTGAGGAAGGTCATTGCCGCGGCGACCGGGATGTTCGCCCGGAACGGGATGGACAGCAAGGCGGAGCCGACGATCTGGACGCCGGGCACCAGCAGGAAGACGCCGACGAACAGGCCGGCCGCGACGCCGCGCGGCACCGAGCGGCGGGTGAAGCGCCAGAACTCGCTGTGCAGGACGCGCGAGCCGAACGGCTTCAGCCAGCGGCTCTTCGCCAGCTCCTCGCGATTGGGCGCGTTCCTCGCCATCCAGTTGGTAATGCGCTCGACCATTCAGGACCCTAACCGTGCTGGCGGAGGAGGCGCCCCTGCTCCCTCTTCCAGTCCTTTTCCTTCTCGTGCTCGCGCTTGTCGTGCGCCTTTCGCCCGCGGGCGACGGCGAGCTCGACCTTCGCCCGCCCCTGCGAATTGAAATATATGGAGAGCGGGACCAGGGTCATCCCCTGGCGAGCCACCGCGCCGAATATTTTTTCGATCTCGCGCGAATTGAGCAGCAGCTTGCGGGGCCGCTTTGGCTCGTGGTTGAATCGATTGCCGTGGCTGAATTCGGGAATGTTGGAGTTCACCAGCCAGACCTCGCCGCCCTTCACCTCGGCATAGCTCTCGGCGATCGATCCCTCACCGAAGCGCAGCGACTTCACCTCGGTGCCGGTCAGCGCGATGCCGGCCTCGAGCTTGTCCTCGATGGCATAATCGAAGCGGGCGCGCCGGTTCTCGGCGACGACCTTCTTCTTGTCGAACTCGGTATGGCGGGGGCGAACCATCAGGGGCCCTCTACCAGACCGGCATGCGCGAGGGCAGAGTCGACGGCGCGCCGGCTCGCTTCGGAGGGCGGCGTCATCGGCAGGCGAAGGTCGGAGGAGATTTCTGGGCGCACGCGGTTGAGGGCGTATTTGACCGGCCCGGGTGAAGCATCGGTGAACAAGGCGGCATGAAGCGGATAAAGCCGATCCTGAAGGGCGAGCGCCTGCTTCCAGTCGCCGGCGAGGCAGGCGTTCTGGAAGTCGGCACAGAGCCCCGGCGCAACGTTGGCGGTGACCGAGATGCAGCCGACGCCGCCCATCGCCATGAAGCCCAAAGCCATGTCGTCATTGCCCGAGAGCTGGGCGAACGCCTCGCCGCAGGCGAGGCGCTGGGCGGTGACGCGGCCGAGATTGCCGGTCGCGTCCTTGACGCCGACGATCGTCGTCAGTCCGGCCAGGCGCCCCATCATCTCGACGCTCATATCCGCAACCGTACGCGACGGCACGTTGTAGATGACGATCGGAAGGCTGCTCGATTCCGCCAGCGAGGCGAAATGCCGGTAGAGGCCCTCCTGGCTGGGACGATTGTAATAGGGCACGACGCAGAGCGCACCGTCGGCGCCGCGTTCCTGTGCCGCCTTCATATTCTCCCGCGCCGATCGGGTGCAGTTGGATCCGCATCCGGCGATGACCGGGACGCGGCCGGCCGCCTGGTCGACGCAGACCTCGACCACGCGCCAATGCTCCTCGAAGCTCAAGGTCGCCGCCTCGCCGGTCGTGCCGCACGGGACAAGTCCATGACTCCCTTCGCTTATCTGCCACTCGACATGCGCCCGAAAGGTTTCCTCATCGAACGCTTCGTCGCGAAATGGCGTCACAAGAGCCGGGAATGACCCTGTGAACATCAGCGCCTCCTTCATTTGGCAGCCCGGCATGGCCATAGGGACTTTTCGATGAACATTCCGGGGGATGTTCATGATCTGATAAGGAGGGGGCCGTCATTCTGTCCAGCATGCACAGGAGAGCGGGGCTATTGTTGTTGCTGGGTGGGTCGGTGGCGGCCGTCGCGGCGAGCTCGGTCGGGCCAATTCGGATGGCGGATCCCCCGCCTGTGGTGCGCAAGGCCGTGGCCCTGCCGGTCGCCGCAGCGGTGCAGGCCGTGCCTGCCCCGACGACCGCGATCGCGACGAGCGTCGCCCGCTGGAGCAGCCTGCGGCAGAGCGACAACCTTCCCTTTTCAGCTTACGCCTCCTTCCTGCTCACCCATCCCGGCTGGCCGGGCGAGAGCGCGATGCGCCGCACCGCCGAGCGCCAGGGGGAGCCGGGATCGGCCTCACCGGGTGAGGTAGTGCGCTTCTTCGCAACCTTCCCGCCGCTCACGCCGGCGGGCCATGGCCGGCATGCGCTCGCGCTGCTCGCGGCCGGACGCATCGACGAGGCGCGCGAGACCGCGCGCACCGCCTGGAAAGCGGGTGCACTTCCGCCATCCGATGAGCAACGCCTGCTCGGCGCGTTCGGCGCGGCGCTGACGCCGCAGGACCATGACGCGCGGATGGAAGCGCTGCTCGCCAATGGCGACGTGGCGAGCGCTCGGCGCAGCCTGATGTGGAGCTCACCGGCGCGGCGCCCGGTCTACGAAGCACGGCTCGCGCTGCAGACCCGCGCCAGCGACGCTTCCTCCCGGTTTGCGGCGCTCGGCAGCTCGGCGGCGGGCGATCCCGGCCTATTGATCGATCGAGCCAACTGGCTGCGCAACAGCGGCGACCCGCTCGCCGCGCGCCAGCTGCTGGCGCAGACGCACCGCCTGACCTCGTATCCCGCCGATCCGGCGAAATATATGGAGGGCCTGGTCACGATCGCGCGCGGCGCCGTCGCCGATCGGCAATGGTCGATCGCCTACGGGATCGCGAGCCAGGTCGACGGCATTTATCCTGCAGGGACGGACATCAGCCAGAAGTCGTTCGACGAGCGCGACGAATATACCAACCTTACCTGGCTCGCCGGCACCGCCGCGCTGCTCAGGATGAACCGGCCGGCCGACGCGATCGGCATGTTCGAGCGCTATGCAAGGGCGGCCCAGTCGCCGCAGACCCGGACCAAGGGCCTCTACTGGGCCGGGCGCGCGGCGCACCGCGCCGGCCAGGCAGACCGTTCACAGGCCCTCCTCCTGGAGGCGGCACGCCATTACGACCAATATTACGGCCAGCTCGCGGCCGAGCGACTCGGCCAGACGCTGCCGGCGCCGTCCGCGCCGCCGGCAGCCAATCCCGGACCCGAGGAACTGGCTTCGTTCCAGAGCCGGCCGGTCGTCGCCGCGATCCGCTACCTCGGCCAGACCGGAAATTATCGCGACCAGACCGCCTTCGTTCGGACGTTGGCCGAGCAGGTTCGCAGCGACAGCGAGCGGCTGATGGCCGTCCAGCTCGGCCAGCAGATCGGCCGGGCCGATCTCGGCGTACTGGTCGCGCGCCGCGCGCGCACCGACGGTTCGTTCGAGTTCAAGCGCTGGGGATTCCCGGAGGTGAGCGTGCCGCCGACCCAGCAGCGGCACTGGACCATCGTCCATGCGATCGCCCGCCAGGAGAGCCTCTTCGACCGCCAGGCGATAAGCAGCGCCGGCGCGCGCGGGCTGATGCAGCTGATGCCGGGCACGGCCCAGGAAGTCGCCCGCCGGCTCGGCGTTTCCTATGAGCCGTCGCGGCTGACCGGAGACCCGCAATATAACGTGCTGCTCGGCTCGACCTATTTCGCGCGGCTGCTCGACCAGTGGGGCGGCAATTACCCCCTGGCGGTGGCGAGCTACAATGCCGGGCCGGGCAACGTGCAGCGCTGGATCCGCGCCAATGGCGATCCGCGCACGTCGAGCGTCTCGATGATCGACTGGATCGAGGAGATTCCCTTCTTCGAGACCCGCAACTACGTCCAGCGCGTCCTGGAGAATGCGGTGGTCTACGACCTGCTCAATCCCAACCGCTCAAGCAGCCCGCCGCAAAACCGCCTGTCCCACTATCTCGGCGAGCGCCAGCCGGGCTGAGGCGCCGCCGGCACGATCAAGCCTGTTCACGCCCGGCTCCGGCCTGGCTTATGGTCGACGCAATGACCGATCACCCCAACTACATCACCCCGGCCGGCTACCGCCGGCTGCGCGAGGAATATGATGCCCTGTTCGGCGGCGAGCGGCCGAAGCTGCTCGAGACGATCGCCTGGGCGGCGGCCAATGGCGACCGATCGGAGAATGCCGACTATCAATATGGCCGGCGACGGCTGCGCGAGGTCGATCGGCGGATCAACTTCCTCTCGCGGCGGATGAAGAACGCCAAGGTCACCAATCCGGCGCACCAGCCCGACAAGAATCGGGTGTGGTTCGGCGCCACCGTGACCATCGCCGACGCGGACGATCAGGAGCGGGTCGTGACTCTGGTCGGCGAGGACGAGGCGGATGCCGGTCAGGGCCGGGTAAGCTGGAACTCGCCGCTGGCGCGGGCGGTGCGGGGCGCCGCAGTCGGCGACCTGCGCCGGGTCACGCTCCCCGCCGGCGACCGCGAATATGAGGTGATTGCGATCGCCTATCCGGACTGACGCCGGCCGAACTGCAACCCAGGATCATGTTTCTGGGCGGCTCGATCATGGTCCACTACTGTATTGCCCGCGTAACACTCCTCCGAGACGACGGTCCGGAGGCGGGCATGCACTATTTCCTATTGGTCATTCACATCGGTGGCGGAGGCGTTGCCCTGATGGTCGGCGCCGCCGCTTTGGCACTGCCCAAAGGCGAAAGGCTGCACCGGCGGTGCGGCACCCTGTTCTTCGCGGCGATGGCGGTCATGACGGCAACCGGATCGCTGCTCGCGATCCTCAGGCCCGAGCGGATAACGGCGGTGATCGGGCTGCTGACGCTCTATCTGGTGACGACCTCCTGGATGGCGGCAAAGCGCCGCGAAGGCACGGCGGGCACTTTCGAACGTGCCGGCTTCGCCGTTGCCGCCGCCTTCGCCGCGACCTTCATGGCGATGGGACTGGTCGCCGCGGCGAGCCCGACCGGGCGGCTCGATTCGCTGCCTGCGGCGGTTCCCTTCGTCTTCGGCACGCTGGCGGCACTCGCCGCCGCCCTCGATCTCAACTTCATCTTGCGCCGCCGCCTGTCCGGACGCCAGCGCATCGCCCGGCACCTGTGGCGGATGTGCGCGGCCTTGCTGATCGCGACCAGCTCATTCTTCCTCGGCCAGCAGGATGAATTCCCGCAAGCGGTGCAGGGATCGCCGATCTTCTACCTGCCGTCGCTGGCGACGCTCGCAGCGATGATCTTCTGGATCTTCCGCGTGCGCTTCGGCCAGGGCTGGAACCGCGGCATGCCGTCGCGCCCCGCGCCGATTGCGCCGCCCAGTCCCGGAATCAAGGCCCCCGCCTAGCGCAGATAGGCGCCGGCCGCCGCCACCAGGGCCGTGCGGATCTCGGGGTCGGTGATCCGCATGTCCCGATTCTCGTCGGCATAGCGGCGGAACCAGATGTTGGCGCGGTGGGCGAGATCCTCGCTGATGAAGCCCGCGGCGGCCTCGTTGAAACCGAGCGTCACGACGGCGCGGCCTTCCGCCGTCTCCTTCAGCCACGGATCGAGCAGGGCCAGGCCGGGCCCTTGCAGCTCGCCTTCATAAGGCCGGCGCTCGCCGCTAAATGCACTGCCATCATAGGCATAGCCGCCCGGCGGGCCGTAGCCGGGACTGCCATAATAGTCGTCGGCGCAGCCGGTGGCTCCGAGAGCCGCCAAACCCGCCGTCAGAATCGTCCGAACGCGCCGTCGCATCGCCAGCCTCCTCGAAGCATCGCATCGAGCCGGCGTTTACCATCATCCGTTCGATCAATCCCGCTTTTGCCGCAACTGTCGTTCCAGCTGTTCCATTTCGGGACGATCGGCCGGCGGACCGGCCGGAAGCGAGGCCTTCATCGCGTCCGCCACCACGGTCAGGGCGGCGATTCGGGCCGATTTCTTGTCGTTGCCGTCGATCACCCGCCACGGCGCCCAGCGGGTATCGGTGAAGTCGAACATCTCCTTCATCGCCTCGAGATAGTCGTCACGGCGGGCACGGTTGCGGAAATCCTCCTCGGTCACCTTCCAGCGCTTCCAGGGATGGTCGAGCCGGGCGCGGAGGCGCGCGTCCTGCGTCTCCTGGGTGATGTGGAAGAACAGTTTGACGACGAGCGTTCCGTCGGCGGCGAGCTGCGACTCGAACTCGTTGATCTCATCGAAAGCGCGGCGCCATTCCGGCTCGGCGGCGAAGCCCTCGACCCGCTCGACCAGCACGCGGCCGTACCAGCTGCGGTCGAAGATGGAGACGCTGCCGGCCGCGGGCAACCGCGTCCAGAAGCGCCACAGATAGTGGCGGGCCTTCTCCTCGTCGGTCGGCGCGGCGATCGGCCAGACCCGATAGGCGCGCGGATCGCACTCGGCGGTCAGCCGCTGGATCGCTCCACCCTTGCCGCTGGCGTCCCATCCTTCACAGACGATGACCAATCGCCGACGATGGACGAGATTGGCGACGAACAGGCGCGAGAGGCTCTCCTTGAGCGCGCGGATCGTGGCCTTGTAGTCGCCTTCATACAGCGCCCCGGCCTCATAGTTCGTCAGATCGATCGGCATCCTAGGGCTGTAGCAGTCGCCCTATTCGAGCGCCACGACCCGTGCCGGGTCCTTCGAAGCTGTCCCGGAAGGGGGCACGATGCGGATGTGGAGCTCGCGCAGCTGTTTGGCGGTGACCTCGCCCGGCGCGTTCATCATCAGAT
>Ga0299914_10000312_pt1 | contig 29083 bp, 24 predicted proteins | sample RVTome_10_FD_201361 | JGI IMG/M metagenome (GOLD analysis project Ga0299914, IMG submission 201361) | Soil microbial communities from uranium-contaminated site in the Upper Colorado River Basin, Wyoming, United States - RVT153D57 (version 2) ... | reverse complement strand
GGGCAACGACGATGGAGGCGCGAGGGGGGCCTCGCGCGACGAGTCGACATGGAGATCGCGCGCGCCCGAAGCCCCGTCGGGCCCGGTCGCCGCGACCCCCGTCGGCGCGGCCCCCGAGCCGGGAGCGACGGTCATCCCGATCCACCGTGACTTCGACGGGCCGACCGGTCTCGTGGGTCGAGCGCGGCGCCGGCGGCGGGTGCCCGGCGGGAAGGTCCTCGCGGCCGCGGCGGGCCTCACGCTGGTCGCGACGGCCGGTCTCGTGGGAACGCGGACGATGAAGCACGACGGTGCCGCCGCGGAGAGCCCGGGCGGCGCGACGGTCGACGAGTCCTCGATGGCCGGGCTCACCCTCTCCCCCGAAGAGCTCCGAGGCGACCGCGACCCGAGACTCGCGCGACGGGAGGCCGGGTCGACGTCAACCGGGGACGGCGAGCGCGTCGCCGCGACCGACTCGCCGCCGCTCGCGGAGGGCCGGGGCGAGGACGATGCGGCATCCAGCGGCGTCGACGCTCCGGCGGAGACGACCACCATCGACGACAGGGCGACCGCCCCGGGGCAGGCCACCGGCCCGAACGCCGCCCCGGACGGAACCCCGACCGGGAACGCGAGGGCGTCCGGGCCCGCTCGGGGCGAGATCGTCCGCGCGCCGTCGCTCGAGGAGCTCCATGTCGACGACCCGGCCGTCGCCGTGTACGAGAACGCCCTCGCGATCTTCCGGGAAGAGGCGGACCGGTACGAGACGGCCCGGCGGGAGTTCGACGATGGGAACGGGACCTGCAACCCGCTCAATCTCTCCTACCGCGGGGTCCGCGACGCCTTCCAGCGGCTCGAGCGTCGCATGGCCGAAGCGGGCGAGCGTCTCCCCGCGTCCACCCTCCGGTCGTTCCAGAGCTCCGAGCGGCGGTTCGCCATGACCCGCACCCACTACACGCTGACGGACTGCCCGATGCCCGTCGGAGGCTGACGACTCCCCTCCGTCCGGGGTCCGCGCCTCACCGCTGCTCGGCTCCACCGCGAGTCGGAGGCCGACCCTCCCGGGAGCCACCGACGCCCCTTTCGCGAGCCTTCCCCACGCCCCGACATTGGCGCCGGTTTCGCGGGTCCGCGCCACCGACGCGGCCCATCCATCCCCCGGGCTCGAACGAGGCCGTGACACCGAGCGACACCGAATCCACGACGCCCGGCGCCGCCGGACGGAGGGAGGGAGATCGCCTTCCGATCCTGTGCGTCTCCCCGGCCGAGCTCACGCCCGTGGCGATCGTGGTCGGCGATCCGGGGCGCGCTGCCCGGGTCGCCGCGCTCCTCGATGATGCCGAGCGGATCGGCGCCAACCGCGAGTATGTGACGTTCTCCGGCACACGGGGTGGCGTGCGGCTCACGGTGTCCTCGCACGGCGTCGGCGCAGCCGGCGCCAACGTGTGCTTCGCCGAGCTCCTACGCGGCGGCGTCCGGACGCTGCTCAGGGCGGGCACCTGCGGCGCGATCGTCGAGGGGGTGGGCGACGGCGACCACATCATCGCGACATCCGCCGTCCGTGAGGACGCCGTCAGCGACCACCTGATGCCGCCCGGCTATCCGGCGGTGGCCGATCCGGTCGTGAGCGATGCGCTCCGCGCGGCCGCCCGCGCCGCGGGCACCCCCGTGCGGGAAGGCATGGTGGTCACCGAGGCGAACTTCTACCCGGGCTCCGAGCCCCCGCGCTGGCAGCGGTACCGGGGCTACGGGCCGCTCGCAGTGGAGATGGAGCTCTCCTCGCTCTACGTGCTCGCCGCCATGAACGGAGCGCGAGCCGGGGGGATCCTGACCGTGGACGGGAATCTCGTCGAGACCCGCAGGGCCGACATGACCGACTACGACCCGCACCGCGCCGTCGTGCAGGACGGCGTGGGCCGCATGCTGGAGATGGCCGTCCACGCGGCGGCCACGCTCGCGGCCGGCGAGGCGGCGTGACCCGCGTCGCCGACCTCCTGCGTCTCGAGGGGCGGGTCGCGCTCGTCACCGGGGCCGGGGGCGGCATCGGCTCGTCGATCGCGGCACGCCTGGCCGAGGCCGGAGCCGCCGTTGCGCTCCACTACCGGTCGTCCTCGGAGGCCGCCGAGCGGGCGGCCGCGGTGTGCGCCACGTACGGCGTGAACACCGCCGTAGGGCGGGCCGACCTCGGCCATCCCGGACAGGTGGACGCGCTCATCTCCCTCGTCGTCTCCCGTCTCGGGAAGCTCGACATCCTCGTCAACAACGCGGGCATATACCCCGTCGAGGCGCTGCTCGACATGTCGCCCGAAGCGTGGAGCGAGACCCTGCGCGCCAATCTCGACTCGGTGTTCCTGTGCACACGCGCCGCGGCGCGTGTGATGCGCGATGCGGGCGGAGCGATCGTGAACGTCACCTCCATCGAGGGCCGCCGTCCGGGGTGGGGCCACAGCCACTATGCCGCGACGAAGTCGGCGGTCCGCGTGCATACGGTGGCCGCCGCCGCGGAGCTCGGGTCGCGCGGGATCCGGGTGAACGCCGTCGCCCCCGGGCTGATCCGGCGCGAGGGGATCGAGGAGGCGTGGCCCGAGGGGGTCGAGCGCTGGCGTGCCGCATGCCCCCTCGGCCGTCTGGGCGAGCCGGAGGACATCGCCGACGCGTGTCTCTTCCTCGTGTCGGACGCCGCGCGCTGGATCAGCGGGGTCGAGCTCGTCGTGGACGGCGGCGTGCTCGCCCGGCCGGCGTTCTGATGGGACTCGAAGGGCTCCTCGAAGGCCGGACCGTCCTCGTGACCGGCGCGGCGCGCGGCATCGGACAAGGCGTCGCGCGGGCCGTGACGGCGGCGGGCTCGCGCGTGGCGCTTCTCGACCTCGAGACCACGGGGGTGTTGGAGACGGCGTCCGCGCTGGAAGCGGAGGGACACGAAGCGCTCGCCCTCGGTGGGGACGTCACGGACGAGACGTCGGTTCGGGGTGCCGTGGACGAGATCCTCGCCCGCTTCGGGGCGCTAGACGGCGTCGTGAACAACGCGGGGGCGCTCCGCATGGCGCCGGCGCTCGAGACGGAGGCGCGTGACGCGCGGCTGCAGTACGACGTGAACGTCCACGCGGTCCTGCTCGTGTCCCGGATCGCCGCCTCCGTCATGATCGAGCGCGGAACCGGCGGGGCGATCGTCAACGTCGCCTCGAACGCCGGCAAGGTAGGCTATCCCAACATGGCCGCCTACAATGCGAGCAAGGCGGCGGTCATCAGCCTCACCCGCAGCCTCGCCGCCGAGTGGGCGGATCACGGGATCAACGTGAACGCGGTGTGTCCGGGAGGTGTCCGCACGGAGATGCTCGAGCGCGTCGCGGAGTGGATCGCGCCGCGCGCCGGTCTCGACCCGGCGGCGCTCCTCGACGACATGGTGCCGGCGCAGCTCGGGCGGCACATCGAGCCCATCGAGATCGGGCGCGTGGTCGCGTTCCTGCTCTCCGGGCACGCGACCGTGATCCGCGGGCAGGCGATCAACACCGACGGCGGCGACACGCCCTACTGACCGCACCACGCTGCACTTCGACCCCGTCTCGACAGGAGCGCGACGTGACCGCACCCGCAGACCTCCTCATCACTGGCCCGCTCATCGTGACCATGGACGGCGCCGAGCGCGTCATCGAGGACGGCGCGCTCGCCGTGAGCGCGGGGGAGATCACCGCCGTGGGACCGCGCGCCGACCTCGCGGGGCTCGAGACGCGGGAGACGCTGGACGCGAGCGGGCAGCTGTTGATCCCGGGGCTCGTGAACGGGCACGTCCACATGGCCGATTCTCTCTTCCGCGGCCTCGTCGAAGACCTGCCGCTCGAGCCGTGGCTGGAGCGTCTGTGGATCTCCGAGCGCGAGTTCGTCACGCGAGACAACGTGGCGCTGGGCGCGCGTCTCGCCCTGGCCGAGATGATCCGGTCGGGGACGACGTGCACGCTCGACATGTTCTGGTTCCCCGAGGCGGGCGCCGATGCGGCGATCGAGGCCGGGTTCCGGCTCGTCACGGGACCCATCTTCTTCGACTTCGGCGGCCCGGACGGGATCGCCAACGAGGACCGGGTCCGCGTCGGCCGCGAGTGGCTGGCGCGCTACCGGGACGAGCCCCTCATCGTCCCCTGCGTACAGCCCCACAACCACCTCACCGTGTCCTCCGACGGGATGCGGGCCGCCCGCGATCTCGCGGATGAGAACGGCGCGCTCTTCCACACCCACTGTTCGGAGACCGCGACCGAGGTGGCCACCACCCGCGAGCGCTTCGGCCGCACGCCCGTCGAGCACCTCGACGAGCTCGGTCTGCTCGACGAGCGGGCGCTGCTCGCCCACTGCGTGCACCTGACGGACGACGATTTCCGGCGTCTCGCGGGCTCCGGGGCCGCCATCCTCCACAATCCGCTGTCGAACCTGAAGCTCGGGTCGGGGATCGCGCCGGTCGCGCGCATGCTCGCCGAAGGGATCCCCGTGCTGGTGGGCACCGACGGGCCGGTGAGCTCCAACGACCTCGACATGTGGACGGCGATGCGCTTCGCCGGTCTCCTCCAGCGCGGGGCGCACCGCGATCCGGTACTCACCCCGGCGCGCGAGGTGGTCCGCATGGTGACGACCGTGGGTGCCCGGGCCCTGGGTCTCGCCGACCGGATCGGGTCGCTCGAGCCGGGGAAGCGCGCCGACCTCGTCCTGCTCGACCTGGACCGGCCCCACCTCACGCCCATGTTCGACGTGTACGCGCACCTCGCGTACGCGGTGGGTCGTGACGACGTGCGCTCGGTGATGGTGGACGGCCGGTTCGTGCTGCGCGATCGGGCGCTCACGACCATCGACGAGCCCGCCACGCTGGCGGATGCGCGAGCGCTGGGGGCCCGGATCGCGGAGCACGCGGCCGGCATCGAGGCGGCGGGGTGAGGGGCCCGGGCGGCTACACCGCCTCCCAGAGCCCGGGATAGCGTCGCACGAACCCGAGCGGGCCGACATCGAGGAGCGCCGCGTAGCCGACACCCGGCGACTCGTACCGGTACCCGGTCTCCGAGCGTCGCTCGTACCGCTGGACGAGCGCCTCGAGGCGGCCGGTCTCCACGTCGAGCCAGGCGGCCGGCGCGTCCGCCCCCGCGCCCGTGGCCAGCGCCAGGCGGCGGAGGGGCAGCAGGTTCGTGGCCGGGGTGAACCCGAGATCGAGGTCGACCAGGTCGGGAGGAAGGCTCGCGAGCGCGTCGCCGGCCCTCCACTCGCCACCCGCCGTTCGGGTGATGCAGATCCGGACGGGATCCCCGCCCAGCCAGCCCTCGACCCGGCCCGATCGGGTTCGCCAGGCCGGGTCGCACGTCACCTCGTACACCAGCTTCGCGGGGACGTCCCGGTGCCGGAAGACGGCGGCCCCGTCCAGCCGCCAGCCGTCGTCCGCCTCCTCGAGACGACAGGCATCGTGCCCGGGGCCGTCGAGCCGCCGCCAGAGAATCGAGCCCGCCGTCATCGCAGCCACGCCGCGACGTTCCCGCCGTCCACCGTGAGGATCGCGCCGGTGGTCTTGCGGGCCAGCGCCAGCGCGACGAACGCCTCCCCCACGTCCTCCGGGCGCACCTCGCGGCCCAGCAGGTTCCCGCGCATGTACTCCGCCTCGCTCACGCCCCGGGCCTCGGCGCGATCCGCCACCATGTCGTCGGTGAGGATGCCGCTCCGGATCCGGTCGGCGTTGATCCCGTTCGAGCGGACACCCTCGGCGCCGAGCTCGAGCGCGTACTGGCGCACCAGGGCGAGCGCGGCCGCCTTCGGGAGCCCGTAGGGGCCGAACCGGGCGCCCGGGTTCACCGCCTGCTTGGACACGTTGAAGAGCAGCGCGCCGCCGGTTCCCTGGGCGCGGAACACCCGCACCGCCTCGCGCGCGGCGCGCTGGTGCCCGTAGAAGTTGAGCTCGAAGCTCTCGCGGAGGACCGCCTCGTCCACGTCGGCGATGGCGCCCTGCCAGGCCGCGCCGGCGTTCGAGACGAGGACGTCGAGCCCCCCGAGCCGGGCGGTCACGGCGTCGAAGGCACCCCGCACGGAGGCGCCGTCGGTGACGTCGCACTCCACCGCGAGCGCCCCCACGGCGTCCGCCGCGTCCGCGAGCCGATCGCCCGACAGATCGAGGAGCGCCACCTCCGCGCCACGCTTCCGGAACGCCTCGGCGGTCGCGCGACCGATCGCCCCGGCTCCACCCGTGACGGCCACGATGTGACGCGCGAGCTCGCGCTCGACCCGCCCGGCGAGCTTCGCCTGCTCGAGCGACCAGTACTCGATGTCGAACAGGTCGGCTTCCGTGATGCTCTCGAAGCGGCTCATCGCCTCGGCCGCCGTGACGACCTCGACCGTGGCCACCGCGAGGTCGGCGGCCGCCCGAGCCGCCGCGGCCGAAGGCCCGCCGGCGAAGATCCCCACGCCGGGAACGAGCGCGACGCGCGGGCTCGTGTCGAGCATGCGCTTCGCGCCATCGTGCCGCGGGTTGTTGCGCTCGAAGTACGCCCGGTATTCGTCCCGGTAGCCCTCAACCGCGGCGCGGGCTCGCGCGCTCCAGTCCTCGAGCCCGCCCCGGTCGGCGATCGAGCCGGGCTCCACGCCCGGCAGGATGACGGGCCACGGCTTCGTCCGAATCGCATGGTCCGGCGTGACCGTCCCCGCGCGCCCGTAGCGCGCGACCTCCCCCCCACCCACGTACGCGAGGATCTCCTCGCCCGTCCGGAAGTCTAGGATGAAGCGCTCGTACGTCCCTTCGTCGCGGTCGCGCGGGTTCGCGAGCAACCCGCGCAGGACGGGGGCGATCGCGGCGGCCGCCGGGGCGACCTCGTCCGTGCTCCCCGGTGCGCCGGCCCCGGTCGCCGCCCGATCCGACCGCCCCGGCCCGGTGACGGCGGCCCGCGGCGCGGCCCGGGCGATCCGCTCCTCGGCCAGGGTGACCATCTCGATCATGCGCTCGTACGCCTCGCGGGCATCGGCACCGAAAGTGAAGATCCCGTGCTTGAGCAGGATCATCCCCTCCGCCTCCGGCTGCGCGTCGGTCACGGCCTTCGCCGCCTTCGCCAGGTCGAACCCCGGCATGATGTACGGGACGATCGCGGCGCGGTCCCCGTACAGGTCGCGGCAGATCGCTTCGCCGTCCGGCTGGTCGGTGAGGACGAGGACGGCGTTGGCGTGCGTGTGATCGATGAACCTGTGGGGGACCCAGGCGTGGAGGAGCGTCTCGACCGAGGGGTTGGGCGCGGTCGAGTCGAGCAGGTTGCGCCGCTGGAGGTTCACCATGTCCTCGTCGCCGAGCCGCTCCAGGCGGGTCAGCTCGAGGAGCGGCTCGAGGGCGACCGCGGGGAGCCCGGGCGGCTCGATGGTCCCCATGTCCCACCCGCTCCCCTTCACGTACAGCACATCGAGCTCGCGACCGGTCACGTCGGTCGCACGGGACTTGGCCGAGGTGTTCCCGCCGCCGTGGAGGACCAGGCGAGGCTCCGAGCCGAGGAGCCTCGTCGTGTACACGCGCAGCGCGAGGTCCTCGGGTACTCCGTCCTTCGCGTACGTCTCGACCGTGCGCGCGGCGTCGGCATCGGACCAGCGGCTTTCCATGGGCTCGGATCACCTCGGAAGCGGGGGCCTGACGAGGAGGACTGACGGTACGCGACCCGTGGGGCGGCGTAAAGCGATCCCGCAGCGGAGGACGAGCTCCAGGAGCGGCGCCGTCGAGCCGACACCGGGCGTGCGCCCGGTTGCGGGCGACGCGGCCCCCGAACGCCTCAGCTCGCCGTGGGGAACACCTCGAACGTGCCCGAACGGACCGGGGTGCTCGAGATCCGGGCCCCGGCTCGTCGAGGATCTACACGTTCACGCGGTAGAAGCCCTGGAAGGCGAAGCGGCCAATCGGGTACGTCTCGACGATGGAAACGCCGGGCGCGAGCTCGACCATCGCGGCCGCGATGTCGGCGGGCGTCACGTCCTCTCCGCAGAACAGCGTCGGGTCGTAGTCCTCCTCGAAGGACGCCGCCCGGGACATCTTCCCCACCACCTCGGTCGAGCAGGAGTCCTTGTAGACGGTCGCGGTCCGGCGGTTCGCGATGGTGAGCGAGATCACGGCGCCCGGACGGTACTGGGAGCGGTCGGCGCAGATTTCGATTACGTCCATCGTGGCGCACGGCCGCGATCGCGCGCCCGTCGAGGATTCGCACCCCGCGATCACGAGCAGCGTCGCGACGGGTACGAACCGTGCGCCGGGCGTGCGGAACATCCTTCCCTCCGGTTCTCGTTGCTCGGGACGGATCGCACCGCTTCGGGATCGAATGGCGCGCTCAGGGGCCGCAGATGGTACAATGGGAGCCTTGGCCGCGCATCCGCCCTCCGGGAGACGGCGCGCTCGGCCGGCCAGCGCAGCCGCGGATTGCGGGCGCGCCGGCCGAAACCGGCGCTGCGGACCTCCCCGAGGTGTGCATCGGCCCGGAAGTTGCAGTCAGGCCACGGGTTGGCGAACGGGTTTTTTTCGACTAACCTATTGGCGCGAAAAGCTGTACCAACTTCGTCCTGGAGGACTGGTATGAGGAATCGCGTACTTACGATGGTGGCGGCCGGGGCACTCCTTCTCGTTGCGGCTCCTGCGGCCACGCAGGCCCAATGGGTCTGGGTCGGTGGCGGTCTGTCCGTTCCGACCAGCGACTACGGGGATGCGACGAAGACGGGCTGGCTCGGCACCGTGGGGGTCGGCTTCCCGATCGGTGAAAGCGGGCTCGGAGTCGCGGCCGAGGGGTTCTACGGTCAGAACGGCGCCACCGATGAAGCCGAAGCGGGCGGGCTGGACAAGGGCAGCATCTACGGCGCCATGGGGAACGTCGGCTATCGTATCGGCGATCCCGAGAACATCGGCGCTTACGTGTTCGGCGGCCTGGGCCTCCTCGCCTCCAAGGCGTCGTTCGTAGACGAGTCCGTCGAATCGGAGTCCGAATCGGCGTTCGGCTATCAGTTCGGCGCCGGAGTCGACGTCCCGGTCGGCGGCAACGTCGGTGTCTGGATCGAGGGCCGGTACATGGGCTCGAGCAAGGACGACGTGACCACTAGCGTGTTCGGCATCCTCGCCGGGCTGGGCTTCGGCATCGGCTGATCACGTGCTACAGAGCGGACCCCCTCCGGGTGCCGCGAGCGACGAAGGCCCCGAGCGATCGGGGCCTTCGTCACATCGGGGCCGATCTCCGCCCGCCCCGTCACCCCCGAACGAGCGGCCGCGTGAGGCAGGTCGGCCCGCCCAGCCCCTTCGCGCTGATCTCGGTTCCGCGGTAGGTGAGCACCTCGACCCCGGCCGCCTCGAGCCGGCGGCGGGTCTCGGGATTCCCCCCCAGCGCCACGCAGCGCCCCGGGGCGAGCGCGAGGACGTTCGCGCCCTGGCTCTCGAACTCCTCGTCGGGCACCTCGATGAGCGAAAGCCCGCGGCCGAGGAGCTCCTCCCGGAACGGCACGGGAAGAAGCCGTGAGTACACGAGGGCGCGGTCCTCCGCCACCGGGCTCAGGATGGACATGAGGTGAAAGACGTCCCCCGGACCCCGCCAGTGAGGCAGCGGTACGGGGATCACGCGATCCACGACCCCGGCCAGGAGCCGCGCGAGCTGGTCGATTCCATCGCGGTTCGTCCGGTATCCCTCCCCCACCGCCACGGTGCGCGGATCCAGCCAGACGACGTCGCCGCCCTCGAGCCGACCCGGGGCCTCGATCCGGCCGAGCACGGGGATCCCGAGTGCCCGGTACGCGGCCTCGTGGGCCGCGGGCTCCGCGGCCCGGGTCTCCTTGCCCATCCGGCACAGGACGGCCCCTCGCTCGCACACGACGGAGGCGTCCCGAACGTAGACGGAATCCGGCGTGAGGCCGGGGGCGTCGGGCAGGAGCTCGACCGCCACGCCCGCCGCCTCGAACCGCGAGAGGAACGCGTCGTACTCCTCCGCCGCGCGATCGAGATCCGGAGCCGCCGTGAACCCGAGGTCCTCCCATTCCGGCCCGGCACCCGGCCGTGTCACGAACGCGAGCCGGGCGTGACGAAGGAGCACGTGGCGGAGCGGAGCGGTTTCAGAGCTCACTGTGTCGAATCGCGACATGGGTGACCGCCCAGATCGGGACATTCTGTCCCGATCAAGCGCCGGTTTTCGGGCCGATACGTGCCCATGATATCTTCGGGCGACCACGACACCCACCCCGAATCCACAGGATCGCCGCCCGCCCTCATGGCCCGTCCGCTACGCACCGTGAAGAGCTTCGACCGCTCCATCGTCGAGGGGCCGATCGGGAGCGCCGTGTGGCGGCTGGCGTGGCCCACCATGCTCCAGAACGTGGTCGGCGGGCTCCAGGGAATCGTGGACCACGTGATGGTCGGCCACTTCGTCGGCTTCACTGGGAACGCGGCCATCGGGGTCTCGTGGCAGATCTTCCTCGTCGTGATGGTGTTCATCGGATCGCTGTTCACGGGGATGGGAGTCCTCGTGGCGCGCTTCGCCGGCGCGGACGATCCCGAGAAGGTCGACCGCACGGTCTATCAGGCGTTCATCACCGCGGCGGCGCTGGCCATCGGCGTTCTCGCTCCCGTGGGATACTTCCTCGCGCCCTCGCTCCTCGACGTCGTGAACGCGGCGCCCGAGGTCCAGGCCGAGGCGCTCCCGTACCTGCGCACGATGTTCCTGTTCAGCTTCGGCATGATGGTCTTCTTCATGCTGGGCGGCGCGCTGCGCTCGGCGGGGGACGCGCGCACGCCGCTCCGGCTGGGGATCGCCCTCACGGTCCTCAATGTGATCCTGAGCGCCGTCTTCATCTCGGGGCTCGGCCCGCTGCCGGCGTTCGGGACCACCGGCGCCGCCATGGGCACCGTGATCGCGGGCGGTGTCATCACGCTGTGGGCGCTCTACTCGCTCATGACGGGACGCTGGGTGGTGAGTTTCCACCGCGGCATGAGCCTCCGACCGGACTGGGGAATCATCCGCGCCCTGTTCCGGTTCGGCCTCCCGGCCGGATTCCAGGGCGTGGCGATGAACGTCGGGGGGGTCCTGTTGCTCCGCTTCATCGGCTCCCTCGAGCAGAGCGCCGAGGCGCAGGCCGCGTACGCCATCGGGTACACCGAGCTCTTCTCGCTCATCACGTGGACCTCGGTCGGGCTCATGGGGGCCACCGCCGCGATCGCGGGCCAGAACCTCGGGGCCGGCAGACCCGATCGGACGGTGAAGGCCGTGCGGGTCGCCTCGCGCATCGGTCTCTCGGTGGCCGTAGTGGTCGGGATCGTCTTCCTGACCCTGCCCCGCGTTCTGCTCGCGGCGTTCGGCATCGACGACCCGGCCGTCATCGACATCGGCGCCGAGCTGCTCGCGTTCCTGAGCGGCTCGGGGCTCTTCATCACGGTGGCGCTCGTGTACACGGGAGGGCTCCAGGGCACGGGCGACACGCGCAGCCCCCTCTACATCAGCCTCGTCTCGCAGGTCGTCATCCCGCTCGGGATGTGCTGGCTCATCCAGACGATGTGGGGTCTGGAGCCCCACCACGTCTGGCTGGCGATCCTCTCGGGACACGTCACCCGGAGCCTCCTGAGTGTCGCCCGCTTCCGGCAGGAGCTGTGGCGGGAGATCGAGGTGGACATCGGCTGAGCGGTGCTGCGCCGCGCCGGTCCCTCCCCGGCGGCGTCCGGTCCTCGCCCGACGCTCCGGACCCACACCGGCCGCCCTTGAACGGTGAGCCGCGGGGCTCGACGATGCAGGGTCCCGACGGCACGCCCCCGGAGCCCGGAGGAGACCCATGGTGCGCACCCCACGAAGGCCAAACGCCACGTTCGCCATACTATTCGCCACCTCATGCGCCGCATGCGCGGGAGGAGGGGAGCCGCCGGGGGAGGACGCCGGGGAGGCCGCTGGAGGATCGTCCGATACGGCGAGCGTCGCGACGAGCGGCCCCACACCCGGCGCCCGTTGCGAGGAGCTGGGGGCGATCCTGCGGGGCGCCGCCTCGGCCTCCGGCGATGTGTGCCGCGTGGCGTTCCCGCGCGGCGACCTCTCCGTCACGCTGCTCGGCGCCAACCTCCCCGCGGGGATGGGCCTCACGTCGTGGGCAGCCTTCGCTCCCGCGGGGTCGCGGGGCTCGATCGTGATGGGCGACCTGGCGCTCACGGCCATGGAGCTCCCGCCCGTGATGGCGGGCCTGCGCCGGAACGGAATTCGGACGACCGCCGTCCACCGGCACATGTCCGGAGACCGTCCCGCCATGAGCTTCATGCACTACCTGGGCATCGGCGCGTCCGACTCCCTCGCCCGGGGTCTGGCGGCGGCGCTCGACGCCGCCCCCTCGGCACGCGGGGGCGCGCGCGATGAAGAGGGTGCCGGCACGGCCGTCGGGAGCGAGCCGGGGATCGTGGCGGGAGCCTCGTGTGACGACATCGCCCGGACGCTCGGGGCCGACCCCGAGTCGGCCGATCGCGGACCCGGCTACTGCAAGGTGAGCCTCCCCCGCGCGGACCTCGACGTACGGGTGGACGGCCGCTCCGTGCCGGCCACGCTCGGGATCGGAAGCTGGTTCGCGTTCCAGCAGACCCGCGATGGGGCGGAGGCCGTGATCGCCGGCGACATGGCTCTCACGGAGGAGCAGGTGAACCCCGCGATCGGCGCCCTTCGCGAGGCCGGCATCGACGTCGTCGCGCTCCACAATCACATGCTGTTCGACGAGCCCCGCGTGGTGTTCTTCCACTTCCAGGCTCGTGGAGCCCCGGACGAGCTGGCCCGCGGGCTCGCCGCCGGCCTTCGGGCGGCCGGTCTCGGCGGGTCGGGGACGGCCGGAGCCGGCGATGGCGAGCCGTGAGCGTCGGCCGGGGCCCGCCGGGGCGGCGACCCTGGCGTGGATCGCCCTGACCGCCACGGGTCTCTCGGCTCAGGAGGGCGCGGTTCCCGACAGAGCCGACCTCCAGAGCGCCGACTCGCCCGTCGTCGGGGCCGGTGGGGTGGCCACCGCCATCAGGATAGACGGCCGCCTCGATGAGGCGGCGTGGGAGACCGCCGGGGCGATCGAGCACCTCACCATGATCGAACCCCGCGAAGGCGACGTGCCGGCCGGTCGCACGCGGGTCCGTGTCCTCGCGGGCGCGTCCGCGCTGTACCTCGGCATCGAAGCGTTCGACCCGGATCCGACGCGCGTCGTGGCGTACTCGATCGCCCGAGATGCCGAGCTGGACAACGAGGATCACGTGAAGGTGGTCCTCGACCCGTTCCTCGACGGGCGCTCGGGCTACGTGTTCGCCGTCAATCCTCGAGCGGCGCGCTTCGACGCGCTCGTGGCCGACCGGGGCGAGGGAGAGGACGAGCGCTGGGATGGGATCTGGACGGCGGCGACCTCGCGCACGGCCGGCGGCTGGGTCGCGGAGATCGAGATCCCCGCGCGAAGCCTCGCCTACCGGGCCGGTCTCCGCGAGTGGGGATTCAACGTCGAGCGGCGTCTCGAGCGGCTCCAGGAGGTGAGCCGCTGGGCGAGCCCCACGCGCGACGTGGAGGTCACGCAGACGAGCCGGGCCGGGCGTCTCACGGATCTCCCGCGCTTCGAAACGGGGGTGGGACTCACCGTCCGACCCGCGCTGGTAGGAGGGTTCGAGAAGCCGGAGCTCGATGCGGACCGCGAGGGGACGTTCGAGCCCAGCCTGGACCTGGTGCAGCGGCTCGGATCCAACGCCACCGCGATCGTCACCGTGAACACCGACTTCGCCGAGACCGAAGTGGATGCCCGCCAGACGAACCTCACCCGGTTCTCGCTCTTCTTCCCCGAGAAGCGCTCGTTCTTTCTCGAGAACGCGGACATCTTCGATTTCGGGCTCGGCCTGAGGACGGGATTCGACAGACCCGACATCGTGCCCTTCTTCACGCGCAGGATCGGGCTCCTCGAGGGCGAGGAAGTGCCGCTCCGCGTGGGCGGGAAGTTGAGCGGTCGGCTGGGGGACACCAACTTCGGCGGCCTCGTCACCCGGACGGGCGGGGTCGACGGCCTCGCCGAGACCGCGACGATGGGGGCGGTCCGCATCCAGCAGAACGTGCTGGAGGAGTCGACGGCAGGCGTGATCGCGACCTTCGGCGATCCGCAGTCGGAGGAGGACAGCTACCTCCTCGGCGGTGACCTCACGTTCCAGACGTCGCGGTTCGGCGGCGACAAGAACTTCCTCGTCGGCGTCTGGGGCCTCGTGACCGGGCGGAAGGGGGTGACGGGCGACCGCACGGCGTTCGGGGGCAAGGTCGACTACCCGAACGACACCTGGGACCTCGCGCTCACCTACCAGCGAATCGGGGACGGGTTCGACCCCTCGCTCGGCTTCGTCCCCCGGAGGGGGATCCACAACCTCGCCGGCCGCGCCACGTTCGTCGTACGGCCCGGCTGGGCGTGGCTGCGACTCATCCGCAACGAGCTGTTCCCCACGTTCGTGCTGGATCTGGACGGCCGCTGGGAGAGCTATCGCGTGTTCACGGCGCCGATCAACTGGCGGTTCGAGAGCGGCGAACGGTTCGAGTTGAACGTCGCGCCGGAGGGGGAGCGGTTGATCGAGCCGTTCGAGATCGCCGATGGCGTGACGATCCCGCCCGGGTCGTACCACTGGATTCGCTACCGGCTGGAAGCGGACATCGCGGCGAAGCGCAGGGTCAGCGGACGCGCGAGCCTGTGGTTCGGCCCCTTCTACGACGGATCCCTCGAGCAGCTCGAGCTGACCCTCGACCTGAACCCGGCCCCCATCGCGACCGTCGAGCTGAGCATGACCAGAAACACGGGACGCCTCCCGGCCGGCGACTTCACGCAGGCGCTCCTCGGCGGACGCGTCCGTCTGAACCTGTCGCCCGATCTCGAGATCTCGAGCTTCGTGCAATATGACGACGAGACCCGCGACCTCGGGACGAACACGCGTCTGCGGTGGACCTTCCACCCGCTCGGCGACCTGTTCATCGTGTACAACCACAACGTCCGCGACCTCGCGGACCGCTGGGCGCTGTCGTCGAACCAGCTCCTCGTGAAGCTCCAGTACGCGTTCCGAATGTGAGGCTCCGCGTGGCCCACGTCTGGAATACCACGCCACGTTCGGCCGGCTCCCCCTCCACGGTCCTCGTCCCCCGACACATGGGGCCGGTCGCCTTCGAGTTCATCGCCGAGAATCCGGACGACAGGTTCTTCCACTGCCACAACCTCTACCAACGGAGGCGGGCATGGCCCGGGTCGTCCGCTACGCCTGACGGGGCTCCCTCCGCGGGCGTCTTGCGCACGGGCATCCGTGATTCGCACTCTGAGCCGCGGGTGTTTCGTCCGAAGCCGGTCGCTGATCCGCGGGGGCGGCGCACCCCGCCCGACGCGGCGAAGGCAATGGACCTGCACCCTCCGGAGGCCTCGATGCTGATCGACCACCTTCTCCCACCTCTTCCTCGTTCGCTTCGCATGCTCCCCCCGACCGTTACGTTCGTCTTCGCGCTCGCGTTCGGAGCGGCCGCCCAGAGTCCGTCCGAACGGGCGGCGGAGGCCGTCTCGGGTCTGGGGCTCCGCGAGATCGGACCGGCGCTGCTGGGCGGACGCGTGGCCGATCTCGCCGTGGTCGAAGACGACCCGCGCATCTACTACGTCGGGCTCGCGGCGGGCGGCGTGTGGAAGACCACGAACGACGGGATGACGTGGGACCCGGTGTTCGACGATCAGCCGACCTCCTCGATCGGCGACGTCACGCTGGCCCCGTCCAACCCCAACATCGTGTGGGTGGGGACGGGCGAGCCGCAGAACCGCCAGAGCTCGCCGTGGGGCATCGGCGTGTTCAAGTCGACGGACGCCGGCCGGACCTGGTCCCACATGGGGCTCGAGGACACGCGTCACATCGGCCGCATCCAGATCCACCACACGAACCCCGACGTCGTGTACGTCGGCGCCGCCGGCCACCTGTGGGGACCCAACGAGGAGCGCGGGGTCTTCCGCACCAGCGATGGCGGAGAGACGTGGGAGAAGGTCCTCTACGTCGACGAGGATACCGGGGTCATCGACCTCGTCATGGACCACCGCGACCCCGAGACGCTGTTCGCGGCCACGTACCAGCGACGGCGCACGGGGTACGGGTTCGCCGCCGGCGGCGGCGGATCGGGCATCTGGCGCACCACCGACGGCGGTGACACCTGGGAGCGGCTCTCCGAAGGGCTTCCGACCACCGAGATGGGCCGCATCGGATTCGACGTGTACCGTCGCGACGGGAACCTGCTCTACGCCGTGATCGAGGCCGAGGAGGGGAGCGGCGTGTACCGCTCGACCGACCGCGGCGACACGTGGGAGATGATGAGCGACCGCAACCCGCGCCCCATGTACTTCTCCCTCATCCGCATCGATCCGAACAACCCCGACCGCATCTACCTGGGCGGCGACGACTCATCGGCCTCCGACGACGGCGGCCGCACGTGGTGGGACCGGGAGGCGACCGAGAACATCCACTCCGACCATCACGCGTGGTGGATCGACCCGAACGACTCGAATCACATCATCGAGGGGAACGACGGCGGGATCGCCGTGTCGCGCGACGGCTCGATCACGTGGGCGTCGATCACGAACATGCCGGTGGGGCAGTTCTACGAGATCGGCGTCGACATGCGCGATCCGTACTACGTGTGCGGCGGACTCCAGGACAATGGCAACTGGTGCGCGCCCAACCGCACGCTGATCAACCACGGGCTCCGGAACCGGAACTGGTTCCACGTGTGGTTCGGGGACGGGTTCTACAACCAGCCCGATCCGAACGACCCCGACATCCTGTACACGGAGTCGCAGGGCGGGAACCTGGGCCGCGTGCACGTCCCCACGCGCGAGTCGCAGTCCATCCGCCCGATGGCGCGTCCCACCGGGAACGAGGGCGAGGACGCGGAGCCCCGCGAGTACCGGTTCAACTGGAACGCCCCGATCGTGATCTCCCGCCACGATCCGGCCACCGTGTACATTGGCGGAAACCACCTCATGCGCACGCGCGACCGCGGCCACACGTGGGAGGAGGCGAGCCCCGACCTCACCAAGGCGATCGACCGCGACACGGTGCCGATCATGGGACGGCTCGTCACGGACGAGACGCTGTCCGCCCACGACGGGATCGACACGTACGGCAACATCACGGCGATCGGAGAGTCGCGGCAGTCGCCCGAGGTGCTGTACGTGGGGACCGACGATGGGAACCTCCAGGTCACTCGCGACGGCGGCGCCACCTGGACGAACGTGACCGACCGCGTCCCCGGCGTCCCGCCTCGCACGTATGTGAGCCGCATCGAGCCGTCGTCCGCGGTCGATGGCCGCGTGTACGTGACCTTCGACGGACACCGGAACGACGACTACGCGCCGTACGCGTTCGTGAGCGAGGACTACGGGCAGACGTGGCGCTCGATCGCGACCGGGCTGCCGAACGGGTGGTCGGTGAACGTGATCCGCGAGCACCCCGACGCCCCGGACCTCCTCTTCCTCGGCAACGAGGTCGGCGTATGGATGTCGATCGACCGCGGCGCGAGCTGGGGGCGGCTGAAGAACAACGTGCCGACCGTGGCGGTGGACGACATCGTCATCCACCCGCGCGAGAACGACCTCGTGGTCGGGACGCACGGACGGAGCATCTGGATCCTCGACGACATCACCCCACTCGAGGAGCTGACGACCGAGGTGCTGGCCACCGACGCACACCTGTTCGGCAGCCGGCGCGGGACGATCTGGTCGATGGGCATGGGGTGGCCGTTCCAGCCTGCGGTGTTCGTGGCGAAGAACCCGCCCATGGGGATCCCGATCCGCTACTGGTTGAGCGAGCCGGTGGAGGGCGCGGCGGCCGTGGCCGACGAGGAGGAGATGGGGTCGGGTCCGATGCCCCGAACCGCCTCCGGTGCCCAGGCCCCCGCGCTCGCGCTCGAGATCCTCGATGAGAGCGGCGAGGTGATCCGCACGCTCGAGCCCATGAACGAGGCGGGGATCCAGGAGGTCGTGTGGGACTTCCGGGTGGAGCCGGCGTTCGACGGACCGCCAGGCGGCGGGTTTCGCGGTGGCCCCGGGCCAGGCGAAGGGCCGCGGGTGCTCCCCGGCACATACACGGCGCGGCTCACGGTCGAGGGTCGGACCCACACGACCGAGCTCGTGGTCCGGAACGACCCGCGGCGCGACATGTCGCAGGCCGACCTGATGGCCCGTCAGGACGCGCTCATGAAGACGTACGAGTTGCGGAAGCCGCTGCGCGATGCCGAGGAGCGGCTCCAGGCGATGGACGATCGGATCGGGGAGATCCTCGAGGTGCTCGAGGACGCCGAGCTCACCGAGGATCTGCGCGCGTCGCTGCGCACCGAGGCCACGGAGATCGGGGATGAGGTCGAAACCGCCGGTGAGGACCTCGACCGGGCCGACAGGACCGGGCGCCAGACCTCGAGCATCGAGGGCTGGTCCGGTCCGCCGACCGCGGACCAGGTGTGGACGATCGATACCACGCTGGGAGGAGTCGGACCGGTGATCCGGCGCATCAACGCGCTGCTCACCGAGCGCATGCCGGCCTTCGAGCACCGGCTCGCCGAGGCCGGGGTCCGCCCGCCGCTGGGTGACCCCGTGGCCGTGCCGCGCCAGCCGTAGTCCGGATGGCCGCTGCGCCGCCGGCCGCCCTGCGCGTTTCGGAGCCCGCCCGGCCGCGATCGTGCCGGGCGGGCTCCGGCGCTCACACCGTGAGAAGCCGGTCGAAGAAGAACCGGTAGCGCCGGAAGGAGAGGCGAAGCGACTCGGTCGAGACGTCATCGCCCCGGTCCCACTGGTCCTCGAGCGTCTCTCGCTCGCTGGCGAACAGGTCCGCCACCTGCTCGATGACCCGTCCCACGAGCTCGTCGGCTTCCGCCACGGCCTCGCGCGGGCGGTCCACGAAGCCCGTCTGGATGGCCTGCCAGCGCGCTCTGAGCTCGGCGGCGTCCTCCTCCGACAGCAGACGCGCGCCTTGCTCGTCCTCGAGCGAATCATCCGACGGGACCGGCTGGGGGGCCTGTCCAGCCGCGGGTCCCGGGGGTGGTTCGATCACACCCTCACGAGGCGGCGGCGCCTCGACGGGCTCGCCAAGCACTCGCGCCTCTCGCTCCATCTCCTCCTCGTCGGGTGTCATCACGATCCCGTGTCGCACCCGATCCTGTCCTCGATCGCTCATCGAACCGCCTCCATTCTGTCGGACCCGACCACGGGCCCGATCCCCAACAGTTCCACGAACAGGGCGCGGTAGTGTGTCACGGCCCTGCGAATGTCCTCGGTGCTGGCCGTTCCCTCGGCCGCCGCACGGGCGACGCCGCGGGCGGCGCGATAGTGCTCGACCATGTCGGCGTGATCCACCGACACGTCCGCGACTCGCTGCTCGAAGTCGGCCACGGGATACCCCCGCGTGCGCATCACCTCGGTGACGAGTCGGTCGGCCTCGAGCACGGCGCCCGCCGGATCGTCCACGAACCGCGCCTGCGTGCGGTCCCAGTCGCGCACGAATCGGTCGCGCTCGTCCGGCCGCAGCGGGCGGATCTCGAGGTTTTCGACCCGGCGCTCGCGCCGGTCGAGCTCTTGCTCCGCCGCCCGCCGATCACCTTCCGTCTCCAGCGTCCTTCGGTACTCCGGCCCGAAGCGCTCCTTCAGATGACTGCTTCGCCGCCAGGTCAGGAAGGCCCAGGCGATCCCGGCGCCCACGGCGAGCGCGCCGATCACGAGCGCGATCGTCTCGATGTCCATGCAACACCTCCGCGGGGGGTTCCTCTGCCCCGTTTCCACGTTCCGCTCGGAGACCGCTCGCCCACGAGGGGCTCGACCTCCGTGCCGGGTCCGCGTGGCGGTCCCGGCGTTCCGTTCGGTGAGGGGGCAAGCCGGATGCCGGCGCGGATGCGGAGGCCGTGTTGGACGGCGAGCCGCGCCACGGCGAGCACGAGCGGGGACCGGGCGTTCGTTCGACGACGCGTTCGATGCGCCCGGAACCGAGCGATCTTCGTTCAACTCTCGCCCGGCTGAACGACGCGGCCGGTGATCGCGCGACCCCCGCTCGAGCCGGAAGAGGTTCTCCGGATCCCGGCTCCGTCGGCGGGGGCCCCCGCACGACCGGCCACGCCAACCTGTCCGCAGAGCGGACGCGCGCCCGGGACATGGCGGGACAGCCTCTGGAGGGAGGCACGGCCCGTGGACGGTCGAGCTCCGTGGGGAGTCGACTGGCTCGGGGCACGCCGAAACTGCATCATGCCGTCGCGACGGCGCGTGCAGCGCGCTCGCGCCGCTCCGGAGCCCCCGGACGGCGGTGTACGACACGGCCCTTCCAGCATGGAGGCAACGATGGGCAGGCGATCGATCGCTCATGGTCGCATGCAGCTCGCAGGTGCGGTGCTCTGCCTGCTCGCGAGCGCGGGGCCGCTACACGGCCAGGGGCTGCGCGACGCCCTCGGAGATCTGTTCCGGTTCGGGAGCGACGATGATCCGCTCTTCCTCGCCGGATCGGCGGGGCTCCCGGAGACCGAGGTCCACGGGGACCACTTCATCCCCGACCAGGTCGAAGGAAACGGCGCGGTGCTCGATTTCTTCACGAACGCCCTCGCGATCAACGTGAGCTCGTTCCCTCTTCCGTCCACCGTGACGAGCGAGACGTTCCGGTTCGTGAACGGCGTTCCCACCCCCACGTCGAACAGCTTCGGACCGATCACGGCGGAGCGCGCCCAGACCGTGGGCCGCGGGCGCCTGAACTCGGGGGTCAACTACTCCTCGCTGGCCTTCCGGCGGCTCCGGGGTGTGAACCTCGACGACATCCGGCTCACGTTCATCCACTCGAACGTCGATTTTCCGAACTGCGACGCCGTCTTCCAGGGGGACTGCACCGACTCGGGGACGCCCCAGTTCGAGAACGACGTGATCGATCTCGTGGTCGACCTCGACCTCAGGGCCGAGGTGTACGCGTTCTACGCCACCTTCGGGCTCACCGACCACATCGACCTCGGGTTCGCGATCCCGGTGGTCAACCTCGATCTGGACGGGCTCTCGCGTGCCACCGTCGCGACCAGCACGGGGGCCGAGGCGGACCACTTCTTCGGGGGGACGCCCGAGAACCCCGTGCTCCAGTCCGAGAGCGCGGTCCGAGAGAGCGCGACGGGGCTCGGCGACGTCGCGGTCCGGCTCAAGGCCAGGCTCACCGACAATCCCTCCTGGAACATCGGGGTCCTCGGCGAGCTCCGCGTGCCGACGGGGCGCGAGGAGGATCTGCTCGGCACGGGGAGCCTGAACGCGAAGGGGGTGGCGATCGTCTCGGGTCTGTTCGACACGTTCTCGCCGCACGCGAACATCGGGTTCGAGTACCGCGGGGATGATCTCGATCAGAACGAGCTCGAGATCGTGGCCGGGTTCGACCACCTGCTGGCGGATTGGGCGACCGTCGCCGTCGACCTGCTGGGCGCCTTCAAGGTGGGCGAGTCGCTGCTCGACTTCCCGGAGCCCGGGCAGATCGAGACTCCGTTCCCGCGCACGATCCCGCGCACCAACCTGCCCGACCGCCGCGACGACATCATCGACGCCGCGATCGGGTTCAAGTTCCGCACGGGCGGCGGGCTGGTGGTGCTCACGAACGTGCTCGTGGCGCTCAACGACGGTGGGCTGCGCTCGGCGGTGACCCCGACGTTCGGGCTGGAATACCTGTTCTAGCCCGGGCCGGCTTGCCGGCTCAGCCGTCGAGGATCACCCAGCGCGAATCGCGCTCGAGGATGCGGAACGACTGGTCGAACGGGGGCTGCTCGCGGGCCTCTCCATCCTCCATGAAGCGCCACGTGGTGTACACGGTCACCGTGATCTCGCCCGACGTGGCGTCCAGGGACCCCCAGTCCGGGTCGAAGCTGACGTCGATGTGCTCCCAGCGCCGGAAGAACCTGGAGAAGTTGGCCGCCTGCTCTTCCGTGAGGCTCACCCACACGGCCCGGACGCGGGCGAGATCCTCGGCGGCGAGCGCCCGCGCGAGCTCGCCGAGCGTGGTCTCCACGATCTCGCGCGGCGATGGGTCCGCGGGCGTCCCGGTCTCGGCCGGCGACGGGTCCGGTGCCGCCGGACGCGGGATCGCCCGATAGAGCCCGGCCGCCTCCGCGAACGCCACCGCGGCCTCGGGAAGCTGGCCGGCGGCGGCCAGCCGTTCGCCGTCCCTCTCCCGCTCGCCGGCCGTCGCATGGCGGGGCTCGGTCGAGTCCGCAGCCTCGCGCAGCGCGGTAAGCGACGCGACGACCGTGTCGATCCGCGCGCGCCACTCGGCTCGCGCCTCGCGCTCCGCGGCGGCGAACCGCTCGCCCGCCGTTTCCATCAGACGCGTCGCTTCGGCATAACGGCCCGCCGCGGCCGACGTGTCCCCTGCGTTCCACGACGAGTCGGCGCGCGCCAGCGCCCCGGGAACCGCCTCGCCGGCGCGCATGGCGCTCGCGGCCCTGCGGGCGGCGTCGGCATCCATCCGGGCCGTCAGGAAGACGGTGCGGGCCCGCTCGATCCGGCTGCTAGACGGCGTCGGGTCGGCCGTCCGCTCGGGATCGCCAGCCGCCGGACGGCGGACCGCCTCCTCGCGCTCGGTCGGCGGAGCCGGGACGACGGCCACGGGGCCGGTGGTGTCGGTAGCGGCGGGCGCGCCTTCCTCGAGCGCCACCTCCCCATCACCGGCCAGGGAGTCGGAGTCGGAGGGCATCACGGCCGCGCCCAGGCGGGCGCCCGACTCGGCCGCGGTCGCGAGCGGGATGTCGAGATCGGCGGCGCCGTTCGAGCCGCCGGCCAGGTAGTCCCGCGCGAACCACCCGGCCGCCAGCAGGACCCACACGGCGGCCGCGCCGGCCCCCCCGAGGAGCGTGTTGCGCCAGGTGAAGAACCGGGTGGGCGACTCCGCGTCGGCCGACGGCGTGTCGCGTCTCGCAGTCGCCGGAGCCGCGGCCGGCTCCCCGCGCGCGGAGGATTCCTGGTGTCCCGGGGGATGCGGTCCTCCCTGGATGACCGCGGTGGCCAGGACGACCGGCAGACCGATGAGGAGGAGGACCAGCGCCGCCGGGAGGATCCAGTCCGGCAGGCCGGTCACACCCTGTACCATCTCGACGGCCTGGAGCACGCCCCAGGACCCCGCCACGTACACGCTCAGCACCTGCCACAGTGAGCGCGAGTGGATCTCGTGCAGAAGTCTCTTCAGTCGGATCTTGGCCATCTACGTCGAACGCGTTCGGGATTCGAGGCGATCGCGCGGAGCGTGCGAGCCGCGCCGACCCACCGGGAGACACCGGAGATCGGCCGGTTCGGGCTCGACCGCCGGCACGGTGACCGCCTGCCGTCGTCGGCCGGATCCTGTCCGGGCCTCACACCCTCATAGCGCGCACCGGCCGGCCGGACCCCGCCAAAGCTCGGGGTGCGCTGCCCGGTCAGCAAGCCGGTCGGGCGCCGTCCGCCGCCGCGCGCTCGTGTTTCACGATCAACGTGCCGCGAAGGCTTCTCCCGGGATCGCCGTTCGTCGTCGGGGGACCGGATCCGGGCTCGCGCCGACTCGTCGGACGCCGGGAGGCCGCGTGCTGCATGGCGATCCGGGCCGCGCCGGGCACACGCGGATCCGCGGCTCGCCACCCACCGTCGCGGGTTCGCGTCTTGCACTCCCCGGTCCGCAGCGCCGTGTTCATGTCTCTCGAATGGATGTCTCCATGAGCGGAGAGCTGCCACCTCCCCTCCGGGTCTCGGCTCAGCCCCGCCGGGTGAAGCTCCACCGCTTCCAGTGGATCGGTCTTCCTCCACTGCTGGCGGTCCCACTCCTCGCGCTCCTCGGCGTGTTCGGGGAGACCTGGACGCGCGTGGACGGAAGCGGCCCCGGCCTCGCGCTTTCCGTGGAATACGCCACGCGATACCGCTACAAGCAGATCAACACTCTCCAGGTCCGGGTGGAGAACACCGCGACGAGGACGCTCGACACTGTCGTGGTCGCGCTCGACAGCACGTATGCCGCGCGCTTCTCGACCCTCGTGTTCGTCCCATCCGCGCGCGCCCCCTTCGAGGTCGAGCTGGTCGATCTCGAGCCGGGGGAAGTGGCCCTGGTGTGGGTCGAGCTCCAGGCGGAGCGCTACGGCCGGCACCGGGGCTTTCTCGAAGCCCGGGGCAGCGGGCTTCCCGACACCGTCCGCATCCCGCTCCGCACCTACATCTTCCCATAGGAGGCCGGCGTGGAAACCGTGCTCCGCACAGGCTTCGTCTATCTGTTCGTCCTGTTCGTGCTGCGACTGATGGGGAAGCGCGAGTTCAGCGATCTCAGCCCGGTCGAGCTCATCATGCTTCTCCTGATCCCCGAACTGTTCTCGCAGGGGATCGTGCGCGAAGACTTCTCGATGACCAATGCGGTGATCGCGGTCTCGACCCTGGCGGGGCTCGTGTTCGTCGCCTCCGCGCTCACGTATCGATTCCCGCGGTTCGGCGACCTCGTCCACGGCCGGCCCGCGGTCCTGGTCGCGAGGGGAGAGCCCGTGCGCGAGACCATGGACCGGGAGCGGATTCCCATCGACGAGATCGCGTCCCAAATGCGCATGGCCGGGATCGAGCGGCTCGAGGATGTGAAATGGGCGGTCGTGGAGACGAGTGGGCGCGTCTCGATCGTCGGCTATCGGGAAGGGGATGTCGAGCCGCGGACGGAGCGGACCGTGAGGTGAGGCTCGTAGGGCTTCCGCGTCCAACGGGACGGTCAGGCGCCTCGTCGTGCAACGCCGCTACGAAAAGCGGGCGACCGGGATCGAACCGGCGACCTTCAGCTTGGAAGGCTGACGCTCTGCCAACTGAGCTACGCCCGCGAGGCCGGGGAATCTGGGGCGGCGCTCCGCGGCCGGGCAAGGTGGGTGTCACGGTACGCGTCGAATGCCCTGGGCGCCTTCGGCATCGCGACGGGGCCGCCGTTCTGCATCGCCCGCTGGAAGCGCCACTCGAGCTGAACCCGCTCGAGGGCGAGCTGCTCGTCGGCCGACTCGAGCTTGCGGACGCACTCACTCTCCAGAGCCTTCATGCGAGCCCGCGCCCGTACCCAGTGAGCCAACCAGCCGGCCACGAACGCGACTGCGGCGGTGATGGCGAGATTCCACATCGTACGACCCCTCGCCTCGCGCGCCCCCCGTTCCCCACCACACATCCACGACCGCGCCTGGCGTCTTGAACCCCTATCTTGGGGCAGTGACGTCGTCTATGCCAGCTTCGCGGTGTACGTTTCTCGTGACGATCCCCCATAGCGATCGACGGCGCCGCCGCGGGCCAGTGCCGCAAGTGCTTTCCAGGAGGGACTTTGAGCGTTCGACACGTCGATGATATCGGATTGGAGCCCGTGGCCGCCGGCAGCGGCACCAAGCGGCAGGTGCTCATCGGGCCGGAGCAGGCGCCCCATTTCGCTCTTCGCCGCTTCGTCATGCAGCCCGGCGGAGGCATGCCGCGTCACACCAACGTCGTCGAGCACGAGCAGTACGTGCTGCGCGGGCGCGCCCGCGTCTCCATCGGTGACGAGATCCACGAGGTCAAGGCGGGAGACGTCGTCTACATCCCCGCCGGGACGCCGCATTCCTACGACGCGCTGGGGGACGAGCCCTTCGAGTTCCTGTGCGCCGTGCCGAACGCGCCGGACCGGATCGAGATCGTGGAATAGCAGCGGATCCGCGGCGGGACCGCGTCCGCTCAGTTCCCTCCCGATCCGTCCCCGAGCTCGCGCTCGAGGAACGAGAGGATGTCCGCCCACGCCCGGTCGGCCTCGTCGGGCACGTTGCGGCTCCGGATGAAGCCGTGGTTCGCCCCCTCGTAGATCTCGTACGTGAACTCCCTGCCCGCCGCATCCATGGCCGCCTCGACCTCGGGCAGCGAGGCGTTGATGCGGGTGTCGTTCTCGGCGTACACGCCCAGGACGGGGGCGGTGATGCGCGCCATCTCCGCGGCGTCGGGCGCGCCGCCATAGCACACGACGGCGGCGTCGATGTCGGCGGCGTTCGTCGCGTAGCGGAAGGTCTGCGCGCCGCCCCAGCAGAACCCGATCACGCCGATCGACTCGCCCTCGACCGAGTCGAGGGAGCGCAGGTGCGCCTTCGTGGCGTCGAGGTCCGCCGTGATCTTCCCGGGGTCGAGGTCCCGGATGGCGGCGCGCGCGTCATCCGCGCCCTCGGTGCCGCCGACCCGTGACAGGAGGTCGGGGGCGAGCGCCACGTAGCCGGCCTCGGCCAGCTCGTGGGTCACCGAGCGCACGAAGTCGGACATGCCGAAGATCTCGTGGATCACGATCATCGCGGGCGCGGGATCGGGCCGCTCGGGAAACGCGATGTAGCCGGTGATCTCGGTGCCGTCGACGGCGGTGTAGCGCACCCACTCCCCGTGGCCCGTGTACGTCTCGAGCTTCGCCGCGTAATCCGGCGGTGCGGGGGCTTCCTGCCCCTCCCCGGCCGCTTCCGCGGGCGCCGCCTGGAGCTCGCGCTCCGACGCCGAGCGCTTCCCGTACCGCTCGAGGCTCTCGAGGATCACGTATCCCGCCACCACCACCGCGACGAACGCCACGACCGTCCGTATGACCTTCATGCCCACCTTGGTGAGTCAGGGGTTGCCGGAAATCGAGTCGGCGCGCGCCGCCCGTGCCGCGGCCGAGTCCGCCGCGCGCATGGCGCCTCGCACGCCCTGCGCTCCCGGAAGACGCGACTGCCCGATGAGGCTGTCGCGCTCCCGTCGCGTCAGGGTGTCCTGCGCGGCGGCACCCTCTTCGGCGCCACCGCCGCAGGCCGTACCGACCGTGAACCACACGACCGCCACCATCATATGCAACAACCGGACATCGCGCCGCGTTGTGCGGCTCCGAACGCGCGACGCGGGTCGTACGGATCCGGGCCCTATGCGTGTCATGTCCGCCTCCCTCCCGTGGAGTTCGTCGTCAGCCGAGAAGCGCCGGCAGGAGCACGCCCGCGACCCAGAACCCGAGGAACGTGCCGATCGCGTTACCCAACGATCCGATGAGCACCGCCGGCAGCACCAGATCGCTCCGCCCGAGGCTGCGCGCCAGGGCGAGGGCCGACGTTCCCCCGCCCACGTTGGCCTGGGATGCCACGGCGGCGATGTCCACGTCCATGCGCATGAGCCACGCGGCGCCGAACGTGATCGCCCCGTGCACGATCACGATGGCGGCCGTGAAGACGAGCAGGACGAGCCCGAGACCGCCGATTTCCGACAGGGCCCGGACGTCGCAGAACGCGCCGATCACGCACAGGAAGAGGTAGACGGCGAAGAGCCCGAGCGTCCGGGTCCCCGGAAGCCGCGCGATCCGGTCGAACTGGGCCAGAACGAGCGCGATCACGGTCAGGATGAGGATCGAGGCGACCCCCGACCACGCCGCGAGGACGTTCGAGAGCCACAGCGTGCCGAATCCGATCGCGAGCACGAGGGCGAGATCGACGGGGTGGATGTCCTCGGTGTCCTCTTCGATCCCGAGATCGACCTCGCGTGCCGCCGGCGCCGCCGCGTCCGCGGGCGCGTCGAGCCCGGCGACGTCGGCGCCCGCCGCATCCGCAGGGACGTCCCGCGGCGGACGGGTCCGCGCGGGAGCCGGTCCGCCGCGCGTCCCCCGCCAGAACGGGCGGAGGAAGCGGGGGAGCGCGATGGTGGCGGCCATCCACACGGTGGTCATGATGGAGTCCACCGCGGCGGCGCCGCCGAACAGCACCGCTTCGCTCATCACGTCGTAGTGGATCGCCACCGCGTTGAAGTTGACGCTCCCGCCGGTGTACGTGCCGGTGAACATGCCGCCGAGGGCCGCGTACAGGGGGCCGATGCGCTCCGGGCCGTCCACCAGCCACATCCCCACCAGAACGCCCGCCGCGGTACCGGCCGACCCGACGAGAAAGAGCGAGATGATGGGGATCCCGGCCCGCAGGACGTCGCGCAGGTTGACCTTGAGGAGGAGCCACACGATCGCGAGGGGAGCCACGGTGCCGAAGATCGCGTCGTACACGGGGACCGGGTTCTCCGCCGTGGAGGTCGTGGGCAGGAGCCCGAGGTTCGCGATCACGGCGGTGACGACGATGACGAGGAGGGCGGTTCCCACATGCCGGAGCCAAGTCCGCCGGACCAGCCACTCCGAGACCACGATGACCAGACACAGGACGGCGAGGATGAAGAGCGTCTGGTCGGTCACGTGGAGGCGCCTCCGCGGCTGAGCGGCCTGCCGGGGTCGTCGCCGGCGCGGTCAACCTCCGCGGGCGGCGCGGCAGACACAAGACGCCCGGGGTCAGCCGGCGGCCACCCGTCCTCCCCCGGAGACCCGGGCGGTCTCCATGGCGGTCGGGATCGCCAGGTCCGGATCGGCGTTCGCCAGCGCGTTCTCGTAGCGGTCGGCCGCGGCCCGCGCCTCGTCGGGGCGGCCCGCCGCGGCCAGGGCGGCCGAGAGCGAGCGGAGCCTCATCACCTCGAAGATCGCCCGGCCCGCCCACGGCCGCTCGAGCAGCGCGAGGGCCCGCGCGCGCGTGGACTCGTTCCGGGCCGAGAGATCCAGCCACCAGAACCACAGCGGCTCGGTGAACGAGCCGGGAAGCATCGGGCGAGGATTGGTCGCGAACCGGGCCTCCACCCAGCGACCGAGCGCCGTCTCGATCCGGTCGAGACCGTCCGCATCGCCCTCGAGCGCCGCGGCGAAACCCTCGGCCGCCTCGGCGAGCGCGGCCCAGTCCGCCGGCGCGTCCCCCTCTCCTTCCCGCGCGATGTCCGCCACACGCCTCGCGCCCTCGGCGTCGACGCTCCGGATCGCCCACACCAGCTCGCCCGTGGCGCGCACGAGGGGGGAGGGGTCGACGCGCGGCAGAGCGTCGAGGTGTTCGGGCGAGGAGTAGCCGGCGTATACCGGGTCGCGCCAATAGCCCACGGCCGGGTTGTCGCCCATCGCGTCGGCGACTTCGCGCGCCTCCGCGAGGCGCCCGCCGGTGACCAGGGTCGAGAGCAGGAAGTCGCGCGTCTCGAGCGTGTCGGTCCCCGGCCGGGCCGTCTGCGCCCGGAGCCACGTCACCAGCATCTCCCGGTCCGACGCGGGGAGCGTGGCAGCAGCCCGGAGCGCCGACGGCAGCACGGCCTGTCTCGCCTGCTGGGGGAGCCCTTCCTG
>Ga0299914_10000310_pt1 | contig 29244 bp, 31 predicted proteins | sample RVTome_10_FD_201361 | JGI IMG/M metagenome (GOLD analysis project Ga0299914, IMG submission 201361) | Soil microbial communities from uranium-contaminated site in the Upper Colorado River Basin, Wyoming, United States - RVT153D57 (version 2) ... | reverse complement strand
CAGGGACGGCGCGCACCCGGCTCGCCCAGCGACCCACCTGGAATGCTCTTCGCGAACGAGCCTGCTCATGAGCGGCACGGGGGAACATCGCGCCGCCGACCCGGTCCAGATTGCCGGTGAGGACGTTGAGGACGTCGACCATCCACGAGGCCATCGTGCCGAATTCGGTGGTGTGGGTGCCGATTCGGCCGTAAACGGCTGCCCGATCTGCGCTCGCCAGCTCACGAGCAAGCCGACGAATCCGCTCCGCATCCACCCCACAGGCTCCGGCTACAGCTTCGGGCTTGAAGGGCTCGACCGCGGCTCCGAGCTCGTCGAGCCCGGCCACATGGCCGCTGAGGTCGCCCAGATCGACAAGACCCTCTTCGAAGAGGACGTTTGCCACGGCGAAGAGGAATAGTGCATCAGTCCCGGGACGGATGAAGACGTGCTCGTCGGCGGCCCTCGCTGTCTTAGTCCGCCTCGGGTCGATCACCACCACCTTGCCGCCGCGCTCCCGGATCGCCTCGAGACGACCGGGCCAGTCGGGCGCAGTCGCCAGGCTTCCATTCGACTCGTAGGGATTGGCCCCGAGCATCAACAGATGAGAGGTGCGATCGAGGTCGGGGACAGGGATCAGATCCGGGTGCCCGAACATGTAGCCCGAACTGACATGCTTGGGCATCTGATCGACGGTGGCGGCGCTGAACAGGCTCTTGGTTCGCAACATCTTGAGGAAGACCCGCGTGTAGAGCACCCCCGACATGGAGTGGACATTGGGGTTGCCCAGATACACCCCGACCGCGTCGCTCCCGTGCTCGCCGATGATCGGGCCCAATGTCGACTCGATCAGCTGGAACGCTTCGTCCCAGGAGGCCGGCTCGTGTCGGCCATCTCGTTTGATCAACGGGGTCCGCAGACGGTCGGGGTCCTCGTCGAGCTTGCCCAAGGTCGAGCCTTTGGGGCAGATGAAGCCATGGCTGAAGACGTCGTCGCGATCTCCCCGAATCCGCAGCACCTTCTGGTCCTGGTGCGTCACTTCCAGCCCACAGGTGGCCTCACACAGCGGGCAGGTCCTGAAGTCGATCGACCTGGTCATGACACAGCCGCCACCGTGTCGGGGCGTTCCCGGACCACCGGGAGCGGCGGCTCAATCCGGACATCGCGTCTGGTGAGTCTTTCGCCACAGTTGTCGCAGTGGGCTACGGCTCGTGCCTCCTGGCCACAGGAGAGGTGAATCACCTTCTGCCGGGTGGCGTCGGCGGGCGGCTTCCATCGCTCGCCGTAGCTCCACAGTGTCATCAGCACATCGAACAGATCCTTGCCCTGCTCGGTGAGCCGGTACTCGTATCGGGGTGGGTGCTCCTGATAGGGCCTGGTCTCCAACATCCCATTGGCCACTAGACGGCCGAGACGATCGGTGAGCACGTTGCGAGCGATCCCCAGATCGTTCACGAATTCGTCAAAACGGCGCACTCCGAGAAAAGCATCTCGCAGGACGAGGATGGTCCAGGCGTCGTTGACCATCTCAACAGTGTTGGCAACGGCACATTCCAGGTGTTGCAGTGACTTTCTCGACATGATTTCAGTCTAGCGAGTAGTGAGTTGCGATGCACGACTCACCTGGCCTATAGTGAGTAGCGATTCGCAACTCAGGAGAGAAGATCATGCGATTTCGCATCATTCGCAGACGCCGTCGTAAGCCACAAACTCCATTCTTCATCCTGCCACTCAACCTCGCGTTCGAGGAGATCCTGGCCGACCTGGTCTTCCCGGCAGAGCCTGGTAGCTGAAGACCGCTGCGCGTCAGTCCCGGCTCGTGATCAGCGACGAAAGCGCGGTGAGACTGGCGATCAGGGAGTCCCGCTGATCGGCGTGAAGCCGTACGTAGCTGCGCATCGGGGGCAGCGCCAGACTCACGAACGATGCTCCCATGAGTTCGACGGTCGCGATCCACTGTCCTTCGGCCCACTCGACTTCGAACCGGGTGAAATCGAGCGGATTGGTCGCCCGGGCGAAGTCCACGTCGGAGCCGAGGTCGTCTGCAAGCAGGTGAGCCGCGTCGTCACCTGACACCACCTCCACGACGATCCCTTCCCGCTTGAACCGACCTCTGTGCCCGATTCTGAGGCGTGCCGGCCCTGACCCTGAGGCCGGCATCCTCACCTCGAATCGGGCAGTCTCGATATGACCCAGAAACCGCTTGTCCACCCGCTCGGTCACCTCGATCGTGGGGCCGCCTTCCATCGGGACAAATCTGGAGGCGCCCTCATCGCCGTGTTCGAGTTGGTGACCCGGCAGATCACCCTGCACCAACCGCAGCAGACGGCCCGACTGATATGACCGTGGGAGTCGGGTATTTCGCCCCGAAATGATCACGGTGTGCTGAGACCCTCCTCGGCGATCAGGGTCTCAGGCTCGACCGGGGTCCACGGGCTCGTCTTCTGAACCCCGTAGGTCCACACCAGTGCGTAGAGGGCACAGACACCGAGCATGATGAAGAACGGGGTGTAGATGTCAGATCGGCTGAGACCCGGAGGCGTTATGTACCAGCCCGCTATCAGCAATCCGACGCTGGCCAAGACCTGGGGCAGAGGATACAGAGGCGTCTTGTAAGGGCGGGGCAGGTCAGGACGGCGGCGTCTCAGCATGATCACCGAGATGTTGACCAGGAGATAGCTGAAGATCCAGGCCATCACCGCTGCCAGGATGAGGTTGATGATCGACGGGACGTCGCCATCGAGCATTATCGCCCCGACTATTCCGATCGCTGCAACCAGGATGATGCCGACCCACGGTTCCTTGTAGCGAGGGTGCAGATACCCGAAGGCCTTGGGAAGGGTTCCGTCCTTGGCCATTCCATAGAAGATCCTGGGGACACCCGCCAGCAGGGTGTTCAGGGTTGCCGCCGATGCGAGGAGGACGGCGATCCCAAGCCAGATCCGGCCGAATCCACCGAACAGTGCATCGGCGAACGCCGGTATGGCCAGCGGCGTGTCAAGGATGAAAGTCCCATCCCCCAGATCGACATTCTCAACCTGACGTGCCACCGCCAGCCCGTAGAGAAACATGGCAGCCGCGACTGCCGTGACTCCGATATACATCGCCCGGGGGATGGTCCGATGCGACTCTTTGAGCTCTGAGGCCAGCGGGGTCACATACTCGACGCCGACGAAGAGGAACAGGGCCAGGCCCACCATGCTCAACACCGCCGTCAGGTCGGTCCCGACGAATGACTCCCCGAACAGACCCGAGATGCTCGATCGCTTGGTGCCAAAGGTGCCGGCCAGACCGAAAATGATGAGTGTCCCCCACATGAGCGCCGTCATCACGATCTCTGTCGACGCATAGGGCCGGATCCCGAGCATGTTCACCACGGCGAAGACCACCAGCAACACCACACCGACCCACCATGATCCCGACTCCTGGAACCGCTCCAGTGACTCGAAGTTGAACGAGGCAAACACACCGGCGGTCGCCGTCTCCGCCGTTCCGGCGAAGACATGGACCACGAGATAGGCGGCCAGAGTGCCGGTGATCGCAAAGAACCGCCCCATCCCTGCGGCGACGTAGTCGTAGACCGAGCCGGCGGTTGGCAACATCCCGGCCGCCTCGGAGAAGCTGGCCGACTGGGCCAGCATCAGCACGAATGCGATGAGAATTGCCCAGGCGAAGACCGACCCTCCGGCTCCGTACCCGGTCTGTGCCGTCAACAGGACCGACCCGGCGATGATGAGCCCTACCGCAGTAGCCAGCGCCGTCGGAAAGCCGATGGCTGCCTGCTCGAGCTTGACTCCGTCCGACGTTCCGCCGCTCGACATGGATCCTCCTCAGTCCGTCGATGCCAAAACGTAGCAAGGGCGCGCGATCGTTGGGGTCCAAACGATCTTCTTTATTGGGCGATGTCGTCGAGCCACCAGTCGAGCATTCGCTCCAGGGCGGGTTGGGTCTCGACCGCCTGCCGGGCGCTCTCTTCTATCAGTTGGTCGGGATCGACCCCGGCACCTATCAGCTCACGGTCGCCACCGGCGATGCACCACGAAGCGATCAGCTCCGGGGTCATCTCAGGATGGAATTGAACCGCCAGAGCTCGGCCGGCTCGAAACGCCTGGAGGCCCGACTCATTACGGGCCAGCTCGGTCGCACCGCCGGGCAGAGTGAACTCATCGTGGTGAAACTGGAACCATGGTCCCTGGGCGATCTGCTCGACCCCGGAATCGACACTCACCCAGCCGTACTCGGGGCGGGACGAATGGCTGACCGTCCCCCCAAGGGCAGTGGAAAGCGTCTGGGCCCCGAAGCAGATGCCGAGGATGGGGGTACCCACAGCCAGGTGATCCCGGACCAATTCCAGCTCCGGGCCCAGCCAGCCTTGAATCCTCGGGTCGTAGACCGACCATGGCGCCCCCATCAGAACCACCAGATCGTGACCGTTACGCTGGGGGAAGATGGCGGTGATCTCGGGGGCCTCGAGGTCGTCGACCACCACGAGCGGATCGAGGGTCACTCCCCTCTTCTCGAGATGCTCACCCACCCGATCCGGCTTGGACAGGGGGTCGTGTTCTATCACAAGAGCCCTCACCTGCCGCAGCCTATCAATGGCCCAGGCAACACCGGGCGTCATGAATAGAAGCCCATTGATACTGTTTCGGGCCAACTGCCGGATAACGCCAGTGAAGGAGAATGGTCCTGAGCGCCACAAGATATGACCGCGTCCGCTTCCTATGGCCGGACCATTTGGGTCTGGCTCGTGGCAAGTACCTCTCACCGGCACGCGCCGCCGAGGGGTCGAACCATTGCGTGGCCCTGTTCTCGCTCCAGCTCAATCGGGTGATGATCCCTCACCCCGGGGCGCATCATGAGAGCTTCCCCGACGTCGAGGCGAGGTTCCCGGCAGATGACATCCGACCCGGATGGGAGAAGGGGACCGGGGTCGTGGTGGCCTCCATCACCAAGGACGGAGCTCCAATCGAGCTCGCTCCCCGCTCGATCCTGGAACGGGTGGTTGCCGAGTGGAAAGCGATCGGCCTGACGCCGATGATCGGCTTCGAGCTCGAAGCGTTTCTGTTCGAGCCGGACGGCGACCGAGGATGGCGGCCGATTCACACTCCTGGGTCCTATGTCTACGGGACCGGCACCTCGGTCGACCCCAGCGGGACCATCGACGAAGTCATGGACACCGCCCGGGAGATGGGTATCGAGTTGGAATCGGTCAACTCGGAGTACGACGACGGTCAGTTCGAGCTGACCCTTCGCTACGACGAGGCACTCAAAGCCGCGGACGAAGCCTTCTTGTTCAAGGTGATGGCCAAAGAAGTCGCGGCGAAGCGCGGCTACCTGCTCACATTCATGGGAAAGCCGATCACCGAGCGCGGGGGAAGCGGGATCCATATCAACTTCTCGCTCATGGACGGCAACGGCCACAACGCCCTGTCCGACCCGTTGGATCCGAACGGTATTGGCTCGCTGGCCCGTCAGTGCATAGCGGGGATGGTCCACGACCACGTTTCGATGACCGCGCTGGTAGCCCCGACAGTGAACGCCTACAAACGTCTGCAACCCGCTTCTCTCAATGGCTACTACGCCAATTGGGGCTACGACCACCGCGGGGTTGCCGTGCGGATCCCGCCGACCCGGGGCGAAGGCACCAGGTTGGAGCACCGACTGGCCGATGGCGCGACGTCGGTCCATCTCGCCGCCGCCGCCACCCTCGTCGCCGCGCTCCGTGGAGTGAGCATGGATCTCGAATGCCCGCCCGCCGAAACCCAGGATTGCATCACCGGGGTCGACACCGACATCACGGTCCCCTCCAGCCTCGAGGCTGCGCTGGACGCCCTCGAAGCGGACAAAGAGTTCGTAGAGGCATTCTCCCCGAGCTATGTCGAGGGGTTCCTGGCCATCAAGCGAGCGGAGTGGCAGAGATACCTCACTCATACCACCGACTGGGAGACCGCCGAGTACCTCGAGTACTACTGAAACGGTCAGACCTAGTGTCCTGTTCGGTGGATTCGCTTGCTATTTCGGCGAGCAATTGTCGTTCCTGGCAAGGACGCAGGACGCAGGCGCACTGGGCCGTTCGTCAAGGACGAGGACGCTGCCAGGGGCGACAAGGGCCGTTGAAATACGAGCACGATCTTCCGGACAGGGCACTAGGAGAAGTACGGCGTTCAGACGCCTTCTGGGGCGCTGACAGATCCGGCGGACCCGATTTCGCTCAGGGTGGTGATCACCTGGGCGAGCTCACCCCCGGTGTCGACCTCGTAGCGAATCTCGGTGACGAGACCCGCCTCGACGGTCAGGGTGAAAGGCAGGCCCTGGGCGGCCCCGGCCGCGGGCCCGAGCACACCGGTGAACACTCCGGTGGTCCCGTTGCCGGACACGAGGGCGAGGTCGCCGGCGTCCACCAAAGCACCTAGAGGCGGGGTAACAGGGGGCTCGCCCTCGAGGGCGACCCACTCCCCATCGGCGCCCGTCACCCACTCTCCATCCGGGGTGCGGACATACGACACTTCCCCGGAACCCGTGCCGATCGCAGCCGAAACGGAGTTTCCGTCGACGACTCCTTCGATGGTGGTCAAGGTCTGCTCCCCGACCAGGATCAAGGAGGTGAACCGATAGTTGGCGCTGCTCGCCGCCAGACTTTCGCCTACCGTCACCACCGGATCGACCGGGACGGTGGTGGTGGTCACTTCTGACGTGGTGGTAATGGTCGCAACAGTGGTGGAAGTGGTCGACGTCGTCGAGCTGGTGACGGCTGCCGAGGCCGGCACCGGGTCCGCGTCGCCGGTGCAACCAGCCACTATCAGCAAGACGGCGGGGAGGAAGCCCAGTCGGGCTCCTCCCCGCCGGAGGCGAACCTGATCAGGTGTTGACCTGATCAACACTTCCCTCAAGTCTCGTTGTCGTTGTCGTTGTCGTGGTCGTCGTCATCATCGTGGTCGTCGCGATCCTTGTCGCGGTCCCAGTCGCCGCCTCGGTCGTCGTCGTCGTGGTCCCTCTTGTCACGGCGTCGATCGTCGTCATCATCGCGGTCCCACCGGTCATGTCGATCGTCATCGTGGTCCCTGAATCTGTCATCCGAATGGAGGCTCACGGCCAGGCGAACCTTGGTCTCGCCTTCGTCATTCACCGAGACCTTGGCCACGAACGACACCTTGGCCCGCTCGTCATCCGAGGTCAGCTTGACCTTCACTTTGTAGAAGGACTTGTCGAGGTCGTCGGAGGTACGTGTCTTCGCCTCAGAAACCTCCGCGATGACCCCTTCGGGCGCGATGACCTCACCGATTGTGATGGTGGGTGTGATCCCGTCGAAGGAAACGTTGTAGGGAATGGTCACGATCCCGTTGCCGAAGACGTCGGCCGACCAGGAAGCGTCACCGGTCACGTCGGCGGTCGCATCCGCCTTGACCTTGGTCTGAACCGACCCGCCACGCGCCTTGACCACAACCACGGTGTCCTCGTCATTGAGAAGGAAGACAACCTTGTGGTCGTTCTCTTTGATGACGGTGGCCGCATCGGCAGGATCGAGGCCAACGGAGGCGATGTGACCGGTCTCGTCCCTGGTGATGGTCAGGCTCAGCCCGCTTCCGAGCACGGGCAGAGTGGTCAGGACCTCGGTGACTTGATTATCCGCGCTGGCTGCCGCCGAGTCCGTCGTCTCGGTTTCGGTCGGCGCCGTCTTGTCATCCTCGGCCAGCGCCGTGCCGGGCACAGCGACTACAGCCGCCAGCACCAGGCAGACGATCAGGGTGCTCTTTCGTTCTCGAAATGTCATTCCATCTTCTCCTTTGGTTGACGTAGTCAATCGTGGCCGTCACGCCACCCACCGGCCGACGACCGGTCGGTGCTCTCGTCATCGGGTCGTTCCTCCTCTTCGTCCTCTTCGTCCTCTTCGTCGTCTGACCTCTCCTTCGTTTCGTCTGAGTGCTCCGAATCGGACGAATCAGGATCTCCGCTCTGATCCCGGTCCCAGTCCCGGTCCTGGTCGCGGTCCTGGTGACTTGTGTGAACCTCATCGGCGTCGTTCTGACCCGGGTCGGATGACCGTCCAGCGTGGGCCCAGCGCGGGGGATCGAATAGCTCGAGCCCGCACAGCAGGCGCAGCTCGATACGAAGGTCTTTGATCTCATCGCGGTCGAACCGGCCCCGATCCTTCCCGATCTCCGACAGGTCACAGCGATCACCTTCTCGCACCCTGGCCGGGGGCTGATCGAGGTCGCCGTGTCCGCTGCTTGCCGCCGGCACTGCCTCGCCGTCGACAGGCGGGGCAGATGGGCCGACCAGCGCGTCTGGCGCGGGCCGATAGGAGTCGATTTCGACTTCGGCGTCCTCGGGATTTCGATCTCGGGCGGCCGCTTTACCGGTGACGAGCGGGCGATCTACCTCCGTGGGGTAAGGAACTTCGATGGGTATGGGCAGGGCCCGGGCCATGTCGGCCACCACTGACTGGATCGGGCGAGGAAGTCCACCGGCGACGGCAATACCTCCAGTGCCGAACAGAGTGGTGATCGCCACCACGGCAGCCGCCCAACGAGTGAGCCGAGAGTGTCTCATTTGCCGCTCGGTTTCAGCAGCACGGGCCGCAGCCTTTACGTGGCGCTGAGCGGTCAATTGGTCAGGAGATGCAGACAGCTCGTCAGCCAGAGCCGATAGGAAGGCTTCGGAGTCGCGGCTCGGCTCTGGCTGACGCATGACAAGGGATCGATCCAGCTGACGATTTCCTTACGCCTCGTCGAGAAGCTCTCTCAGCGCCCCGGTCGCCCGGTGTTGCAGCTGCTCCACGGATCCGGTGCTACGACCGGTGATCTCTCCCACCTCACGAGCTGTCCAACCACCGATAGCCCGCAGTACCAACACTTCGCTTTGATCGTCGGTGAGTTGGTCGAGAAGGCCGATCAACTCGTCCAGCCCGACCATGGCGAGCGCCTCGGCCTCGACATCGTGGGGAGAGGGCAACAGATCGTGAATTCCGGTGTCGAGCGGGTCCTCCCGACGCCGGGCACGCCGCCGAATCTCGTCGACCCGACGCGCCCGTGCAATGGTGAACACCCAAGCCCTGAACCCTCGCGCATCGCCCCGAAATCGATCGATTCGGCGAGCCACCTCGAGGAAGACATCACCGAGGACGTCTTCGGGGTCGGGAACCCGGCTGACGCGGAGAAACCCGAGAACCTGAGGAGCGAGCCACTGATAGAGGGCCCACCAGGCAGGCTCTTCCCCGGCTCGGGCGGCACGGAGATGGGCGCGGAAGTCATGGTCTTGCATGGCTGGCCCGATCCGCTGTTGATCGCCGGGACGGATCGGGCGGCGTGAGGGCTCGTAGCTCACTGGTGGAGGGAGGAGCTTCTCCCTGATCCGCCCCGGCAATTTTGATCGATGTCAATTCAAGGTGTTGTTGATCGGGTCGGCGCCTTTACCCGCTAATCAGGATTTCAAACCGGTGCTCCGCACTGGGCGGAAAACCTGCTCCTAGTCGAGCCCGCGCACCGCGCCGTCCACGACCAACTGATCCACGATGCCCACCACCACTGCCCGGATCGCACCCCATTCGAGACCGAGGATCTGACGGGCCGAGCTGCCCTCGTCGAGGATGAGCACCTTGTCGCCCACGCCGGCATCGACCACGTCGACGGCGATGGTGTAGCCCAACGAACCGCCCTTCAGGTCCTCGATCTCGCAGAGAAGTAGCCGATGGTCGTCGAGAACCGGAACCTTGATCGTGGACACGACGGTCCCCGCAACCCGGCCCACCTTCATCGGCCGGCCTCCAGGTGAATCTGATCGACGATGCCCACCACGGCGTGGTCGACCGGCACGAACCGCTCGGGCAGAGCCTCGGCCGCCTCCCGGGACGCAACGAAGTACACAAGTTCGCCAGGGCCGGCCATGGACACCGCGTCGGCAGCGACCACACTCTCGCCCTTTGGTTGCTGTGTCTTGTCGAGAGGCTGGACGATGAGAAGACGGACTCCCTCCAGACCCGGGGACTTCTTGGTGGCGACGACGCTTCCCAGGACACGGCCCAGTTGCATCTCATCGACTCCCGGAGACCCGGTTCAAGAAATTGAGGTCAGCGCGCAGGTTGTCGGCCATCTCCTCGTGAAGCTGCGCGATCAGATCGGAGCGCACCAGCGTCCCGTGACCTTCAGCGCGGGCCACCGCCGCCTCCAACGACGCCTCGACCTCCGCCACTATCCCGGTGAAAAGGACATAGCCCTTTCCCCCCAAACCGTCGCCCAGTCTGATAGCGGCGAGCTGAGCGTCGGCAGCCTTGACCCCGGCGTCGGCAGCGTCGACGGCCGCGGCCACCGAGGAGGTCTCCAGGATGCCAAGAGCCTCGTCACCCACCGGAGCCCGGGCGCTATTTCCCCGAATCGCCATGGGAACGGACGGGTGGATATCGGCGAGGAACACAATGTCGCTCACTGCCTCCCGCCCCACATCGTTCCCGACATCGACAGCCAGGGCGACACTGGCCGTGTCTCCGGTGACCAACACGAGATACTTGCCTGGGTGCACGGTCCCGGCATAGATGGCTCCCAGCGGAGAGGCCTTGACCATGGCATCACCGGCAACGATTCCCGCGCTGATCGAGCCAAACTCGAACAAGGCGATCGCTTGTGCTGCATCAGACAATTCGCAGGGCTCCGACCACCGTCACCCGGCGCACCCTGGAGAAAGTACGCGGCCGGGTCATTCCCTCCCCGGTAGGGCTGGCGATCGAGAACGAGGTGAAGCCTTCGCCTCCTTCTCCAAGGCCGTTGAAGTTGGAGCCATTGGCCACGAAAATACTGCAGTTCATCGCGCGGGCCATGTGTGTGATCGTCTCCACATTGGTGCTGTGGATCGAAGCGGTGTGTCGGAACCCGTGCTCGGAGCGAACCGCGAGGTCGATGGCATCCTCGACGTTGCTCACCCGGACCACCGGCATCACCGGCATCATCTGCTCGGTCCAGACCAGGTTGTGCTCGGGACGGACCTCGGCCACGACCAGCCTCACCTCGTCCCCCACTGTCACCCCGATCTCGGAGAGGATCCTCGCCGCGTCCTTGCCGATCCAGTCGGTGTTGATCATCCCCGGTTTGCCGGGGGGTCCCATCTCCTTGAATATCACCCGCTCCAGACGCTTGAGCTCGTGCTCCTTGAGCCGGTAGGCGCCGGCGGCGACCATCGCCTGCACCAGACGGTCGGCGACGGTGTCGACCACGATCGTCGTCTTCTCGTCGGTGCAGATGACGTTGTTGTCGAAGGACGCTCCCCTGACGATTGCGCGGCCCGCGTTGTCGATGTCGGCGGTTTGGTCGACCACCGCCGGCGGGTTGCCGGGCCCTGCGGTTATCGCTTTCTTGCTGGTTTTGAGCGCCTCTTTGACCACACCGGGGCCGCCGGTGACCAGTAGCACGCGAACCTCGGGATGTTGCATCAATTGGCGCGCTGACTCCAGTGTCGGCTGGGGTATCGCAGTTACCAGATCCGGGGGGCCGCCGGCCCCCACGATGGCCCGGTTGAGAAGCTGGACATTCTCGACCGATACCAACCGGGCGTTGGGATGGACGTTGAAGACCACCGCATTGCCCGCCGACACGATGGCGATCGCATTGTTGATGATCGTGGATGTGGGGTTTGTCGTCGGAGTGATAGAGCCGATCACGCCGTAGGGGGCGTACTCGGTGACCATCATGCCGGCGTCACCAGTCACCACCTGTGGCTCGAGGTCTTCGGGCCCCGGGGTCTTGGTGGTTACCAGGCGGTTCTTCATCGCCTTGTCCTCACCCCGCCCGATGCCGGTCTCCTCGGCCGCCATGTACCCGAGCCGCTCCCCCTCGCGCAACATCGCGGCTCGCATGGCCTCGACGATCGACTTGCGCGATTCGAGCCCCATCTCGCGGTATTCGAGAAAGGCGTTGCGAGCCGCCGCCACCGCGTCGTCGACGGATGGGTGGATGCCGTCGCCGAGCTGGACATCGGACACGGCGAGGTCGTCGGAGGCACGCAAAGTCGGCGCCGCCCGTTGGTTCATCTCGGCTGCGGCGACCCGGCCCCTGACCCGCTCGATGATGGCCTGGATGTCTGCGTCGCTCAACATCGCTATCTGCTCGATGCCTCTTCGTCGCCTTTGTGGTACCGGACCTCTCCGCCGACATCCCAGGAGTCGACGATGGCCATGATCACCGCATCCACCGGTCGGTCGCGCGTCGATTCCGTTTGACGCGCCGAGCTGCCCGAGGCGTAGAGCACCACTTCGCCAACACCGGCACCGACGGTATCGACCGCCACCACGTAGCTCCCCGTTTCGGCGTTCTCCGAGTCGAGTTGGCGCACGACGAGGAACACCATCCCCTCCATGAGGGGCTCCTTGCGACTGGCGACCAGCGTCCCGGCGACCCTGCCTAGATGCACGGTCCTATCTCCTGTCTCCCACGACGGATGGGTGGGCTAACCGAGATCGTCTTGCGCCTGGTCCTGGCGACCGAGCGGCAGAACCAGGTCGATGTTGACGTGTGGGCGTGCGATGACATGGGTCGAGATGACCTCACCCACCTTCTCAGCGCCCCGGACACCGGCGTCGACGGCAGCCTTGACCGCGGCCACATCGCCACGCACGACGGCTGTCACATATCCACCACCGGTCTTCTCCATACCCACGAGCTCGACCTTGGCGGCCTTCACCATCGCATCCGCCGCCTCGACCATCGCCGAGAAGCTTCGAGTTTCGATCATGCCAAGAGCTTCAGCCATGAAGCTCCTCCTTTCGTTGTCTTCGTCGTTGACTCAAGCAGATCCTCACTCAGCCGGCATCACGGCCGGTGAGCCCTTCCAGGGCGCCCACCGCTGCTTGCCACCCGACATCGATGTCCTGCTCCTCCCCGCCCAGGTATACCCGTCCCATCGAGCCGAAGCTTCGCACCTCGAGGACGTTGATCTCGGCTGCCTTCTCCGCCTCGTTGGCAGCAAGGGATGCATATGCGGCCGGCTCGCACTCGAGGACATACAGAGTCTGACCCGGGATGATCATCTGACCGTGTCGGGTCCGGTTGATGAGCTGAGCGTGATGGTCGTCGAGTCTGCGAATGATCTGGGACGACAAGATCCGCGGCTTGATCCGATCGTGCTCGGTCAACTCGATGCCGTCGAGGATGGCCGCCCCGGCGGCTCTGGTCTCGGCCTGATCCGGTGAGTGGACCTCGAGCACGCCGTAGAAGCGCTCGATGATCTGAAGACCCGGCTTGACCGACGTCGCCTTCAGAGCCACGTCTGTCAGACGGTTGATCTCGATTCCGGGAGCCACTTCCACCCAGAGGGACGAGTCGCTGGCCAGCGGGAGGAACCCCTGGGCCACCGTCCCGAGAAATGCTGCGTATTGCGGCTGGAGGCTGTCCAGGAACGCAAACGACCTCAGCTCAATACCTCTCGTCACCTTGTCCTCCATCCTTGCCGCCTACGATCTCGATCCCGGCCGATGCACCGATTCTGGTAGCACCGGCCGCGATCATGTCCTCCGCGTCATCGGTGGTGCGAACCCCACCGGAGGCTTTCACTCCCATCTCGGGCCCGACTGTCTCCCGCATCAGGGCCACGTCATAGACGGTTGCGCCTCCCGGGCCGAAACCGGTCGATGTCTTGACGAAGTCCGCCTTGGCCTTCTTGGCCAGGGCCGAAGCGACCACTTTCTCCTCGTCGGTGAGCAGGGCGGTCTCGAGGATCACCTTGCACAATGCACCTACCTCGTGGGCGGCATCGACCACCTTCTCGATGTCCTTCAGCACCAGCTCGTGGTCACCCGACTTCAACGCCCCGATGTTGAGCACCATGTCGACTTCACGCGCGCCGTCGCGGAGTGCCCTCCGCGCTTCCATCGCTTTGATCTCCGATGTGCCGGCGCCGAGGGGAAAGCCGATCACGGTGCATACCGGGACCGAGGTGCCTCGAAGATTCTCCGCCGCGCGCTTGACCCATGTCGGGTTGATGCAAACTGAGGCGAATCGGTACTGCGCGGCCTCTCGGCAGAGCTGGTCGATCTCGGCAGCCGTTGCCTCGGGCTTGAGCAAGGTGTGATCGATGTATCGAGCCATGTCCAGGGGCACCTCGGCCGCCTCGCCGTGAAAGGCGACCCGGTCGACCCCGTTGGCCACGACCTCGCGCACTTTCTCGCCGGTGTCACACACGTCGTAGCGAGTCGAGAGAGCAGCGATCACCTCCCGAGTCACTGCCTCGACCAGGGCATCGCGATTCATTGGTGATTCTGCCTCACGCCGGATCCCGAGTATTGCCGTTCCACCTCGTCGATCTTGGCAACCCGGCGGGCGTGTCGACCACCCCCCCACTCCACGGACAGCCACTCTTCGACGATCTGCCAGGCGAGAGCCTCCCCGATCAACCCGGCTCCCAGGGTCAACACGTTGGCGTGGTTGTGCTCTCGGCTGTTGCGGGCCGACGACAGGTCGTAGCACAAGGCGGCGCGCACTCCCGGCACCTTGTTGGCCACCATGGCCGAACCGATTCCGGCTCCGTCCACCACGATCCCGTAGCGGCAGGATCCGGAGCTCACTTCTCGGGCTACGGCATGGGCAAAGTCGGGATAGTCGACTGCATCGTGCGAGTCCGTCCCGCAATCGACGATCTCGTAGCCGGTCTCTCGGAGCCTGAATGCCAGCCTCTCCTTGAGCGGGTATCCGCCGTGGTCGGATCCCACGGCGATCTTCAACTTCGGCACACGCTCGTCGGCCCCGACCGATGTCGGCGGGGCGGGATCCGGCCCGGGCCGGTCGGAGTCGGCGCCCAGCACTCCGTCGAGCACACTCTCGACCAAGGTGCGGACTTCCTGTTCGGTGGGAGATGTCGGGCCGGCGGGCGATGTCATGTGGCTGGTTGCGGCCTCCTCACCCGGCCCATCCTAGGAACATGGGTGACGGCCCATGATCTCGTCGCCGGAGAGTTCTTATGATGATGACATGGCCGAACAAGATGCTGCCTTTCTATGGGAGACCGAGGCCCTTCGCACAGCGACAACCCCACCACCGACCCACCAGCCATCATCGACCGCCGGCGGAGAAGACCAGGTCGGGGACCCTCATGTTTCGGGCCAGGATTGGCTGACTCTTCGCCAGGCCAGTGCGGCAACCGGGATCCCCATTCCCACGCTGCGAAAGTGGGCCAGCAAAGGTCGGATACCGAGCATCCTCGACGAGACACCGACCGGCACTCGCCGCCTGGTCACCATGGACGGGGTACGAGCGCGGGCCGCGCAGGTGGGTCGGGAGAGCGTGCCGGCAGGACCACCACCCGAGACGGCCTCGGCACGCGGCGTGGTCACATCGAAGCCGGCCTCCGAGATGACTCCCCCTCCCGGCACGATGATCGTTCCCATCGCGGCATGGGACAAGATGCTGCTCCAACTGGGCAACCTCCACGAGGCAGGTCAGCAGCTGGCTGAAGCCCGTGAGAGGGCGGCGCGGGCCGAGACCGAGGCGGTTTTCCTCAGAGAGCGATTGGCTGAGATGCGCGCCGCAGGGGAACACTCGATCGAGCCACCGCAGAAAGGCGAAGCGACCGCCTCGGTCGGCGACCGGTTCCATGGCCAACAAGAGGTGATCCCCAGCTTCACCGCTTACTTGTGGCGGAGCGCCCTCTCCAGTCTCCGCCGCAAGAAGTGACTCAAGCGGTGGGCCCGGAGATCAACCGATAGTTGATGACCTGATCGAGGGCCATGTCCATTTCGAAGCCGACCATCTCGCCGGTGTCTTCGTCAGGCATGTTCAACTCCATGGTGATCCTGGTGCCGCCGGTGACGTCCGATTGCCGGGCAATTCCTGCCTCGGCATCGAACCAAGTCTTGCTGTCGGATGTGGTGTCGTCGATGGTCATCAGGAATTTGAGTTGGGCGAGCATCTCCTCGAGCTCGGCCGACTCTGTCTCAGTGGTCCCCTCGGGAAGGAACGCCCCGAACATGCCGGCGAAGAACTCACCCAGATCGAGCTCGATACGCGAGGTCGAAGTCTGGCTGTCGATGACGAACACCTCTGTCCCATCGAGGTCCTCGACATCGGTGACCGTGCTGGTGATGCTGGTCACAATCGAGCTGTCTTGGGACAAGCCGGGCGTCTCGACGTCTTCCGACCAGGTATCACCTACGGTGACCTCGTCGTCTGACAGCAACGGACCGAAGAACTGGCCCGGGTCGAGACCGGGAGCGGGACTGGTGCCACCCAGGGCACCCAGATCTCCAAAGAGCCCACCCAGGGGATCGTCGATGGCGCCTTGCTCCTGGATGAGTTTGCCTTGCTCGTCGACGACGACGGTCAGGTCGATCGGATCAAGGGCGGCGAAGTCGGGTGCTTCGCCGGAGTCCACGGGCTCGCCGTCCACGGTGCCTGTGACCGTCACGTCAGCGAAGTCTCCGGTTATGCGAATCTCATATGTTCCCGGCTCAGGCCCGTCGGACACGACGTGGGTGAAAGTCGCCGACCCGGTCAGGTCCACCACGGCATTGCCCGGCATCTCCTCGTCTCCCATCAGCGAGGCGTCACCCGACGCGCTGAGCTCGATGTGCTGATCGAGGTCCACTTCGTAGGTGTACTCGTCGCCGGCGGCTAGCGAGTAGGAGAGCAGGACACCTTGGGGAGTCTCGGCCGCGACCGTGGTCTCGGTCTGGGTGGTGGTGGTGTCGGATCCGGTGGTGGTGGTGGTGGTGGTGGTGCCTTCGGTTGTCCCACCGCAGGCAGCCACAATCAGCATCAGCGCAGCGGTGAGGGAGAGGAGACGATTGGTCATAGGCTCAGGTTATCGGCATTCGGCGCCTTTTCTTTTAGGCCCAACCTGACGCCTCTTGTACCGTCGCCCCGGCATGAATCCGTGGACCCCGCTCGTGGCTGCCACCCTCGGGTGGGGATCGGCGGCGGTCCTCACTCGGGCGCTCCTCGGCAGCGGGGTGTCGACGTTCACCGTGGTCCCGATGCGTTTCGGTATCGCTCTCGTCGTGCTGGTGATCGTCTCCCGGTTCTGGAAGAGATTCCGGGGACTCGATCCTCGTCACTGGGTGAGAGGCTTCATTCTCGGCGGAGTGGCCCTGGCGCTGCCCAACACCCTGTTCACCATGGGGCTGGAGGATCTTCCGGTGAGCTTGGGCGGGCTCTTGGTGGCTCTGATTCCCGCGGCAACGGTGGGAGGAGCGCACTTCTTGGTCGTTGGCGAGCGGTTCAACCCCCAGTCAATACCGGGTCTGCTCGTCGCTCTCGTCGGCACCGGTTTCCTGGTGGGGGTCGGAGGTGGCTCCATGGAAGGTGTAGGCGACCTGTGGCGGGGTGTCGGCCTCTCGTTGATCGCCGTCTGCTTCGCCGGTGTCGGAGGTGCTCTGAGCCGCCGCTTCGCCCTCGATGTCGGTGGCGACGGTTTGGTGATCCCCCAGTTTGCCAGCGCCACTGGCCTCGGCCTGCTGGCGATGCCCTTCGTCGACACCACCCCATTCTCCTCGATCGAGACATCGCAATGGGCTCTGCTCATCGCCCTTGGGGTGCTGGCCACCGCCGTTCCGTTCACTGCTTTTCTGATCGCAGCCCAGGTGAACCGCGCCTCCCGGCTCGCCGTCATCGGTTACGTGGTCCCGGTGATCGCGGTGACACTGGCCGTGATCTTCCTGGGAGAGCGACTGACGGTCGCCATCGTCGTCGGTGCGGTGCTCATCATCGGTGGGGTGGGCCTGATCGAGCGTTCCAGCCGCCATGTGCCCGTCGCCGGGGTCAATACGGCCCGATGAACCCAGCTTGAGGTTTACCCTCGCGGGCCTATGAGTCGTCGAATATTGGTCGCGGTGGCCTGGCCCTATGCGTCGGGCTCGCTCCATCTCGGGCATCTGGGCGGGGCCTATCTGCCCGCCGACATCTTCGCCCGCTACCACCGCATCGCCGGCAACGACGTGCTCATGGTGTCGGGCTCGGACGCCCATGGGACCCCGATAACGGTCAAGGCCGACGAAGAGGGGATCAGTCCCCGCGACGTGGTCGAGAAGTACCACCCCGAGATCCTCGGCTACTGGGACTCGCTGAGCATCTCCTTCGACTTGTTCACCACCACCATGACCGACAACCACGCCGCAGTGACCCAGGATGTCTTCCTCCGGCTCCTGGAGAAGAAGTATCTGGTGAAGTCGACCACCACCCAGTACTTCGACCCGGAGGCGGAGCGTTTTCTCCCCGACCGCTATGTGGAGGGGACCTGCCCCCACTGCGGATACACCCAGGCCAGGGGGGATCAGTGCGAAAACTGCGGGCGGACCCTCGACGCCATCGACCTGATCGACCCCAGGTCCCGTCTCACCGGCGCCGCACCGGTGCTCAGGGAGACCGAGCACTACTTCTTCAAGCTGCCCGCATTTGCGGACGATCTCCGCAATTGGCTCGAATCGAAGACCACCTGGCGTCGTCACGTGAAGAACTGGGCCCTGGGCATGATCGACGAGGGGATGCCCGAGCGGGCGATCACCAGAGACATCGAGTGGGGGGTGGAACTCCCGGTGGACGACCTCGGGCCGGGCAAGCGCATCTACGTGTGGTTCGACGCCGTCATTGGCTATCTGAGCGCGGCGAAGGAATGGGCCGCCTCGACCGGGGATCCCGATGCCTGGAAGAAATGGTGGGAGGATCCCGAAGCCGAGTCCTACTACTTCGTGGGCAAGGACAACATCCCGTTTCATACAGTGATCTGGCCGGCAATGCTGATGGGATACGGTGGGCTCAACCTGCCGACCGACGTCCCCGCCAACCAGTACATCACCTTCAAGGGGATGAAGGCATCGAAATCCCAGGGTGTTGGATTGCCGATCGGCTGGTATGCCGAGCGTCTCGAGCCCGATGCCATTCGCTACGCCATCGCCTCGGTTCTCCCCGAGCAGAACGACACCGATCTCAGTGACGACGAGCTCATCCGACGTGTCAACGAGGAGCTGGTGGCCACCTGGGGCAATCTGGTCAATCGTGTCCTCTCGATCACGGACCGCCACTACGGGGGACAGGTGCCTTCCCCGGGGACGCTCACCGCCGCCGACGAGGCATTGATCGCGTCGGTGGACACGGCGTTGCAGTCCACCGCGGGCCATATCGAAGCCGTCGAGCTCCGTGCCGGGTTGCGAACTGCAATGGAGGCCGCCTCCGAGGTCAACGCCTATCTCAACTCCGAAGAGCCATGGCATGTTCTGAAACAGGATCCCGAGCGAGCCGGCACCATCCTGTGGACCGCCATTCAGGCCATCTCCGGGATCAGGGTCGCTCTCGCCCCTTACCTGCCGTGGACCACAGGTCCGCTCGGTGAGATGCTCGGCATCGAGCGCGACGTGACCAGCTGGGAACGTGTTCCGGTCCCGGGAGGAACTCATCTGGGCGCGGTGACGCCCCTCTTTGCCAAGCTGGAGCCTGAAGTTCTGGACGACTGAGCCCCCGGGCAGCTTCTCCTCCGCTTTGCCCGACAGTTGCCGATATCATCCCGTTGATGACTCGAGTGGTGCGGCTGGCGGGTGGATTCACCCTTCTCGGTGCAGGCACCGCCATGCTCGTGCTGCCAGGCCCGGGGATCCTCACCATCTTGGGTGGTCTCACGGTCTTGTCGCGCGATCTGCCATGGGCGCAGCGCCTCATCGACCAACTCAAGGCGAAGACGAGCAGGCAGCCCCGCGACGGGTAAGCCTCCTAGTTAGGCGGGTATACCCCCGCCCCCTGGGCCTTCTCGGTCTGCCAGAAGATCTCGGCGATCTCGTCGATCAGGGCAACCAGCTTCTTCCCGTCCTCGGGATCGACCGACTTCTTGGCATTTCCGGCTTGGAGGATGGCACGCCAGAAGAGATCGTCGAGGTTGGGGAACTCCTTGCGATGGTCGGCCGTAAAGAAGTCGACCCACAACACCATCAGGTGGTGCTTGACCAGCTCGGCGCGTTCCTCCTTGATGGTGATCGCCCGGCTTCTGAAAACCTCATCGTCTGAGCCGTGGTACTTCTCGGCCGACTTGAGCACCGACATCGCCTCGATCTTGGCCTGGGCCGGGTCGTAGACCCCGCAGAAGAGATCGCAGTGGGCATGGGCAACAATCACCTGTCGCATTTGCACTCCTTCGTTCTTTGTCGATTTACTCATCCGACCATACCCTCCGGGGGCGATTTCCATGCGCAGGTTCCGTGTTGTCGAAGACTCAATGAGACCGACCCTCGTTCCCGGTGAAGAGTTCGTCACCACCGGGTCGCGGTCACCACTCGTCGGCGAAGTCGTCGCTCTCCCCCACCCGGGGCGCGATAACTTCTGGTTGGTCAAGCGGCTGGCGGCGAGGCCTGGGGATCGAGTCGACGGGCAGGGCACCATGGGCGAAGGCCAGGCCTGGGTCGTTTCCGACAATCATGTGGCCGGCATCGAGGACTCGGCCTCCTTTGGCCCGGTTCCGATCGGCAGCCTCGAGCCGCGAGTCGAGCACCTCGACGAATCCACCTTCATCGAGTCGATGCATCTCCTCATCGGGGAGGAACCGGCATTTCGCCGTGTGGTCGACGAGTTTGGCGTACCCCCCTTCTGGCGCAGGCCGGCGGGGTTCCCGACACTGGTCTGGTTGATCCTGGAGCAACAGGTCTCTCTCGAGTCGGGCGCGGCGATGTACCGACGTCTTCACGGTCTTCTCGGTGCGATCACTCCCGAGAGGATGAGTGAGGTCACCGAAGCCGATCTCCGCGGCATCGGCGTCACCTGGCAGAAGGCCGGCTACCTGATCGAGTTGGCACGGGCGGTCAGATCCGGCGAGCTTGATCTGGCGGGTTTGACAGGACAGACACCCCATGAGGCTCGTCAGGCACTGCTGGCGATCAAGGGGATCGGGCCGTGGACTGCAGATGCCTACCTGCTGTCGGCGCTCGGGCTGCCCGATGTGTTCCCGGTGGGAGATCGCGCCCTCCAGGTAGGGGCCGCCGAGGTTCTCGGCATGTCGTCGGTGCCGGACGGGGAAGAGCTCGAGCTCCTGTCGGCGCCCTGGCGACCCATCCGAGCAACCGCGGCACGCGTCATCTGGCACTCCTACCTCAAGAGGCGGGGAAGGGTCGAGCCGGCCGATCCGAGCGCCTGACACAGAACACGGCCAGCGGCGTAGAGTCATCTCCATGACTGAGTTCGTCGTCCGGATGGAGAACCGTCCGGGCAGGCTCGCGGCATTGACGGAAGCACTAGCCGCCTTCGGGGTCAACATCGAGGCGCTCGCCGCCTACGGTCACGATGGGGAGGGGACAGTTCGCCTCATCGTCGACGACGCTCCAACAACGAGGCGGGTCCTGGAAGAGGCGGCACTGCACAGCGACGAGAACACCGTGCTCACCGCGGTCCTGCCCCACGTCCCCGGGGAGCTGGCGCGGTTGACCAGGGTGCTGGCCGATGCCGGGGTCAACATCGACGCCCTCTACGTCCTCCGGTCCAACGCTGAAGGAATCGAGCTCGCCATCTCCATCGACCAACCGGAATCAGCGCTGAGTGACCTGCCGATCATGGGCGGGGTCCTAGCGGTTTGAGCCCTCGGGGTGCCTCACGACAACCCGTGAAGTGGTGTAGCAACAGCGGACGGATACTCTGCCGCCGATGCTTTCGAGATTCATCCAGTTGCTACGTGAGTCGAGACGCGCACAGCTGGTCACGATCGGCGTCATCCTTGTCGCCGCGGTGGGGGTGGTGATGGCGCTGGCTCTCCAAGACCCACCCGAACCAACCCCCGAAACCACGACAACCACGATTGTCGAGACAACGACCACCTCCGCCGAGACTACCTCAACAACAACATCCAGCACCATTCCGGAAGCGGTCTCCGCTCTCAACGGCTTGCCCGTGGATGACCCGGCGCTACTCGACCGGAGAGTGCTGGCAGTGAAGATGGACAACCATCCCAATGCCCGACCCCAGTCAGGCGTCCAGGAAGCTGACCTCGTCTTCGAGATCGTGGTCGAAGGGATCACCCGGTTCATGACCCTTTGGCAGCAGAGCGACACCGAATACTTCGGCCCGATGCGCTCCGGGCGACCGACCGACCCCCATATCCTGACCGCTCTCAACCAGCCCACGTTCGTCATCTCCGGCGCTCAGGGCTGGGTCCAGCAATTGATCCGGTCGATGGACGTGAACCTGGTCGGTGAGGTCCGACCTCAAACGTTCCGGGTATCGGGGCGGTTCGCCCCTCACAACCTGTACGCCAACACGATCCTGCTCCGTGAGTACGCCGACAGTCTCGAGTATCCCGACGAGCCTCCGATCGCTCCCATCTGGGAGTTTGGCGAGCTGCCCTCCACAGCTACGCCGGCGACCACCGTCGAGATCAACTTCGTCGGCAACATCGTGAACTGGGACTGGGATCCCGAGACCGAGACCTGGCTGCGCGGCGCGGATGGACGAGAGTCGAACTGGCGAACCATGGATGGTGAGGAAGGACGCATTGGCTTCCCGGTCCTCGTTGCCCTCTATACCGAGCAGTACAACCACTCCCCACCGGGACGGGGCAAGAGCCTGCCGAGCAGCAGGACGACCGGGGCCGGACCGGCTTTCGTCTTCGCCGACGGAAAGGTGATGCAGGGGACCTGGCAACGGGAAACCGAGCAAGATTGGTTCGTGCTCACCGACGAATCGGGCAACGTGATACCGGTTCCCCCCGGTCAGGCCTGGATCTCGCTGGTGCCCGACGGCACCGGTCTCACCTTCGAGTAACCGGTCTTCCTCGCCCGGGCGACGACCGGTAAACCAAAGAACCCCGGCCGTCCTGGCTATGGTCGCCTCTCGTGTCCGGTGCATCAGCCGTCAACCGAGTTCAAGATGCCCTCGATGCAGCCCACGCCACCCAGGGCGACCTGAACGCATTCACCTATCTCGATAACGAGCGTGCCCTGGCCCGGGCCCTGGACATCGATTCCATCCTCGCCGAGGGTGGGTACGCGGGGCCTCTGGCCGGGATGCCGATTGGTCTCAAAGACCTGATCGATCACGCGGACCGCACCACGACCGCCGGCTCGGCCTTCTACCGCAAGCAGGCAACCGAGTCCGCTCCGGTCGTCGACCGACTCGAGGCCGCCGGTGCCGTCATCATCGGCCGAACCGGTTTGCACGAGTTTGCCTTTGGCTTCTCTTCGGAGAACCCCCACTTCGGGCCGGTGCGCAACCCGTGGGACCCCACCACCTCGCCCGGCGGATCGTCGGGGGGGTCGGCTGTGGCCGTGGCCGCCGGGATCACACCGGTGAGCATCGGAACCGACACCGGTGGCTCAGTCAGGGTGCCGGCGGCGCTCTGCGGCTGTTTCGGGCTCAAGGTGACCCGCGGACGGATTCCCCTGGCGGGGGTCTTCCCGCTCGCCGTCTCGGTCGACACCGTAGGCCCGCTCGCCGACTCCATCGAGAGCCTCGATGTCGCTTACCGGGTGATGTCCGACGACGAGACTGACGAGCCCCTCCCGAAGGAGCTCCGGCTGGGGGTTCCCCAGCCGTGGTTCGATAGGGCACCGATGGAAGAAAGGGTTGCTGTGGGGTTCGAGGCCGCGATCGAGACACTCCGCGGCCTGGGTCACTCGGTCAGCGAGATCGAGATGCCGGACGTCTTGCCCGCACCCCAGTTGATCCATGCCATCGCCGGGGAGATAAACGACGTGCACGCCGGGTTCAGGGCGAAGGAATTGGCGTACGGTGACGACGTGGCCAGGAGGCTCGATGACTGCGCCCGAGTCACCTCCGGGGAGATCGAGGCCGGGATCGACTGGCAACGGATGATCCGCGACCGATTCGCCGAGGCCTTCCAGCGTGTCGACCTGTTGATCACGCCGACCTCACCTGCGATGCGTAAGGAGATTGGAAACGACACGATCGGTGACCGCCATTACCGAGCTGTTCTCTCCTGGTTCTCTGCTGTTGTCAACCATTCGCTTCATCCGGCGATCGCGATGCCCGTCACCGGATCAGGCGATCCCGCGGTCTCGCTTCAGGCCATTGGGTCGCTCGGCTCAGAGACAGGTCTCATCGCGTTCGGTAGATCTTTGGAGAAGGCGGGAGTGGTCGGATTCACCCCTGCTCCATTGGGCTTGAGTAGTGCATGACAAGGATAAACTGGACGCGCGCGGCAACCGGGATGCGGTCTTCTCACCAGAACTCCGAGTTCACATCCTGGCCCACGCGCGCCGATAAGAAATAGCAAGGATGTGACCAAAGTGGCCGACCAGATCGCCACAGCTGACCCCTCGACAACCCCCAGCGAGACCCTGGACCGGGTCGTGATCCGTTTCGCCGGCGACTCCGGCGACGGAATGCAAGTAGCCGGATCGAGATTCACCGACGCAAGCGCACTCTTCGGCAACGACCTGGCGACCCTGCCCTCGTTCCCGGCGGAGATCCGGGCGCCGGCGGGGACCCTTCCCGGAGTTTCCAGCTTTCAGGTTCAGATCGCCGACTTCGACATCCTCACCGCGGGCGACCAGCCAGATTGCCTCGTGGCGATGAATCCGGCCGCGCTGAGAAAGAACTTCAAGGACCTCCGACAGGGCGGCACCCTGGTGGTCAACACCGACACCTTCGATGAGCGGAACCTGGCGAAAGCCGGCTATGACAAGGACCCGTTGGACGACGGAACCCTGGACGGATACCGGGTGATCAAGGTGCCCATGGACGAGCTCACCAAGGAAGCCGTGAAGGACACCGGGGTCTCGGGTCGGAGCGTGCTCCGTTCCAAGAACTTCTTCGCTCTCGGACTGCTCGCATGGCTGTTCCACCGACCGACCGAGCCCACAATCGAATGGGCGCAGAAGAAGTTCTCCCGAACGCCCGAAGTCGCCGCGGCCAACGTGGCGGCTTTCAAGGCCGGATACACCTTCGGCGTGGCCACCGAGGCGGCCAAGATCACCTTCGAGGTCAAACCGGCGGCTCTTCGCCCCGGCACCTACACCAACGTCAATGGCAACACGGCGCTCGCCTGGGGCCTGATCGCCGCCTCCAGACTGGCCGGGATCCCGCTCTTCTACGGGACCTACCCCATCACACCGGCATCGGACATCCTCCATGAGCTGGCCCGCCACAAGAACTTCGGGGTGCGAACCTTCCAGGCCGAGGACGAGATCGCCGGGGTTGGCGCTGCCATCGGGGCGGCCTTTGCCGGGAGCCTCGCGGTCACTGGCTCATCGGGGCCGGGAATCGCACTGAAGAGCGAGGGCATTTCTCTTGCCTTCATGATGGAACTTCCGCTGATCGTGATCAACGTGCAGCGTGGTGGGCCGTCGACCGGTCTCCCGACCAAGCCTGAGCAGTCGGACCTCCTCTTCTCGCTCTACGGTCGTCACGGTGAGTCCCCGATCCCGGTACTGGCCATCGCCTCGCCGTCTGATGCCTTCGAGCTGACGATCGAGGCGGCCCGAATCGCGATCAAGTACATGACTCCGGTACTTCTCCTCAGCGACAACCAGGTCGCCAACGGGTCCGAGCCATGGATGCTGCCTGATGTCGATGCCATCGCACCGATCGAAACCGAGTTCGCTCAACACCCCAACGGGCCCAACTCGACATTCCTGCCCTACATGCGGGACATCGAGACCTTCGCCCGCCCTTGGGCGGTCCCCGGGACCCCGGGTCTGGAGCACAGGATCGGCGGTCTCGAGAAGGAGGCCATCACCGGGAACGTGTCCTACGACCCGGCCAATCACCAGCTGATGACCGATACCCGGGCCTGGAAGGTTGCCAACATCGTCGACGACGTCCCCGATCTGGAGATCAACGGCGACGAGGACGCCGACATCCTGGTCCTCGGCTGGGGCTCGACGTTCGGCTCGATCCGCGCTGCAGCCCGGAGGGTGAGACTGGCCGGGGACAAAGTGGCCACCACTCATCTCCGGTACCTCAACCCGATGCCACGGAACCTGGGTGACATCCTGAACCGATACGACAAAATCCTGATCCCGGAGCTGAACACCGGTCAGCTGCGCAAGGTGATCAGGGCCGAGTACCTGGTCGACGCCAAGGGTCTCAACAAGATCGCAGGCGAGCCGTTCAAGATCTCGGAGATAACCGACAGGATCCTGGAGATGATCAAGTGACCGCCCCGACCTATACCCGCGCCGACTTTCAGACAGATCAGGAAGTCCGTTGGTGCCCCGGATGCGGGGACTACACCATCCTGGCATCGGTCCAACAGTTTCTGGCCGGTCTCGGACGGCCCCGAGAGGAGTTCGTCTTCGTATCGGGCATCGGTTGCGCCGCCAGGTTCCCGTATTACATGAACACCTATGGCATGCACTCGATCCACGGGCGTGCCCCGGCCATCGCGTCGGGCATCGCCGCAACCAGGCCGGAGCTCTCGGTCTGGGTGATCACCGGCGACGGAGATGCCCTCTCCATTGGCGGGAACCATCTCATCCATGCCCTTCGTCGCAATGTGAACCTCAAGGTGCTGTTGTTCAACAATCAGATCTACGGGCTGACCAAGGGCCAGTACTCCCCCACGTCGGAGCCGGGCAAGACAACCAAGTCCTCGCCCTACGGATCGATCGACTACCCGTTCAACCCGGTTTCATTGGCCCTGGGCGCCGAGGCCACTTTTGTCGCCCGGACCCTGGACATGGATCGGGGCCACACCCAGGAGTTGCTCAAGGCGGCGTACGAGCATGAAGGCTCGGCTTTCATCGAGATCTATCAAAACTGCAACGTGTTCAACGACAAGGCATTCATCCAGCTGACCGGCAAGGAGGAGCGGGTACACAACCGGATCGACCTCGAGATCGGAAAGCCGGTCGTGTTCGACGAGGGAGCCAAGGCGATCGTCCTGCGCGACGGCTCGGCCACAATCGTGGACTCGTCCTCGGTCGATCCGGGAGCGATCCTGGTCCATGACCCGACCCGACCCGACCCCGCGGTCGCGTTCGCCTTGAGCAGGCTATCTCATGGGCCCTATGGGCCTACCCCACTTGGCATCTTCCGCAACGTCCATCGGCCGACATACGAGTCGCAGATGAACGCGCAGATCGAGGCGGCCAGGGAGAAACTGGGTGATGGTGACCTGTCCAAACTGATATCCAGTCAGGGCACCTGGACGGTCAAAGAGGCCTCATCCAACGGAGGCTGACACCCGGTCCCAGCTCAGCCGGGGTAGAACCCGACGCTCCTTCGGGGCGGGAGCTCGACTGCCCTCGCGTATTCGTCGACGGGCATCATTCGTCCTGACAGCGACAACAGGTGATCGACACATGGAGCCTGCTCACATGCTCGACTCACCAGGGCCTCGACCGGTCGTCCCGGGCCGAGTCGGCGAAGGGTGACTCCGGTCAACGGTGTTCCAAACTGATTCAGGGTGGTCACATCGCCGAGCCCTTCAGGCCCCATCCGCCTGACGTCCAGATCGTGAGCCCCTCCCTCCGCCTCACGCCCGGTCAAGAGGTCATCGTCGCCGTCACCGTCCCAGTCGAATAGCTCGCTCGATGCCAGCTCCTCGGGCCTGGTCATCCCCAGATTGACCGGTGCGCCAAATGAGGTGCCGGTGGAGATCTGGCCATACCAACAGGTGCCTGCTTGACATCCGGCCGGATAGAGCAGATCTTCCTTGCCATCGCCATTCAGGTCGGCCGAGGACACCTCCGACTCCCGAGCACCATCGGGGAAGGCTCCCCAATCGGCCGCCACCAGACTGCCGTTGCTACTCAGGTGGGCGCGCCAGCACGGCGCGGGCTCCGAGCCGCAAATGCCCTCGTAGACCAGGTCGTCGAAGCCGTCACCGTTCCAATCCCCCGCCACGACGGCTCGGGCCGACGGCGCCAACCGGGCGCCGTCTCCCCAGTCCTGAGGCGTGCTGAGCAGGGTCCCCTCTGAGAGATGCACGCGCCAGCACGTGACGGACCGCTCACATCTGCCGTGGTACACGACGTCGTCCCGCCCGTCTCCGTTCAGGTCCGCCGCAGTGATCCCGAGCCGACTGGTGTCGAGGTTGAACCACGCGCCGTCGCCCAATCTCCGAGGCACGGTCGCCCCGGATGGGGTGGCGATGCTCGACTGAAAGCAAGTGCCACCGGGGCACTCCCCCCATGTGAGTTGATCGTCGAATCCGTCGCCTGACACGTCGGCGGTCACGGTGCGGGTGAGACCGTCACCGGAGCCACACCCAACACGCCCGGTGTCGACAACCACTTCGTCGATGATCATCCCCATATCACGCTCGGCGGTGGGCTTACCGCCGTAATAGACGTTGAACCAGAATGACTCGATGTTGATGTCCGGCTCGTCTGGTCGGCGGAACTCGATCCCTGCGGTGTCGAAGACCGGGGTTCCGTCCACCCAGGCGCGCAACGCGCCATCGGCCACGCCAGGGTGATTGAGAGCTACCTCACCCTCGATGCAGTACCACTCCCCGGGGTTCAACTTCCCGGCATCGTTCCAGGCCATCCCGTCCCCATAGCGACCCTCCTGGCCCAGGTGGTAGACGTAGTAGCCGAGCCGGGCTCGATCGTCGTCCTCCCGGGTTCCGAAGAACTCCATCCGCGCAGACCAACCGGGCGCCGACGGGGTGCTCTGGTAGCCCCCTTTGCCGCTCTGCCCGTACACCCCTGAGAATCCAGGAAGCTTGCCATTTATCTCCGGTGCCCAGTCTGGGTTGAGACGGAGGAAATAGCGGAAGAAGAGCTGGTCGGGCTTCTCGCCGACCACATCGGTCAGATCCAGCTTGAAGTCCGCCCCGTAATGTGAGCCCTTGGGGATCGTGACCCTCAACCCGCTCCCCTGGTAGCCACCATCGGTGAGGCTGACCCGATTCCGACTGCCGGGGGTGCGCCCGTCCCACAGGTCGATGGCTTCGAATGCGTCACCGAACCCCAGGGCAGGCGTAGCGACAGTGGGTGCGGCGCTCCGCGTCGGGTTCAGTTTCAGCGCCGACGTCAGCGAGAACACCGCCTCGTCCCGGGCCACGGCCCGCTCCGGGCACAGCCGGTTGTCGACGGGCGGGTTACACGGTTCGAGCGCCCCCCGACTGGCGAGGGCCTTGGTCGACCTGCCATATGGCGACTGTTCCAGATCGAGATACGGATAGGTGTTCCCGGGAAGAGCCCAGGACATCCCAGCGGTGATCAGCGACGACATCTCGCCGCGGGTCAAGCTCCGATCCGGGCAGAATCGGCCCTCACCGCAGCCACTGGTGACACCTGCCGCGGCCAGGGAGTTGATCGCTTGCTCAGCCGGATGGCCATTGTCATCATTGAAGAAGTCTCCACCGTCGGAAGGCATGTTGAGAGACCGAACCAGCATCATGGCCATCTCGCCG
>Ga0299914_10000309_pt1 | contig 29257 bp, 32 predicted proteins | sample RVTome_10_FD_201361 | JGI IMG/M metagenome (GOLD analysis project Ga0299914, IMG submission 201361) | Soil microbial communities from uranium-contaminated site in the Upper Colorado River Basin, Wyoming, United States - RVT153D57 (version 2) ... | reverse complement strand
CTCTCGAGCCGATCAACGCCGGCTCGGTCGTCGACATCGCTTACGAGCGCATCCGCGCGCTCATCGAGGAGGGGGAGCTCGGGCCGAACGCGCGCCTGCGGCAGGGCGATCTGGCCGTTGCGCTCGCCGTCTCTCGCACCTCGATCCGCGAGGCTCTCCACCGCCTCACCGCCGAGGAGCTCGTCGAGTTCAAGGCCAACCGCGGGTTCTTCGTCGCCTCGTTCCGGCTCGACGCCGTCGTCGAGCGCCTCGAGCTTCGCTGCGTCCTCGAGCCCGGCATCGCCCGCCTGGCGGCGGAGCGGCGCACGGACGAAGACGTCGCCGACCTCGAGCGCATCGTCCAGGGCCAGCGCAACGCGCCCACCGCGCGGCTCGCGCACGATCTCAGCCGCGGCTTTCACATCCGGCTGGCGCGGTCCGCGCAGAACGAGCAGTTCGCCCGCGTGCTCGAAGCGCTGTGGTCGCCGGACATCGGGCGGCAACTCCTCGCCCGCCGGAGCGCCACGCCGGGCTGGCAGGAGGCGGACGCCGCCGAGCACGCGGGCATCGTCGAAGCCGTCGCGGCCCGCGACCCGGGCGAGGCGGCAGCGCGCATGCGTCGGCACGTCGCGGCCACGCACGAGCATTGGGCCAGGGAGGTCGCCACCGAGCGGGAGGCCGGCCCGTGAAGGTCGAGGCCATCCACACGCGGGCCGCCGGCGAGGACGTCGTCCGTCCCGTCGAGACGATCCGGGCCCAGGCAGGCAAGGGCCTCGAGGATGACCGTTACTTCTTCCCGGACGGCGCGAAGCCGGGCCTCGCGCTCACGCTCGTCGAGGCCGAGATCGTCGCGGACGTCGGGCTCGAGCAGGGCCAGACCCGGCGCCAGCTGACCGTCAGCGGCATGGGACTGAACGACCTGATCGGCAAGCGGTTCCGCGTCGGCGAGGTCGAGTGCTACGGCGTCATGATCTGCGAGCCGTGCCTTCACCTCCAGGAGCTGACGCGGCCCGGGATCATCAAGGAGCTGGTCCACCGCAGCGGCCTGAACGCGGACATTCTCACGGACGGCTGGATCTCGGTCGGCGACGAGATAGTTGCCCTCGATGACGCCTGAGCCGTTCACGCTCCGCGTCCCCGACGAGGTGCTCGACGACCTCGCGCTCCGCCTCGCCCGCACCCGCTGGCCGGACGAGGTGCCGGGCTCCGACTGGCGCCTCGGCTCCAACCGCGACTACATGCGCGACCTGGTCGAGCACTGGGGCGACGGCTTCGACTGGCGCGCGCAGGAGGCGAAGCTCAACGCGTTCGACCAGTTCCGGGTCGACATCGACGGGATCGACCTGCACTTCGTCCAGCAGCCGGGCGTCGGGCCGGACCCCCTCCCCCTCCTGCTCGTCCACGGCTGGCCCGGGTCGATCTGGGAGTTCCACGAGCTGATCCCGCGCCTAACCGATCCCGGGAGCTTCGGTGGCGATCCGGCCGACGCGTTCACCGTCGTCGCCCCGTCGCTGCCGGGCTACACGCTCTCCTTCGCGCCGAACCAGAGGCGGTACGAGATCGTCGGCATGGCGGACGTCTTCGCCGAGCTGATGACGGACGTGCTCGGCTACCCGACGTTCGGGGCGCAGGGAGGTGACTGGGGCGGCTACGTGGTCGCGAGGCTCGCGGCCGCCCACGCCGAGCGGCTCCGCGGGATCCACCTCAACTTCCTGCCCCTGCGCCAGGACATCCCCTTCCCGGACGAGCTGACGGAGGAGCACCGCGCCTACCAGGCGGAGCTCCAGTACTGGCAGACCGAGGAGACCGGCTACCACGCCGTCCAGGGGACGAAGCCGCAGACGATCGCCTACGCGCTCACCGACTCCCCGGCCGGGCTGGCGGCCTGGATCGTCGAGAAGTTCCAGACGTGGTCGGACCACCGGGGCGACTTCGAGGGTTGGCTCGACCGCGACTCGCTCCTGACGAACATCACCCTCTGGTGGGCCTGCGAGGCGATCAACTCCTCCTTCTGGCCCTACTACGCGATCCGTCACGAGCCCTGGCCGCTCCCGGACGCGTTCGTCGAGACACCGACGGGCTATGCCTCGTTCCCGCGCGAGACGCGCCATCCGCCGCGCGCCTTCGCGGAGCAGGTCTTCAACATCCAGCGCTGGACCGAGATGCCCCGTGGGGGGCACTTCGCCGCGCTCGAGGTCCCGGACCTGCTCGCGGAAGACATCGCGGCCTTCTTCCGGCCGCTGCGCGGCTAGCGTCCTTCCGACAGGGCGTCGGCGCTCCAAGCACCGCCGTCTGGAGCCGGTTCCGCACCGGCGATAATCCACGCGCGATGCCTGGGCCGCGTCCCCTCCCCGACCTTCCCGAGCCCGAGCTCGTGCCGCTCGCGTTCGAGCGGCGCCCGCTCGACGCGATGCGCGCGCGGGCGGCGGACTGGTACGCGGAGCTCGACCGCCGCCGCAGCACGCGCGAGTTCTCGAGAGACCCGGTACCGCGCGACCTGATCGCGCTTGCGATCCGGAGCGCGGGCACCGCACCGTCGGGGGCGCACCGGCAGCCGTGGACGTACGTCGCGGTCAGCGACCCGCGGCTGAAGCAGCGCATCCGCGAGGCCGCCGAGGAGGAGGAGTACCGCAGCTACACCGAGCGCATGCCCGAGGAGTGGAAGCGGGCGCTCGCCCCGCTCGGCACCGACTGGGTGAAGACGCACATCACCGACGCGCCCTGGGTCGTCGTGCTCTTCAAGCGCAGCTACGAGGTGCTGCCGGACGGGTCGCACGCGAAGAACTACTACGTCGCCGAGAGCGTCGGCCTGAGCGCCGGCCTCTTCATCGCGGCGGTGCACCACATGGGACTGGCCACGCTGCCGCACACGCCAAGCCCTATGGGGTTCCTGAGCAGGCTGCTCGACCGCCCGCGAAACGAGACGCCGGTGCTGCTCTTTCCCGTCGGGTACCCGGCCGAGGATGCGCGGGTGCCGCGGCTGGCCCGCAAGCCGCTGGCCGAGATCTCCGCCTGGCACGAGGGCGCAGGCGGGGGAACCGGCGCTATCCCGCTCTAGGTGAGCAGCGCGGTGACGAAAAGCGCGCCGAGTCCGACGGCGAAAGCGAGCGTCTGCTCGAGCTTCTCCCGCAGCACGAGGGTGCGGTCGGTCGGGGTTCTGCACGCAACCGGCGAGGTGATCTGCGGAACCAGGTCGGCCGCGGCGATGTAGATGAAGTTGCCCGCCGCGAACGGGAGCAGGAACGCCACGTCGACCGTGTCGGAGAGCGCGTAGGCGGCGAGCGCGCCGACGAGGAACGTGAGCGCGGAAGCGACGTTGTAGGCGAGGGCGGAGCCGGTCTTCCACCCGCTGTGCACGAGGATGCCGAAGTCGCCCAGCTCCTGCGGCACCTCGTGAGCTGCCGCGACGAGCCAGGTCACGATCCCGACGCGAAGGTCGATGACGAACGCCGCGCCGACCGCGAGGCCGCCGAGGAAGTTGTGCAGGCCGTCCGCGAGCAGGATCAGGTACCCGAGCGGGGCGTGCTCCTCCACCGGGCGGTGGCAGTGGTGCCAGTGAAGGTACTGCTCGAGGAGGAAGAAGACGACGAAACCGGCGACCAGCCAGACGTAGACCGAGAGCTCGTTGCCGCTCTCCTCGACCGCCTCGGGCAGCATGTGAAAGAGGGCGCCGCCGAGCAGCGAGCCCGCGGCCAGCGCGACGAGCGGCATGAGGAGGCGCGTCAGCGTCCGCTCCGACAGCACGGTCGTCAGACCGCCGACGAGGGCGAGCGCGCTCATCGCCAGCCCGAAGACGACGATCCAGGCAAGGGTCGACATGGACGAGCGCTCCGCCTCGACCTAGTGCGGACAGTCGCCGTTCGGCGCGCGCGACTCGACGACGAGGTGGGTCACCGGCTGCTCGTGCAGCTCGCGCGCCCGTTCGACGACGCCCTGCTCGAGCCAGTTCGTACTCTCCTGGGGCGGCGTCGCGACGACGATCTCGTCGGCGGGGAAGACGGCCAGCGCATCCGCGATCGCCTCCAGGGGGCTCTCGGAGCCGATCTCGCCCCGCGCGGCGATGCCCGCGGCCTCCAATGCTCCGATCGTCTCGTCGAGACGTGCCTGCGCATTCCCGCGGGCGGCATCGACGTCCGAGTCGAGGTAGCGGACGGCCGAGACGAGCGCCGGCGCGACGACGAGCACGTCGGCGTGCCGCCCGCTGACCAGCTCGGAGAGCGGCTCGCAGAGCGCCGCCCCCGAACACCCCTCGTCGGCCACGACGAGCACGCCGTATGCGCCGGTTCTCCGCTCATGCTCGCGCAGAGGAGCTTCCGACCCTGGGTCGCGGCTCGCGCGCACGAGGAAGACGGCCAGGCCGGCGCTCGTCGCGAGCACGACCGTCGCGACCACCGCGAACCCGATCCAGCCGGCAGGCGGCAGGCCTTCGCCTACTGCGAGCGTGACCGCGAGGATCCCGGTCAGGTAGAGGACGCCTCCACCGACGGCGAACAGGACCAGCGTGCGCCTGCCGGGCCTGCGACGAGGGGCGATCCTTTCGGCTGGGCCCGGCCGCCCACCCCGGCCGACATGCGGCTCGCGGAAGAGCCGGTAGCCCTCGAGCGCGAGGGTCAGGGCGGCCAGCACGAACGGAATGACGAGCAGCGCGTACTCCCAGCCTCCGAGCCCGCGCGCGATCCAGACCGTCGTGATCGCGAAGAGCGAGAACGGCGCGGCCGCTGCGAGCAACGCAAGACCGACGACGGAGCTGCGCTCCGACGGCCCGGCGGTACCGGCCGGCACGGCGCGCGTGAGCGCCGCGGGAAGAGGTACCCGCGGTGCCTCGGCTCCCGGCCCGTGCACCGCGAGCTTGGGGTCGAGCGCCAGCGCGACGTCGTCGAGGGCGGCGCGATCGACCGACAGGTGCACCACGAGGGCGCCGTGGTCGACCTCCGCGACTTCCTCCCAGCGAACGGCAATCCGGCGGTGGACGAACGGCGGCAGCGGGCCCGCGTCCACGAGGACGAACGACTCGTCGCCGCGGCGGACGAGGCCCACGACGATCCCGACGTGCTCGCCGTCGGAGGTTCGGGCCTCGTAGTCCTCGAGCCCCTCGGAGCCCGCGCCGGTCGGGGGCAGCTCGTACGTCCAGACAGCCTGCTTCATCGCACGCAGTCTCGCGCCTCGCTGCAGGAGCGCCATCGGCGGCCGCCCTGATCGGCGCTGGGCAGAAAACCACAAGCTGCGGCCGGGCTGCGCCTACGTGCTGCCGGGCTCCTCGGGCAGCACCACTCCCCCGCCGCTCACGACCGCGATCGACTCCCGCCGCCAGCGGACGGCCTCGCGGAAGATCGCCTGGACGATGCCCGCCACCGGGATCGCGGCCAGGGCGCCCAGGATGCCGATCAGCTCGGCCCCGATGAGGATGGCTATCAGGACGGTCAGCGGCGAGAGCTGCACCGTCCTGCCGTAGATCACCGGCTGGAGAATGTGGTTCTCCAGCTGCTGGTAGACGACGAAGAAGATCACGACGATGAGCGCCTTCACCCAGCCGAGCTCGATCCAGGTGACGGTGGAGACGATGATCGCCGCGAGGGTCGCGCCGGCCAGGGGGATCAGGTCGAGGACGGCGACGACGACCGCGAGCGCGACCGCGTAGCTCGACCCGACCGCCACGAGGACGATCGCCGCGCCGATGCCGGCGATCAGGCTGATGAGCAGGTTCCCGCCGACGTAGCCGCCGACCGTCGTGTAGATGTCGCGCGAGACGCGGTGCCAGCGCGGCCGTGTGCCTTCGGGCAGGGAGTCCTCGAAGCGCGCGAGGAGCTTCGGCCCTTCGAGGAGCATGAAGATCGTCAGGAAGGCGATCGTGACGACGCCGACGATGAAGGAGATGACGCCGCGGGCGACCGCGATCCCGACGTTGGTGACGCCGAGGACGCCGCCGGCGCCGTGCTCCTCGACCGCCTCCTCGACCCGGTCGACGATCTGGTACTCGTCCTGGAGGAAGCCGAGCGGGCCGCGCCCGGCGGTGAGCTCGTCGACGAACCCCGGCACGGCGTCGACGAACTCGACGATCTGGTCGACGAGCGGCGGGATGAGCAGCGCGCCGAGCCCGGCGAACGCGATCAGCGCGAGGAGGAAGACGAGCAGCGAGGCGAGGCTGCGCCGAAGGCCGTGACGCTCGAAGAACTCGACCGCCGGGTTGAGCGCGAGCGTGAGGAAGAGCGCGACGAGAATCCACGTGATCACGTGCCACGCGAGAAAGACGAGCGAGATGATCGCGACCGCAGCGAGGATGATCCCGAGCACGACGAGGATCGCCCGCGGGCGGAAGTAGACGATCCGCTCCTCGATCCGGCGGCCCTCCGGAGCCATGGCGCAAGCCTGCCCGCCCCGCCGGACGGAGTTAGGCGATTCTTAGGCCGCGCTCAGGCCGCTCCTAGACTGACGCAGGAGACTGCCGGCATGGCCGATCTCGAAACCCCCCTGACGAGGCGCCGCGCCCTGCAGCTGGCCGGCAGCCTCGGGCTCGCCGCCGTCATCCCCGCCTGCGCGACGGACGACGGCTCGGCGGGCTCGACCGACGCCGCCGCGACCACCGCGGAGGCCTCGACCGAGACGGCTGCCACCGCCACGGCGGCGCCCGACTGCGTCCTCATGCCCGAGCTGACCGAGGGCCCCTACTACCTCGATCTCGACCTCGTGCGGAGCGACATCACCGAAGGAAGGCCCGGACTCCCCCTCGACCTTCGCGTGAACGTCGTGGACGCCGGCTCCTGCGAGCCGCTCGAGGGCGCCGCCGTGGACGTCTGGCACTGCGATGCGGAGGGTGCCTACTCCGGCGTCCAGGGCGCCGAGGGCGAGACGTTCTGCCGCGGCGTCCAGCTAACGGACGCCGACGGCGCCGCGGACTTCCGGACGGTCTTCCCCGGCTGGTACACCGGCCGCGCCGTCCACATCCACATCAAGGTGAGCGCCGACGGCGACCAGACCCACACGGGCCAGCTCTTCTTCGACCCGGAGACCCTCTCCGCGGTCTACACGGCGGAGCCGTACGCCGCCCGCGGCGAGCCGGACCAGCCGAACGAGACCGACGGCATCTATGCGGAGAGCGGCGGCGTGACGGTGGTCGCGGTGACGCTGGACGGCGAGTCGTCGTCGGGCGCGATCACACTCGGCATCGAGCCGGCCTAGCCGTCCGCAAGACGAACCGTCGGGCGCGCCAGTCTGAGCGCCACCCGACACCGGTCGACGACGCCCTCGAGCCTCGCCTTGCGCGTCACCGGGACGTAGGCGAGCGGATGGCAGAGGATCGCCTTGAGCTCGTCCTTCGCGAACTCGTCTTCACACTCGATCTCGACCGCTTCGAAGACGAGAGCCTCGTGCGCGCGCTGCTCGAGAACCTCCTTGGTCACCCACGTCGGCAGCTCGCCAGCGGGGACCAGCTGCGAAACGCGCCCGAAGAAGGCCTGACCCATCTCGCCGAGGGCAGACTCGGCCGCCGCTTCACCGGCCTCGGCCAGCTCGGGTGAGGACGACGCAAGCTGTCGCCGGATCGCCCTCGGCGATCCGGCCCCGGCAAACAGGCGGGAACGGTTCCCGCCCGTGTAGGTGAAGGTCACGATCGAAACCCGAGTCGACGTCTCCAGGACGAGAAGGAGGAAGTACAGGTTCTGCAGGACCCACTTGTTGCCCTCCCCGAGGTCGACCTCGGTCACCGGAGCGCCTGCGACCGCGATCTCCCTCGCCTTGGTGATGATCTCGGCCGATTGGCTCGTCATGAACGTTGCGAGCTGCTGCGCGTCGGCAGCCCCCCTGGTTCCGCTGACCAGGGTCACAGCGACCTCGTCGAGCCCGATCGACGGCGCCCGCGCCTCCCCGAGCTTGACCGACGTGCCGCCGGGAAGGCCGACCTCCTGGATTCGATCCCACAAGGCCGAGGTGAGCAAGAGGGCCGCCCCGGCTCCGAAGAGCAGGCTCAGCAGCACCTCGGACGGACCGCCCCCCGGCTCGGTGGTCGTCGTCACCTTCACGACTTCCTGCTCCCCTTGAGTCGTGCCGGTCCGGGTCGACGTCGTCTCGCTGACCACCGTGGTCTGGTCCGGCGTCGGCCAGGCCCAGACGACCACAGCACCGACGATCGCCGCGAGTCCCGCCAATCCGACGAGCCACCGCATCTTCGACCCGCGAGGCTAGCGACATTCAGCACATGCCGTCAAGTCGTCGGAGCTCCGCGACAGAGAAGGTCTCTGGGAACGGGACTCGGGCAGACTACCGCGGCAGCGGGTTCGGGCCGGTGGCGGTGACCAGCCGCTGCGGCACCCAGTCGTCGACGTGGCTGAAGCCCTCGATGCGCCCTTCCTCGTCCTCGACGACGTCGAAGAAGGAGCGCCGGTAGAACTTCACGTGGGTGAAGTCCTCGAACAGGACGTAGACCGGCTCGACGTCGGGGCTCTGGAACTGCTGCCCGGTCAGCGCGGCCCGATGCACTCGCGAGAACTCGTCGAGCTCCTCACCGACGACGACGCCGAGGTGCTCGAGGCCCATCCGGTAGACGCGCTGGTGAACGGGCGGGATGAGCTCGATGCGCGAGACCGGAGTCCCGTCGAGGACCTCGAGCGGCTCGGCGAGCACGATCAAGGAGATCGGACGCCCGTTCCAGACGTTCTCGCGGTTCGCCCTCGCATGGCGCTCGAGAAGCGTCCGCTGGTGGACGTACAGGTCCCAATCGGCAACGCGGACGGCGAGGTGGCTGAGCGGGTAGGGCGCGATGTCGATCCCGCGGGCGAGAAGGCGGTCGCGCTGCATCGCCGCGAAGGCTCGATAGTCCCCGATGATCTCGGCGACCGGATCAGACGTCGCCACGTGGCATCTCCTCCGCCATCGTACGAGATGCACGGCCGGACGACTCACGCGTTGGTCTGACTCCGCTCGCTGGCCCAGCCCGGCGTCCTGACCGTGACGAAAACGTCGTCTGGCAACGGCGTTCAGGACATGACGCCCAGATGTCTAACTCCGCACGGACGCGGCGGCCTCGTCCGAGTACGCAGCGAAGATCGGAGGGGTGAGCAAGCCCGCCGTCGACAAGTCCGCCCTCGACCTCCTGGCCGACGTGAGCGAGCTGCTGCGCACGATGGGCAGCCCCGAGGTCGCCCTGAACCGGCCCTTGTTCGCCGACTCGCTGACCATCGCCGAGGTCGCCGCCGCCAGCGAGGCCAAGCGCAAGCGGCTCGTGGTAGGCCGCGAGACTGCCGCGCTGAACGACATGGAGGGCGTCCTCAAGGAGCAAAGGTCACTCGGCGAGGACGTGTCCCGGGGCATGAGCGCGATCGCCAAGCGGCGCAAACACGTTCAGGAGTTCGCCCGTCAGGAGGGGGTCGAAAAGGCGCGTCTGTGGCGCCCCGACAATCAGCTCAAGGACCTCGCAGGCAAGCACGGTCGACGCGAGGCGTACTTCGACCTCCGCGTCACGCACCTGTTCGTCCACGGCTCGCCGTTCGTGACCAGGCAGCGGGTTGGACAGACTGACGAGGGAAGGGTTGTGGTCGGCGGCCCCGCTGTGGACCTCGCGAGCTGGGCGAACCCCACGGCCTACTTCGCCGCCGAGTCCGCGCTGCACGCCGCCGCGGCGGCCTGCGACCTCTTCGGCTGGGACGAACCGGCCAACTTCGACGCCCTCGCAACGAGGCTGCGTGACGAGAAGGTCAAGTACGAGCAGGAGGAGGGCAGGTCCCCCCTCGCGCGATGATGCAAAGCCCCGGGGGGACTGCGGCGGGGAGAAGGAGTGCCGCCTTCGTCGCTGACGGCTTCCTCCAGCGTTCAAGCCAGAGCGTCTTCGTCGCCGAAGTAGTCGCTGTCGACGCGCATCACGCGGTACGCCTCGCGCTCGCTGACCCCCACCCCGTAGTCGATCATGAGGGCGGCCAGCCTCTCGCCGTCCACCAGAACAACGCGTGGGGACACCGTGGCCGCATAGGCGCGAGCGTCGCCCGAGAAGTTGGACGCCGTGAAGATGATGCCCTTCGACGCCCTTGCGCCCTGGAGGGCTCCGACGAAGCACTGGACGACTGGGCGTCCCACCCGTTGCCTCCCATCGCTTCGCCTGGACGTAGACGACGTCGAGCCCGAGACGGTCCTCGCGAATCACCCCGTCGATACCAGCATCGCCTCTGCCGCCGGTACGCAGCCGAGAGTCCTCGGTCCCATCCCCGTAACCCATCGCATGAAGCACGTCTAGCACGAGGTCCTCGAACGCTGTGAGCGACATGGTCGAGATCCTGTCCCGCAGCTCGGCAACCAGGGCTTGGCGCAACTCCTGATAGGCGGCGTCGATACGCTCCTCGGGCGTCGCCGCCTCAGCCTCGTGAGGTTCCGCGGTCGCCACGGCCGCGCCTCGCCTCGCCTTCCGAGTGCCGCTTGCCTTCCTGAACTCCGCGAACTCGGGGAACTGCGCGAGCACGCCCAAATCCACCCGGTCCGGGTTCGCCGCCAGCACCTCCCGACCGCGGTCGGTGATCACGTACACCGACCGCCTTGGCCTCGCAAGCAGCCCGACGCGATACAGGTACGTCACGCCAGCCAACGCGGTTGTCGAACGTCTTTGCGAGTCCGCTCGGGAGCCTCTCGGCCAGCTCCTCCTCCGTCAGACCGAATCTCGCCGCCAGCGCCGCGCGCACATCGGCAATCCGTCGCTCGACTCCCGGCGCGTACTCCTCCAATATCGGGCGCATCAGCGTCTGGAAGTCCGGAACGGGCATGGAGAACGCCCACTTTACGCGCCTCGCGGAGCCCGAACCCACGATTCAGTAAACGATGTCTCGACCTTTGCGGCTTCCGCCGCCGTCGAGACGAGGAGCGGGCGAAGGGAATCGAACCCTCACCACCAGCTTGGAAGGCTGGAGCTCTACCATTGAGCTACGCCCGCGCTCCGCTCAAGGGTAGCCGCTTCCCCGAATAGGGGATGGCGCGGGCGGCCGGCGGGCCCATGATTCGACGCGACACGTCAGGCGGGCGGAGCGGTCACGCCTAGGGACAGGGGAGTCGCGTGACCCTCGAACGGATCAACGAGATCAGCCCGCGCACCGCGATGGTCGGCTTCTGCGCGGTGATGACACTCTGGATCGTGCTCTTCGCCCGCACGGAGACGGCGCTGCCGGCGCCGGTCGTGTTCGTGCTCCTGCTCGTGCCGCTGGTCGTCCACGTCGGGCTCGGCTACGTGGTGGCCGACTGGAAGGCGCTCTACTTCCTCGCGGTGCCGATCGCCGTCAGCGCCGCCGCCGGGGGGCTGCCGTCGGCGCTTTGGGCGACGATGGTCCTCCTCACCGCCTTCCCGGGCGCGCCGCTGGTCGCCGGCGGCGTCTACCTGCGGGACTGGCTGGTGCGGCGCGATCCCGCCTACGTCGACCCGACGCTGATCTAGGAGGGCTTGGTGGAATATCGCTCGTCGCCGGGGTGCGATGGTCGTTCCGAGGCAAGGACGCAGGGAACGTTTGTAGCCGGAGGCTACGGGCGCGACCGAGGACGCCGCATCGGGGCGAGCAGCGCGGCCCGGCGGCACAGGCTGTATTTCGCCAAGCCCTCCTGAGTCTGCGCCCGGCCTCGGCGCCGCGACCGTATCCTTCGGGACGTCGTGGCGCCGTCGCCGTGGACCTGGCCGGCAGCCTGGGTCGAGCTCACGGCCGCCGTCGTCCTGATCGCCGCGTACGCCCTGGCGGCGCGGCGCTTCCGGCCGGCGCGCTGGCGGGTCGCCTGCTTCGCCGGGGCGCTCGCCGTCCTGCTCGCCGTCTCGGTGACGCCGCTCGGCACGCTGGCGCTCCACTACGTCCTCTGGGCGCACCTCGTCCAGAACGTCGCGCTCGCGGAGTGGATCCCGCTGCTCCTGGTCGCGTCGGTGCCGCCGGAGCTCGCGGCCGGGCTCGGCCGCTTCCGCGCCGTCCGCGCGCTCACGCACCCGCTCGTCGCGCTGCCGCTCTGGCTGGGGAGCTACCTCGTCTGGCACGTCCCCGCCGCCTACGAGGCGGCGCTCCGCCACCACACGCTCCTCCACCTGGAGCACCTGACGTACCTGGCGACGGGGCTCCTCCTGTGGTGGCCGGTCCTCCAGTCCCGCCCCTGGAGCCTCTCGCCGGGGGCGAAGTCCGCCTACCTCTTCGCCGCGTTCGTCTTCGCGAGCCCGCTCGGGCTCTTCCTCGCCCTCCTCCCCAGCCCGCTCTACGACTTCTACGTCGAGGCGCCGCGCCTGGCCGGGCTCAGCCCGCTCGCCGACCAGCAGCTCGCCGGCATCGCCATGGCCGTCTCGGAGTCGATCGTCTTCTTCTCGCTGTTCACGCTCTACTTCGTGCGCTTCATGGCCGAGGAGGCCGCCGGCGCGGAAGGATCCCCGGCCGGCGTCCCGAAGAGCGACGGTCCATGAAGTCCGAGCAGGATCAGACCAAGAGCCAGCTCGCGCTCGTCGCCGCGCTGGGCAAGAACCGCGGCGAGCTCGACGCGGCGACGCTCGAGCGGCTGCTGCGCCTCGTCGGCGCCCTGAAACCGACGTCAGGCTAGGCGGTCCCGAGGAGGGCGAACTCGTCGTCGAGAACGACGTCGCCCTCGGCGATCCGCCTGATCGCGCCGGCGAACTCGGTCATGTCCGCGACGCGGTCCTTCAGCAGGTAGCCGACGCCCTCGCCGCTCGCGTCGAGAAGCTCCCGCGCGTAGGCGGGGACGAAGTCCTGCGAGAGCAGCAACACGCCCGTCTCGGGGTGCAGCCTGCGGATCGCCTTGGCGGCGGTGACGCCCTCGTCCGTGCCGGACGGGGGCATGCGGATGTCGACGACGGCCACGTCCGGCGCGGTCGCGGCGACCCGCTCGAGGAGCTCTTCGGGGCTGCCGGCCTGGCCGACGACGTGCATGCCGGCCTCCTCGAGGAGGCGCGCGATGCCGTCGCGGATGAGCATGGAGTCGTCGGCGAGCACGACGCTCAGGCGATCGTCGTCGACGCGCCGGGCGAAGCGCAACGGCGGGAAGTCCTCGGGGAGGCCGTCGGCGACGAGCTGGAGCAGCCGCTGCGGCTCCGGCACACCGCGAAGCTCGAAGAGCCCGAGGTCGATCGTCTCGGCGCCGGCCAGCTCGGCCGTCCGCTCCGAGAGGAGCACCTGGCCGCCGTGGCCGGCCGCGCCCAGGCGCGCGGCAAGATGGACGTCGAAGCCGACGAGCCCGTGGCCGGAGTCGATGGCCAGCCCCGTGTGCAGGCCGATGCGGACGCGGACGGGCGCCCCGTGAGGCCAGGAGACGGCGAGGAGCGCTCGCTGCGCCGCGGTGGCCGCCGCGACGGCGTCCGCGGCCGAGTCGAAGACGGAGAAGGACTCGTCGGCGCGGCACTCGATCTGCCGTCCGCCGTGCTCGGCGACGGCCCGGTTGATGGCCGCACGGGAACCGTCGAGCACCTCGCAGTAGCGCTCGCCGAGCCGGCGGACGTGGGATGTCGACCGCTCGATGTCGGTGAGGAGGAATGTGAGCTCTTGGGCGGACACGGCTTCGAAGCTTCGTGCATCGGGCCCGCTCCGACGATGAGGCCAGCCCCCGGGCGGGGTACGGTTATCCGCACCCTTCTCCTGCCGGCGAAAGAGGTCTATCCTCGCCTCGAACCAGCACACGGAGGTGGGGATCGTGCTTGCGCGAGAACGTGCACTTCGGATCGCCCTGGCCGAGGCTCGCGACGGGGTGCGCGAGACCGGGACCAACACGTCGAAACGGATCAAGGAGTACCAGTCCGCCGACAGCTTCAAGCCGAGCCCGGACACGGGCTACGACTGGTGCGCGAGCTTCGTCGTCTGGTGCTACCGGGAGGCGCGGCGCGAGCTGGCCGAGACGGGCCGATCGGCCAGCGTGCCGGGGACGGCGACCGCGGCCCGCGCCCAGCGCTGGGTCGTCCGCCGGCCCAGGAGGGGGGATGTCGTCTGCATCCAGCTCGCGTCCAACGGCCTCCCGCCCGTCGACATGACGCCCGACCACATCGCCATCGTCCTGGAGCCGCTCGCGGACGGCTCGGTGCGGACGGTCGAGGGGAACACGAACGGCGAGACCGGAGGCCAGGGCGTCTTCGTCAAGACACGGCCGAAGGCGGAGTGCGAGACGTTCATCCGCGTTCCCGGGACGGTCCCGAGCGGTCTCGGCAGAGGCGACCTGGGCCCCGAGGTCAAGACCCTCCAGCGGGAGCTCGCCCAGCTCGGGCAGGCGTCGCTCGCGGTCGACGGGGAGTTCGGCGAGAAGACCGAGAAGGCGGTCGAGCGGTTCCAGAAGCGGCACGACCTGCCGGAGAGCGGCGTCGCGAACAAGGCGACCCGGGCGGCGATCGTGAAGGCCATCGAGGAGCGCGAGGCCCCGCCCGAGCCCGCACCGGCCCGGCCGCGCTTCACCCTGACGGCGACGTTCCCGGACGGGGACACCGAGGAGGCCGAGCGGCTGCGCTCGCGCCCGGCGATGCACAGGCAGGTGAACGCCTTCCTGACCGCGGGCGCGACGGCCATCGTGATCTCACCGCTCCGGTAACGGGCGGCTCAGTCGGGACGGCCGGATTCGAACCGGCGGCCTCCGCGTCCCAAACGCGGCGCTCTAACCAGGCTGAGCTACGTCCCGCAGCTCGGCCTCAGTGTACGGCCGCCGGCGGCGGCCCGCCGTCGCGAGGACGACACCCGCGATGATCACGGCCACTCCGGCGAGCTGGATCTCCGAGGGCGCCTCTTCGAGGATGAGGACGCCGAAGACGACCGACAGGGCGGGCTGGAGGGTGAGCGTCACCGACGTGAGGGCGGCCGGGAGGCGCGGGAGCGCGGCGGCGATCAGGAGCCAGCCGGCCACCTGCGAGGTCAGGGCGAGGAGGACGAGCCAGCCGTGCTCGGGCCAGGCCGGGGTCAGCTCGAGCTCGTCCAGGGCGAGGCCCACCGGCAAGGTCACGACCGCGGCGGAGAGGGTCGCGTAGAAGAGCGGGCCGGCGGGTCGGCGCAGGTCGGCGCTGCCGGCGCGCAGCACGAGCAGGAACGCTCCGTAGGCGAGCGCGGTGAGCACCCCGAAGACGACGCCGAGGGCCGGGTTCGAGCCGTACGGCTCCGAGCCGACCACGCCGGAGATGAGGACGACGCCGAGCAGGACGATCGGGACAGCCGCGAGCGTTCGCGCCGCCGGCTTCTCGCGCAGGAACGCCCAGGCCGCCAGCGCGACGACGACCACCTGGACGTTCGCCAGCACGGTGGCGAGCCCGGCGCCGACGGCGGCGATGGCGTGGTGCCAGAACACGAGGTCGGCCATGAAGAACACGCCGCCGACGAGCGCGAGCGTTCGCGCCCGCTCGGGCAGCGGCCCGAAGCGGCGGCGCTCCCACCCGGCGAGGAGCAAAAGCGGCGGCAGCGCGTACGCGCACCGGTAGAAGGCCGCCGTCGAGGGCGGCACGTCGGCGAGACGCACGAGGATCGCCGAGAAGGCGATGCAGGTCGCGCCTCCCATCGCCATGAGGACCGGCCGGGAGCCCAGCACGGTCGGAACGCTATGCGGACGGCCGTACCGCCGAGGGCGTTAATCTTGCGCGCCCGTGGCCGACGCCCCCTTCGCGCCGCCAGCGCTCGAGTCGAAGCGGCCGGTCCCGCGGCCGGCGCTCGGCTACGCGCTCGTCTGGTCCGCGGTCGTCCTCTGGTCGCTGAACGCCGTCATCTCCAAGGTCCTCCTCGAATCGGCCGGGCTCTCGTCGCTGCGGCTGGCCGAGGTGCGGGCCACCGGTGCGGCGCTCATCCTGGTCGTCGGCGTCGCGCTCGTCCGGCCCGCGACCCTGCGGACGAACCGGCGCGAGCTCGGCTTCCTCGTCGTCTTCGGCATCCTCGGCCTCGCGTTCGTCCAGCTCTTCTACTTCGTCGGGATCCAGCGGCTCGACATCGGGATCGCGCTGGTCATCAACTACCTCGCGCCGGTGTTCGTCGCCCTCTGGGCGCGCTTCTACGTCCACGAGCCGGTCCGGCGCCGCCTCTGGCTGGCGATCGCGCTCAGCCTGCTCGGCCTCTCGCTCGTCGTCGAGCTCTGGGGTGGCGGCTCCTCCCTGGACGGGGTCGGCGTGCTCGCCTGCCTCGTCACGGCGGTCGCCTACGCCGCCTACGTGCTCATGGCCGAGCGCTCGCTCGAGTCGGGCCGCGACGTCTACTCGCTCCTCGCCTGGGGGTTCTCGATCGCGGCTCTCTTCTGGGCCGTGTTCCAGCCCTGGTGGAGCTTCCCGTTCGAGCTCGTGGACGGAAGCGCCTCGCTCCTCGGCCGCTTCGCCGACGTCTCCGTGCCGGTCTGGCTCCTCCTCGCCTACGTCGTGGTGCTGGGAACGGTCGTGCCCTTCGTCCTGCTGGTCAGCGCGCTCCACCACGTCCCCGCCACGCGCGTGACGATCGTGGCCATGCTCGAGCCCGTGCTCGCCGCGATCGTCGCGTGGATCTGGCTCGGGGAGGAGCTCGCCGCCGTCCAGATGCTCGGCGGCCTGATCGTCCTTGCGGGCGTCGTGCTGGCGCAGACCGCTCGGAGCGACGATCGTGACACAACGCACGAAGATCTTCGCAAAATGCAGGGAGATGTGGCAGTCTCCCCGCCTCGCGTGTGAGATCGCCGTCTTCAGACAACGCTAACGCTTTTCGAACGGGATGCCGACATTGGTCCGGCAACCTGCTTTCCGCCGTATGTCGGGACACCTGAGGAAGCCGCTCGCGCTCGTCATCGCCGTCTTCGCGCTCGCCTTCGCGGCCGCGCCGGCGCAGGCAGCTCCGACCACGATGGAGAAGCGCCTCGTCGAGCGCATCAACTCGGCCCGGTCGGCGCACGGCCTTCGCCCGGTGAAGATCGGGAGGAAGCTGAACGTGGGCGCCCGCTCGTGGTCGCGCTACCTGGTGCGCCGGGACTCCTTCCACCACGCCTCCAACCTCGGCCCGGCGAGGGGCGAGATCATCGCGTGGGGCACGTGCAACTACCTCACGCCCCGCCGGGCCGTGCGCATGTGGCTCGGGAGCCCGGGCCATCGCGCCCTGATGCTGCGCCCCGGCTTCCGCTTCGTCGGGACGGGCTGGACACGCGGCGCCTGGCGCAGCTACGGCTGCGTTAAGATGGCCGTCGCCCGCTTCCGCTAGAGACCGGGCTCACGCGCCCTCGAAGAGCTCGCGCAGCTGCGCCACCTTGTCGCTGCGCAGGCGCTCCCGCTCGCCGCGCTCCACGGCCGCCAGGACGCGGCGCACGAGCGAGGCGAGCTCGACCGGGTTGAAGGGCTTCGTGATGTACTCGAGCCCGCCGAGGTCGATGCCGCGGGCGCGGTCGCGCACGTCGGCCCGGGCGGTGAGGAAGACGATCGGGATGTCGCGGGTGACCGGGTCGTCGAGCAGCATCTCCGCCACGCGCCACCCGTCGAGCCCGGGCATCATCACGTCGAGGAGGATCACGTCCGGCTGCTGGGCCCGCGCCAGGTCGAGCCCGCCCGGGCCGTCGCCGGCCTCGCTGACGCCCATCCCCTCGGCCTCGAGGTTGACGCGGCAGAGCAGCCGGATCGGCGCCTCGTCGTCGATCACGAGCACCCGGGTCACGGCGCCGCCGCCTCCACGGGCGCGCTCGTCGCCGGGCCGCCGTCGGCGAGCGGCAGCTCGAAGGTGAACCGCGAGCCGAGGCCCTCCTCGGACTCCACCCAGATCCGGCCGCCCATCGCCGTGACGAGGCCGCGGACGAGGAAGAGGCCGAGCCCGGCGCCCTGCTCGGCCGCCGGCCGCTCGGAGCGGAAGAACTTCAGGAAGATGCGCTCGCGGTCGCTCTCGGCGATGCCGACGCCCTCGTCGGCGACGGTGATCTCGGCGGCGCCGCGCCGGCCGCGTGCGGCGACGCTGATCGTGCCGCCTTCCGGCGAATAGCGGACGGCGTTCTCCAGGAGGTTGGCCAGCACCTGCCCGAATTTCTCCCTGTCGGCCCGGACGGCGAGGTCGGCCGGCTCGACCTGGACGGAGAAGCGGCGGCTCCCGTTGGCCTGGGCGCTCGCGGCCGCGACCGCCTCCCGCACGACGCGCCCGACCTCGGTCGGCTCGGGCGCGACGTCGAGCGTGCCGGCCTCGAGCCGGGCGACGTCGAGGAGGTCGTCGACGATGCGGATCAGCCGCTCCGACTCGCTGGCGATGTAGCGGAGGAACGTCTCGCGCTCCGCGCCGGTGAAGTCGACGTCTGGGCGCTTGAGCGTCTCGGCGAAACCGTAGATCGAGGTGAGCGGCGTGCGCAGCTCGTGGGAGACCGTCGAGACGAACTCGGACCTCATCTGCTCGACGCCGCGCTCGCGAGAGACGTCGCGGAACGCGAAGATCCGTCCGGCGACCGCACCGGCCGCGTCGCGCATCACCGCCTCGCTCAGCGCCAGCCAGACCTCCTCCCCGCCGCGCCTGACCGCAACCTGCCGCTCTCCCGAGGCCTCGGCGCCGTCCGTCGTGAGCTCCCGCTGCAAGACCTCGGGGACGAGCCGGCCGAGCGCTTCCGAGGCCGGGACGCCCGTGATCTGCTCGGCCATCGCGTTCCAGAGGAGGATCCGGCCGTCGCGGTCGACCGCGACGATGCCGTCGGCGATGTTGGCGAGGATCGCGCCGCTTCGCTCCTTCTCCTCGGCGACGCGCTGGTAGAGCTCGGCGTTGGCCACGGAGGCCGACGCGGCCGCGGCCAGTGCGGAGAGCGTCTGCAGCTCGTCGTCGCGCCAGGCGCGGGGCGAGCTCGCGTAGACGGCGAGGACGCCGTAGAGGCCACCTCCGTGCGCGACGAGCGGGACGGCGACGCAGGCCGCAGCCGTCCCCGGCTCGAGGAGCAGGTCGCCGTGCGCAAGCCGGGGCTCTTCCTCGGCGTCCTGGACGAGGGCGGGGGCGCGGGACTGGGCGACGGCGCCGGAGATCCCCGTGGCCGAGCCGGCCGAGGTGCCGGCGAGGTGCTCCGTGCCGGGACCCGCCGCGGCTCGTACCACGAGCTCGTCACGCTCGAGCAGGCGGATCACGGCGATGTCGGCGCCGAGCAGCCCGGGCGCCTCGCGGGCGACCTCGTCGAGCACGACCCTCGAGTCGAGGCTGGTGGCGAGGAGCGCCGCGACCCGCGCCAGTCGCTGCGAGAAGGTCCGGGCCCGGCGCTCGCCCTCGAAGAGCTCGCTCCGCTCGAGCGCGCCCCGGGCCGCTCCGCTCAGGTGCTCCGTGAGCGAGACGTCCTGGTCGGCGAAGGTCCGGGCTCCCCGGAAGAGGACGACGACGGCGTGCGCCTGGTCGTGGAACACGCCGGCCACGGGGGCGCAGAGCAGGGAGCCGTAGCCTTCGGCGACGAGCGGCTCCCGGAGCGAAGGGTCGAAGCGGTCGTCGGCCGCGAGCTCGGTCGAGACGAGGATGCGCTCGAGCCCGCCCGGGCCGGCGAAGGGCTGCAGCGGCGCCGCCCCCGTCAGCGCGGCGCGAACGGGCTCCGGAAGCTCGTGCGTGCCGGCGACCGAGGCAGCGGCGCCGCGGAGCTCGAGCACGACCGCCGCGTCGCCGCCGAGCGCGTCGCATGCGGCCTGCGCGAGCGCGTCGAGCGTCTCGGCGCGGGAGAGTGTCGTGCCGAGCACCTGCGCGATCCGGTAGAAGCCGCGCTGCGCCTGGGTCTGGCGCTCGCGCTCCTCGAAGCTCTCGGCGTTGTGGAGCGCGAGCGAGGCGAAGCGGGCGAAGGCCTCGACGACCTCGATGTCGCCCTCGTCGAACCTACCGGCCTCGCGCGAGCAGACGCCGAGGACGCCCCGCGCCTCGCCGAGCCACGTGATCGGGGTGGACATGACGTCGCTGAAGACGGCGTACGGCGGGCTCGGCGGCGGCTGCTCCGTCGTCGCGAAGTCGTGGGTGAGGACGCTCTGGCCGGTGTGGAGCGAGCGCCCGATCGTCCCCTCCGCCGGAATCTGTCGCCCGACGTTCCACTCCGGCACGCCCACCACGGCCCGGCAGCGGAGCAGGTCGCTGCCCGGCTCGAGGATCCAGCAGTCGGCGGCGTCGGCTCCGGTGAGCGCGACCACCTCCTCGACGAGGCGCCGGATGACGCTCTCGAAGCGAAGGTCGCTGGTGAGGACCTGCGCCGCCTCGATCAAGGTCTCCTGGCGCCGCAGCCGCTGCTCGTTCTCGCCCAGGAGGCGGGCCGTGTGGATGGCGAGCCCGAGCTCCCGCGCCACCGCCTCAGCGAGCGCGATCTCGCCCCGCAGCCACCGAGTCGCCTCGTCCCGGTGGAGCCCGAACACGCCGATGACGCGGTCGAACACGACGATCGGCGTCCCCAGGGTCGACCTCACCCCGAGGTCGCGGAGCGACTGCAGATCGCCGAGCTCCGGATCGGCGATCTCCTCGGAGGTCTCGACGTCGTCCACCGCGACGGTGCGGCGGTCGCGGGCGGCGAGGTTCAGCGCCGGCAGACGCGCCGCGGCGTCCCCGACGGAGTCGACGCCGGGCTCGTTCCACTCGGCGAGCACGGAGTTCGCCTCGCCGCGCTCGCCCAGCCTGACGAAGGAGCGGCTGACGCCGATGGCTCTGGCCGTCTCCTCGACGGCGACCCGGAGGACGGTGTCGAGGTCGAGCTCGGAGCGGACGCGCCGGCCGATCTCCGCGATCAGCCGCTCGCGCCCGAGCGCCGCGCGCAGCGCCTCGTTCGAGCGCGCGCGGCCGAGCGCGAGCGCCGCCTCGCTCGCCAGGCCCTGCACGACCTCGAGCTCGGCCGGCGTGAAGCTCCGGCGGCTCGTCTGCGTGACGACGACGAGCACGCCGACCACGTCGCCTTCGGAGAGCAGCGGGATGAACGCGGCGCTCTTCGCCTGGACGGCGTCGGCGAGCGCCCGGTTCACGCTCGTCGAGGTCACCGCGTCGTAGATTGAGAGCGCCTCGCGCGAGTGGACGACCGAGACGATCGCGCCGCTCCCTTCGTCGAGGTCGAGCTCGACGCTCCGCCACCAGTCCTCGTCGGCTCCGCGGGCGACGAGGCCGACCGCCGTCCGCAGCTCCTCGTCGATCCGCGCGAGGAGGAGCACGTCGGGATCGAGCACGGCCTCGATCTCGTCCAGGAGCGAGCGCGCGGCGTCCTCCGCAGTCTGTGCGTGCGAGAGCGCCGAGGAGAGGCGCGAGATCGCGTCCGCCCGCCGCCCCCGCTCGGTAGCGATCTCCTCGGCCTCCCGCACGCGCCGGCGCGCGGTCACGAGCAGCGCGCGATCGTGCCCGCGGACGAGGACGATGACGCCCGGGATCGCCACGGCCACCGCGCCGACGACGATCAGCCACGACGGCTCGCCGGCGAGCGCGTCGCGGTCGACGAGGGCGAGCACGGCGAGCAGCGCCGAGATGACGGCGACGAGCGTGAACAGGAGCCAGATGCCGAGGCCGAGCCCGGTGGTCCGGCGCTCACGGACGAGCGAGACGGCGAGCAGCAGCGAGACGAGCCCGTAGAGACCCGCCAAGACCAGGAGCGGGACGGCGTGCAGGAACATCGTCTGACTGTCGGCACTCACGCGGATCCTGCGCTGATGATAGGCGGGGCCGAAGCGGCCCGTCGTTTCCCGACCTAGCCCGAAAAGGGAAAAGCCCGCCGCTCGGGGGGTAAGCGCGGCGGGCTTTTCCCAGAGTGCTCACCGCGGATTACATGGCCAGGGACACACACCGCGGTTCGCATCGCCCAGTGCAGGCCACGGTACCGCCAGGCGGTGCCAGTTCCAATAGGCCGACCGGCCCATCTTTGTAAGCCCAATTTATACGCTTTACAAACCATATTGGATGGCCGGCCGCTCAGGCCTTGCGCACGGCGAGCTTCGGCCCTTGCTCGATCTCGACGGCCAGCGTCTCCGACTTGACCCAGTCGTGGAACCGCTCGAGGTCGCCGCCGTCGGGGAGGGTGAGGACGATGCGGTCCGTGAGTGCGAGCCCCTGCTCCTTCCGCATCGTGTTCACCGCGTGCACGAGGTCGTACACGCGGCCCTCGAGCTCGAGCTCGTCGTCGAGGCGCACGTCGAGGGCGACCGCCAGCTGGCCCTCCTCGGCCAGCGTCCAGCCCTCGGGTGCCGCCCGCTCCACGAACACTTCCTCCGGCCCCAGCTCGTTCCCGTCCACGCGCACGCTCCCACCCGGGAGCTGCTCGAAGCGGCCCTCGGCGAGGGCGGCGCGGATCGCCGGCAGCTGCGGGCCGAGCTTCGGCCCGAGGAGCTTCAGGTTCGGCTTCGCCCGCACGGTCGCCCCGGCGATCGGCTCGAAGGCGACCGACTTGACGCGGAGCTCCTCGCCGATCTCCTCGGCGTGGGCCCCGGCCCGCGACGCGCCCTCGACGACGAGCGTCCGCAGCGGCTGCCGGAGCTTGATCTCGGCCGAGCCCCGTGCCCGGTGGCCCAGCTCGACGATCGCCCTCACCTCGCGGATCTCTTCGAGCAGCGCCTCGTCAGGCTCGCCCGGGTGCGGCCAGCCCGCGAGGAAGACGCTCTCGGGGGCCCCCTCGCACGCCTCCGCGACGAGGTTCCGCCAGAGGTGCTCGGCGAGGAACGGCATGACCGGGGCGATCCCGCGGACACCCTGCACGAGCGCGTACCAGAGCGCCCGGAACGCCGCCTCGTCCCCGTCCCAGAACCGGCGGCGGGAGCGGCGAATGTACCAGTTGGAGACGTCGTCGACGAACGCCTCGAAGCTCTCGATCAGCCGGTGCGTCAGCTGGTTTTCGAGGGCCTGCGTCGCCTCCGCGACGTAGCCCTGCGTCCGGGCGACGAGCCAGCGGTCGAGCGGGCGGGAGCCCTCGCCGAGCGGCGTTTCGTCCAGGTCGGTGAGGCGCGGCGCGAACCCCTCGATGTTCCCGTAGTCGACGAGGAAGCGCACCGAGTTCCAGAGCGTCAGGAGCCTCTTCTTGATCTCTTTCGCCGGGCCGTAGCCGAACAGGAGGTTGCGATCCGGCGGCTGCGCGCAGAACTGCCAGCGCATGACGTCGGCGCCCATGCGTGCGAAGGCGTCCTCGGCGTCGATCATGTTCCCCCAGGAGCCGTGCATCTCCTGGCCGCGCTCGTCCAGCATCTTCTCGTAGCCGAGCACGCTTCTGAACGGCGCCCGGCCGACCAGCGCCACCGACATGAAGAGCTGCGAGTAGAACCACAGGCGGATCTGCTCGCGCATCTCCGAGACCCAGTCGGCGGGGAACCACCGCTCCCAGTAGGCGTGGTCGGGGAGGTGGGCGCCCGAGAGGCCGGCCGAGGCCCCGGTCGCGTACCCGTGCTCCACCCACTCGGGGTTGTCCCAGCCGAGCGTCGAGAGAGGGACGATGCCGGCGTCGAGCCAGACGTCGCCGACCTCGGGGATGCGCCGGACCTCCTCGTTCCCGCAGGCCTCACAGCGGATGGTGACCTCGTCCACCCACGGGCGGTGGAGCTCCTCGAGCTGCTCGAGGCCGGCCGTCGCCAGCTCCTCGAGCCGCGCCCGCGACCCGACGACGGTCGTGTGCCCACAGCCGCAGGGGTAGATCGGCAGCGGCAGGCCGAAGTAGCGGCGGCGGGAGATGTTCCAGTCGCCCATGTTCCGGAGCCAGTCCTCCATGCGTTTCCCGAAGTACTCGGGCGTCCACGCCACGGTCGCGTTCGCCTCGATCAGCTTCGGGCGCAGCTCGTCGACGGCGATGAACCAGTCGTCGGCGATGCGGAAGATGAGCGGCGTGTGGCAGCGCCAGCAGAAGGGGAAGCGATGCTCGATCTCGCCGGCGGAGATGAGCTTCCCGCGCTCGCCGAGGTCGACGACGATCTGCTCGGCGGCCTCCACGGTGCTGAGGCCGTGGAGCCAGCCGTAGCCGGTCGAGAACCGGCCGGCCTCGTCCACGGGCATCAGCACCGGCAGGTCGTGGACGCGCGAGAGCTCGAAGTCCTCGGCGCCGCAGCCGGGCGCGATGTGGACGATGCCGGTCCCCTCCTCCAGGGAGACGTCCTCCCAGGGGATGACCCGGTGCTCGACTTCCCCGGCCGCGGGGAGGTGGTCGAACGGGCCCTCGTAGCGGAGGCCGACGAGGTCGGCGCCGGGCCCGCGCTCGACGAACTCGGCGTCGGGCGCGCGGGCGACCGCCCACCACTCGCCGTCGGCGCGGCGGCCGTACTCGGCGTCGGGGTTGACGGCGGCGGCGACGTTCGCGGGCAGCGTCCACGGAGTCGTCGTCCAGACCGCCAGGGACTCGCCCGGACGGTCGAGGAGCGGCAGCCGCACGAAGAGCGACGGGTCCGTGCGGTCCTCGTAGCTCCCCACGAGCTCGTGCGCGGAGATCGACGTCCCGCAGCGCGGGCACCACTCGGTCGAGCGGTGGCCCAGGTAGAGGTACCCCTGCTCGTGCATCCGCTCGAGGAAGCGCCAGATGTACTCGATGTTCGTGTCCGAGAAGGTGAAGTAGTCGTTGCCCCAGTCCATCCACTGGCCGAGCCGCTTCGAGCCGCGCGTCAGCTCGTTCGCCGACCAGACCACCTTCTCGCGGCACTTCCGGGCGAACTCGGCGAGCCCGTACTCCTCGATCTCCCGCTTCGAGTTCAGCCCCAGCTCGCGCTCGACCCCGACCTCGATCCAGAGGCCCTGGCAGTCGAAGCCGTTCTGGTAGCGCTGGTCGTAGCCGCGGAGGGCCTTGTAGCGCTGGAAGACGTCCTTGAGCGTCCGGCCCCAGGCCGTGTGGATCGCGAGCCCCTTGTTCGCCGTGACGGGCCCGTCGAAGAAGCTCCAGATCGGCCCGCCGCGGTTCAGCTCGCGAAGCTTGTCGAAGGTGCCGTCCTCTTCCCACCAGGCGAGGACGTCGAGCTCGATGGCCGGCTGGTCGGGGACGCGCGGGAGGCTGCGGAACATTTGCGGGTCAGTCTACGTTTGAAGGGTCATGCCAGAAGCAATCACAACCTCCCAGTTCGACACCGAGGTGCTCGGAAGCGAGACCCCGGTGATCGTCGACTTCTGGGCGGAGTGGTGCGGCCCCTGCCGCGCCGTCTCGCCCATCCTCGAGCAGATCGCCGAAGAGCGCGGTGACTCAGTCCGCGTCGTGAAGGTGAACATCGACGAGGAGCCGGAGCTGCAGCAGCGCTACGGGATCCTCTCGATCCCCACCATCCTCCTCTTCGAGGGCGGCGAGCCCAAGGCCGCGGCCGTGGGCGCGCAGCCGAAGCGGATGCTCGAGCGCTCGCTCGGCCTCGTCACCGAGGCCGCGTAGCCGAAGCCGCGACGCGTTACTCGCGGTCTTCGAGGAAGGTGTCGAACGCCGCGTGGTTGCGGAGGAACGCCTCGACGGCGTCGAGGCCCTCCGCAATCCAGGCGTCCACCCAGTCGTCGCGCAGGTGATCTTCGATCGGGTGTGTCCCGTAGTCCATGTGCGCCGATTATCGGCCGGAGGCCGCGCGGGCTGTATAGGCCTTTCGGCCTATCGTCCCTGGCCGTCCGGGTGGCTTCGGACGGGCTCAGCCTGCGGTGATCAGGGCGACGCCGGCGAAGGCGCTGACCACGCCGACCCCCTGGCCGCGCGAGATCCGCTCCCCCAGGACGAGCCGGGCGAGCAGGACGGTGACGACCGGGTAGAGCTGGCCGAGGACGGCCGCCACGCTCAGGAGGCTCTCCGTGGTGGCGACGGCGAAGAGCGCGTTGCCCGCCGTGTCCAGCACCCCGATGAGGAGGAGGACTGGGAGGTCGCGCTCGCCCAGCGCGAAGCTCGGCCGCAGGACGAGCGCGGCGAGGACGAGGAGCGAGAACGAGGTCGTGCGCATCGAGAGCGTGCCCCAGTACGGATCGCCCTCGCTCGCCTCGCCGAGGAGCACGAGGAGGAAGCCGAAGGAGAGCGCGGCCACGAGCGCGAGGCCGACGCTCTCGGCGCTCGCGCGGCTTCCTCCGGCCGCGCGGGCCTGCGAGGCGAGGACGACGCCGAGAACGGCGAGGGCTATGCCGGCCGCCTGGGCGGCGCTCGGCCGGTCTCCGGAAGCGAGGTCGAAGACCACCGGGACGACCGCGGCCGTGGCCGAGATCGGCGCGACGATGCTCATCGGCCCGACCGCGAGCCCGCGGTAGAGGGCGGCCAGTCCGACGGCGCCGCAGATCCCGGCGAGCGACCCGTAGAGGAGGTGGCGGTTGTCGGGCGGGCCGGCGCCGCGCACCGCCACGACGAGGGCGATCGTCGCCAGGCCGGCCGCCTGCGAGACGACGAGCACGGTGACGAGGGGGAGGCGCCGGGTCCGGAGGCCGGCGAGGAAGTCGCCCAGACCCCAGCTCAGGCTCGCCGCCAGCGCGAGCAGGGGGCCGGGCACGCTAGGTGAAAGCGGCGCCGGCGCGCTCGAGCAGCTCGACGGTGTTGGCGAAGGCGAACTCGTCGCGCGCGGGCAGGCGGTCGGCCGGGAACCAGGCCAGCTCGGCCACGTCGTCGGCCGGCTGGGGCTCGCCGGACCCGAGCCGGGCGTCCCAGTAGAGGTTCATCGTCCAGATCCCGTCCTCGCCGTAGCGGTCCGGGAGGGCGCCGAGGAAGTCGCCCGGCTCACCGTCGAGCCCGGTCTCCTCGCGGAGCTCGCGGCGGAGCGTCTCGAGCGGCTCCTCGCCCTCGTCCATGAAGCCGCCGGGCAGATCCCAGAGACCGGCGCCCGGGTCGTGCGCTCGCCGTGCGAGGAGGATCCGGCCCGCCTCGTCCCGGATCACGGCGCTGGCGGTGGGCGCCGGGTTCGCGTACTCCTCGAGGCCGCAGGAAGGGCAGCGCACGCAGCGCTCGGCGTGCTCGAGGGTCGCCCCGCAGCGCGGGCAGGCGCGCCACTCGGCGAGCTGCGAGGAGGTTGCCATAGGATCGGGCCACTATGGCAGTTCCCGAGCCGCCCGAGCCCACCGAGGAGGAGCAGGACGCCTCGCTCGAGCGGCGGCGCGAGGAGGACGCCCAGCGCGGCCCCGGGCACGACGACCCCGAGCGGGCCGGCGGGCAGGAGGAGTGAGGCACGAAGCGGCCACCGTGCTCGAGCTCTCGCGCGTCGCGGAGCTCTCGGTCCTCCCCGGCGAGACCCTGACGAGGCTCGCCCGCGAGATGGAGCGCCACGAGCTCGGTCCAGGCGAGGAGCTCGACGCCGGCGAGCAGTTCGCGGTCGTGCTCTCCGGCCTGGTCAGCGGCCCGGCGGGGGTCCTCCACCCGGGCGACCGCGCCGAGGGGCCCGTGCGGGCGGTGATGCCGTCCGCCGTGGCGAGCTGCGCCCGGGACGTCTACGACCGCGTCGTCGCGGGCGCCTGACGCTCAGCGACCGGCTCGGCGACCGCCGAGGCGGGAGCGCGCGAAGTCCTCGACCGAGACCCCGCTTCGCTCCACCTTGCGGATGGAGCTCTCGCGCCCCCAGCGCTCGATCGCGCGGCCGGCGGCGGCGATCCCGCCGAGCAGCTCGAAGAACAGGAGCCCCAGCGCGTAGAGGACGCCGACGACGATCCACTCGACCATACGCTCAGGGTAGCGATGCGAGCTCGGCGAGGATCGCGTCCGCAAGCGGCGGCCAGGCGGCCAGCGCCCACTCGTCGAACTCGAGGTCGGTGAGGCAGGCGCAGGCGACTCCTGCGTCCGGGTCGACCCAGAGGAACGTGCCGGCGCCGCCGAAGTGGCCGAACGTCCGCGGCGAGTTGCGGCCGCCGGTCCAGTGCGGCCGCTTCGCATCCTTGAGCTCGAAGCCGAGGCCCCAGTCGTTCGGCTCCTGGCGGCCCAGGCCCGGGAGGACGCCGACGAGGCCGGGGAAGGCGACCTCCGTCGCCTCGGCCAGCGTCTCCGGCGCGACCAGGGTCGGCGCCAGGAGCTCGCGGCCGAACGCGGCGAGGTCGGCGAGCGGCCCCCAGATCCCCTCGGAGGGCCGGCCGCGGAGCTCCGACCCCGCGAGGCCGAGCGGGTCGAGAACGGCGGCCCGCAGGTACGAGGCGAACGGCATCTCCGCCCGCTCGGCAAGCCGCTCGCCGACGAGGTCGACGCCGGTGTTCGAGTAGATCCGCCGCTCGCCCGGCTTGGCGATCGGCAGGGCGCCTTCGAAGGGGAGGCCCGAGGCGTGCGCGAGCAGGTGCCTGAGAGTCGAGCCCGGCGGGCCGGCCGGCTCGTCCAGGTCGAGGACGCCCTCCTCCGCCGCGACGAGCACGGCGAAGGCGGTGAAGAGCTTCGTGACCGAGGCCCAGCGGAGGACCGCGTCCTCCGGCCCGCGCGAAGCCACGGTCCCCTCCGGCCGCACGACCGCGACCGCGGCCGTGCGGCAGGGCCACGAGTCGATCTGTTCCAGCGCCTCCACGGTCGGCGATACTAGTGGGCGCGATGGAGCGCCGGACCGTCTCCTCGGGGTCGCCGTACGAGCCCGTCGTCGGCTACTCGCGCGCCGTGCGCGTGGGCGACCGGGTGTTCGTGGCCGGCTCCGCGCCGATCATGGCGGACGGCTCCGACCCGCCCGCCGACGCCTACGGCCAGGCCGCGCGCTGCCTGGAGATCGTCGCGGACGCCCTGCGCCAGGCCGGCGCCTCGCTCGAGGACGTCGTGCGCACGCGTGTCTACCTGACCGACGCCGCCGCCTTCGACGGCTTCGCGAAGGCCCACGGGGAGGCGTTCTCCGAGATCCGCCCGGCGAACACGACCGTCGTCGTGGCCGCGCTCCTCGATCCCCGCTGGCTCCTGGAGATCGAGGCCGAGGCCGTCGTCACTGGCGCAGGGTGAGCGTGTCGCCCTCGGCGACGCCCCACTCCGCGAAGGCGCCCTGGTTCACCTCGAGCGCGCTCCGGTACGAGACGCCCGGGTCGTAGATCTCGCACGGGTCGGCCTCGCAGGGCTCCATGTCGAGGATGCGGAGGATCGTCCCGTCCGCGTCCGCGAAGGCGATGGAGAGCGGGATCAGCGTGTCCTTCATCCAGAAGCCGCCGCTCACGTCGTCGTCGAAGAGGAAGATCATCCCGCCGAGGTCCGGAAGTGACTCGCGGTTCATGATCCCGACCTGGCGCTCCTGGTCGTCGTCCGCGATCTCCACGCGGACGACGATGTCGCTGCCAGCGGCGGTCTCGAGCAGGACCACCGGTCCGGCGTCCTCGGGCTCGCTCGTCGCCGGCTCGGGGTTGGTGGGCTGGTTCGAGGTTGCCGGCTGCGACTCGCCCTCGATCGTCGTCGCAGGCCCACTCGACTCCTCCCCGCCGCAGGCGACGAGGGCGAGCGCGAGGGCAAGGACGGCGAGGCGTCGCACCTCGCCATCCTCGCAAACCGCGGGCGGGCCCCGGAGGGCCCGCCGCAGCACCGGCGGCCGTCAGGCGACCGCCGGCGTGCTCTCCAACCGCGCGAAACGCGCGGCCGTGGC
>Ga0299914_10000307_pt1 | contig 29281 bp, 35 predicted proteins | sample RVTome_10_FD_201361 | JGI IMG/M metagenome (GOLD analysis project Ga0299914, IMG submission 201361) | Soil microbial communities from uranium-contaminated site in the Upper Colorado River Basin, Wyoming, United States - RVT153D57 (version 2) ... | reverse complement strand
GGAGGAGTTGAATCCGGTCATGGCCGTGGACGCGAACCGACACGAAGTCGTCTCATGGCTTCTCGAGGGCGATCCGGCCATACGCTGGCAGGTGATGCGAGATCTCCTCGATGCCGACCCGGCAGAATGGAGCCAGGAGCAGCAGAGGGTGGCCCGGGAGGGGTGGGGAGCAGAGTTGCTCTCCCATCGTGACGAGTCGGGTCGGTGGACGCCCCGCCTCTACGGACGAAAGTGGATCTCGACCACCTACTCGCTGGTCCTCCTGCGCCGGCTCGGGCTTCCCCGTGACGACCCGAGGGCGATCGAGTCGAGCATCCTCTTTCTCGACGAGGCGATGGGCGACGACGGCGGGATCGATGTGTCGTCCCGCCGCACCGGTAGCGAGATGTGCATAACTGCGATGGCGGTAGCCCTCCTCTACTGGTTCGAGGTCGACGACACCCGCCGGGAGATCGTGCTCGAAGCCCTGCTCAACGGTCAGCTCCCCGATGGCGGGTGGAACTGCAGCCGACCCTCCAAACACAGCTCGTTCCATACCACGGCGTCGGCGATTGAGGCGATGCGGGAGTGTGCCCTCTCCCTTGCCCCCGACGTCCCCGGCGAGGTCACCACCGCCGAGGAGGCGGGGCGTGAGTTCCTCCTCACCCATCGGCTCTACCGCTCCCACCGCACCGGCGATGTGGTCAACGAGCAGTTCCTGCGCTTCTCGTTTCCCCCCCGCTGGCATTACGACGTGCTCCGGGGGCTCGAGCTGTTCTGGTCGGCAGGCCGGCTCCAAGACCCGCGTCTCGAGGATGCCGTTGGAGTCGTGAAGGCCAAGAGACGCGGCGACGGCAGGTGGCGGCTCCAGCAGCGGTGGCCGGGTGAGACATGGTTCGAGATGGAGACCGTCGGCGAGCCGAGCCGGTGGAACACCCTACGGGCGATGCGGGTCCTCGAAGGGTGGGAGACCGGCAGGTAGCCTCGCCGCCGATGCACCGACTCGTGGCCTCCCTCTTCGGAGCCGGCCTGATTCTCCGCTCGGTCCGGGGCTCGGATGCCGGGTCGGGGACGGTGGGGGGCCTGGTCGCTCTCCCCTTTGCCCTTCTCATCGGCGAGACCTGGGGCTGGATGGGGCAACTGATCGCAGCCGTGCTGATCACCGGTCTCGCTTTCTGGTCGTCGGCCGCTCTGGCCTCATCTGCGGGCGATGCCGGGTGGATCGTCATCGACGAGGCGGCCGGCACTTTCGTGGCGACTATCGGGTTGCTCGGCTGGCCCGCGCTCGCCGGCTTCGTCGTCTTTCGCATCGCCGACATCACCAAACGCCCCTTCCCCGGCGTCCAGCAGGCCGACTCGCTGCCCGGCCCGATGGGGATCGCCCTCGACGACCTGGTCGCAGGTGTGTGGGCACTCGGTATCGCCCATCTTCTCAACGCCACCGTGTTTTGAGTTCTCCCGATGCCGGTCGACGGCGTATCGTCTGAGCAGGAGGTACGACTACTGATGAATTGGAATCCGACCTCGATCGTCGTCGGCATCGATGGCTCCGATGGCAGCAACAGGGCAGCGGGGATCGCCACCGAGATCGCCCGCTCGGCCGTGGCCAAGCTCCTCCTGGTGACCGTGATCCGGCCACCGGAGGGCTGGTGGGGCATTGGAGGCGCGCCACCTACACCCGAGGCGCTGTCAGCGGCACTGGTCGAAGGCCAGCAGCAGGTGTTGCATGAGACCGAAGAGCAGCTTCCCCTCGACGGTGTCGAACATGAGACCATCGCCGAGCTGGGTGATCCCACCTCGAGGCTCATCGCCGTGGCCGAGGAGCGCGACGCCGGGCTGATCGTGATCGGCAAACGAGGCGCGGGCCTGGCCGAGAGGGTGATGCTGGGCAGCGTCGCCGATCGGCTCTGCCACCATTCGCCCGTCCCGGTGATGGTGGTCCCCTAGCGGTCCACTCGCCCAGACTTGCCCACCGTCGCCGTCCTCCCGGTCAAGTCTTTTCGCTTCGGGAAGGGGCGCATGTCTGCGGATCTCTCCGAGGATGCTCGTGCGAAGCTGGGCCAGGCTCTCGCCGAGCGAACGGCCGACCTGGCCGCCGAGGCGGGTCTGATACCGGTGTTGGTGGCCGGTGATGCCGATGTGGCCGACTGGGCGGTGTATCAGGGTCTTCCCAGCCTCCCCGACCCCGGCGAAGGGCTGGATGGCGCCGCCCGGGAAGGGGTGGGATGGGCCGAGGCGTCGTCGAGCCCGTGGATCGTCCTCCACACCGACCTTCCCCTGCTAACACGGCCCGAGCTCGAGCTTCTGGTGGCCACCCGGGACGATCGTGGCTGGGTCATCGCCCCGTCGGCGGACGGTGGCACCTCGGCTTTGGGGGGAAGTGGCCAGGCCGTCTTCTCCTACGGCCCGGGCAGTTTCCATCGGCATCTGGGCAGATACACCGAGGCGGGGATAGTCGCCCGAGTCGGCCTCCTCCACGATGTCGACTCGGCATCCGATCTGATCTCGGCCGGTCACCACCCCAGGGGCTCCTGGCTGGCCGGAGTCGTGTGACCTCCCGCTTCGACCCGGCGGTCCTCTCCCCGGACCCTGAGGGGCGAAGCCGGATCTCGAGCTGGCTCGAGGCCGGGCTGGCTGTCGTGGAACCGGAGCGCCTCACTGCGGACGCCCTGTCCGATGACGACGGCTCCCCGACGGTGCTGATCGCAATCGGCAAGGCCGCACCGGCCATGGTCCGAGGGGCCGTCTCGACGCTCGACGTGGTGGCCGGTGTCTGCGTGTCCGACCACGTCGAGCCGGTGCCCGAGCAGATCAGGCTGCTCGTCGGCGACCATCCGGTTCCGGGGCCGGCGAGCTTCGCGGCCGGGGATGCGGTCCTCGACCTGGCCCGGACCACCCCCGCTTCGACCCGCATCGTCGCCCTCATCTCCGGTGGAGGCTCGGCTCTGTGTGAGGCGCCGCGTGAAGGGGTGCCGCCGGGGTACCTCGCCGAGATCACCAGGAGTCTGATCGCCGGAGGCGCCGACATCGAGGAGATCAACCTGGTCCGTTCCCACCTTTCGGCTATCAAGTGCGGCGGGCTGGCTCGCGCCGCCCGCCGGGCCCTCGACACCTTGGTCATCTCCGACGTGTCCGGGGCCGACACGGGCGTGGTCGCCTCAGGGCCAACCATTCCCGGAGAGCACGAACCGGAGAAGGCAGCCCAGATCCTGGCCAGGTTTTCCCTCGACCTGCCACCTGCCGTCCAAGCGGCGATGGAGGTGGCGCCACCCCGGCTGCCGGGCCCCGAGGTGAAGGTGCTCGCCGATGGGCTCGCCGCCGCGAGGGCCGCGGCCGCGGCTGCTTCTCCCACCCCGGCGCGGGTGTGGGGCGAGTGGTTGCGGGGAGAGGCCGAGACCTGCCTCGACCGGTTCCTCCGGACGTCGGGTCCCGGGGTGACAGTGGGGGCAGGTGAGGTGGTGCTCGACGTCCGAGGGAATGGAAAAGGGGGCCGCAACACCCACGCCGCGCTGCTCGCGGCCTCCCTGATCGCCGGCTCACACGATGTCTTCTGTGCCTTCGCCACCGACGGCGTCGACGGCCGGTCGGGCTCGGCGGGGGCGATCGTCGACGGTTCGACGACGTCCCGGGGGGGCGACCCTACGCCAGCCCGGGACCGATTCGACTCCGCCGCATATCTCGCTCGAAGCTCCGATCTACTCCGGTGCCCCCCGACCGGCACCAACGTGTCCGACCTCTGGATTCTGTGGCGGAGGTAGTGGAGTAGGTCTTAGAGTGAGGAACGGAGTCTGAGAGCATGGAAAAGACCCTCATCATCACCGGCGGTACCGGCGGGCTGGGCACGGCCTTGGTCCGTCGACTCATCTTCGAGGACTACCGGCTGGCGCTCACCTACCTCATGCCAGAGGAGGCCGAGCAGTTCGAGAGTGAGTTCGAAGTCGACGAGGACCGGCTCCTCCTGGTCCGGGTCGACGCCACCAACCCCGAAGCGGTCAACACCTTCGTCAAGAGCGTCGCCGATCGGTGGGGCTCGGTCCATGGTCTCTGCGCCCTGGTCGGTGGCTGGGCAGGGGGACGAGATGTGGGCGAGACCGACGACGTCCGGTTCGAGAGGATGATCGATCTGAATCTCCGCTCCACGTTCTATTCGGTCCGGGCGGTCGTGCCCCACCTGGTAGAGACCGGCTGGGGGCGCATCGTCACGGTGGGGAGCCGGGCGGCCGTCGACCACCCCACCGGCCAGGCGGCATTCAACGTCGCCAAGGCAGGAGTGGTGGCCCTGACCAAGTCGGTCGCCCAGGAGTTGGACGGGACCGGGGTGACGGCCAACGTGCTCCTCCCGTCGGTCATCGATACCCCGGCTACGAGGAAGTCCCTGCCCTACGCCGACTATGTGAACTGGCCCACCCCAGACGAGATCGCCGCTGTCGCCCACTTCCTCCTCGCCGACGACTCCGGCGTCATCAACGGCGCCGAGATCCCGGTCTACGGCCGGGCCTGACACACACAGTCAGAACAGCTCGATCCATTCGCCGTGGGGGTGGGCCTGACCAACGGTCTTGGACCCGGTCCCGTCGTCGATCACCATCCGGGCCCAGTCGTCCGAGGCATCGAGAAGCTCCATCGAGACCCTGAAGACGGGCCGGCGCCCGCGGGCCCGATTCGAGATGGCCTCGATCTCCTGCCTCCCCTCCGGGCTGAGCTGGGCGACGGCGAACGAGTTCATGACCAATGCCGGCTCGTCGCCGGGAAGTGAATCGAGGACCCGGGGCAGTGTGACCAGAGCGTCCCCTCGGACCATCTCGATCTCGGTCTCCGAGATGATGGCGAGAGCCCGGCGCAATCGGACGCGACGCTCCTCGTGCTCTGGCCAGATCAGGGCATCGAGCCAGCGACGGGCCTCCTCGTCCCCCGGGTCGAGCGGGTTCAGGTCGAGCCCGGTCCGGCTCAGCACCTCGATGTCGTGGAGCGGCGGGTCGACCCCACGTGACTCGGCGGTGAGGACGAGGGGGGAATCCGGTCCCCACTCCAAGTTGTCGAACCGATAGCGGTAGTGGTCCAGCCCCAGGTTGAGCCCGGCGCTGGTCCCGATGTCGACGAGATGAAACCGGTCGAATGGCGCCATCATCACCAGGGGGAGCAGGGCGACACAGCGGCGGCTCTCATTGGTTTGGGTAAAACGCGTGTTGCCGAGGGCGACGATCTCCTCCTCGTTGGCGAGGACGAATTCACGAAACCACGGGCCCGCCCCCGCCGCTGGCAGCGGGACCGCGGCCAGGGAGGGGTAGTAGGCGGCCAGATCGGCGCCGGCGCCATTCATCAGCAGGTACTGGACGGCGGCGAAGAGGAGGTTGGGGGGCGGACGGTGCTCGATGCGATTGATCACCCGCAACAGATCGGGGTCTGTGGCCACCACCTCCACAAGCCGTGCGTAGAGCGGGGACCCGTGAGTGTGCTTGCCCCAATCCCGCATGTACTCGGGGGTGACCGGAGGCGGCTGCACTAGTGGGTCTCCACTAGTGGGTCTCCACTAGTGGGTCTCCCGCCGGTAGGAGGTGGCCAGGGCGTCGGCGTACTCGTTCCACCGGTACCCGCTGTGGGCCTTGATCCATTGCAGCCGAGCGCCGGGACGCTCCTGGTAGAGGGCGTGCGCCTCCTTGACCAGGTCGAGGTTGGCAATCGGACCGGTCGACTTCTTGGTCCAACCTCGCGCCTTCCAGCCGTCGGCCCACTTGGTCACGATGTTCACGATCAACTGGGAGTCGGTGTAGATGTCGACGTCGGCGTCGGCGGGCACCATGCGCAAACCCGCGATCAGGGCAGTGAGCTCCATCTTGTTGTTGGTCGTATAGGGATCGGAGCCTTGCGCCTCGTCCACCACTTGGCCGTCGACCACGTAGACCGCTCCCCAACCCCCCGGCCCGGGATTTCCCTCCGATGCCCCGTCGGTGAACACACCGGTGTCCGGCCCCTCGGTGAAGGATGACAGGACCTCGGCGATGGTGAGATCGCGGCCCTTGGTTCGACTAACCGGCGGCGAGACCTGCTTCAACGGCCCAGCGGCGGAGGCGGATGGCCCACCGTTGCCCCTGCAGTCGAGGCACTGGCGCGGGGTCCAGCCCGGATAGCGGTCGAGGACGTCCTGGCGGAGTTGGAACTCCTTGCCACAGGTTTGACAGGTGAACACCACCTATCCCGCTCCGAAGCTCGCCTTGGCGAAGACGGAGATGAACTGGGGCGACTTGAGCAGGTTGAACTCGTGGTGGGTCTCAACCAGACCGTAACTCTCCATGAGACGACGCACCTTGGCGGGTGTCAGCCGGTGGCAATGGACTTGTCGCGCCTTGAACGGGGTGCCGTGGAGGATCACGGACGTGGGTACCGCATACAGCCCCTGGATCGGCTCGGCCGGGTAGATGAACAAGGCCCGGCCACCGGGTTTGAGAACTCTCGACATCTCGGAGGCAGCCTTCTCCAGCGGCGGGATGTGCTCGATGGCGTGTACCGAGACGATCGAGTCGAACTCCGCGTCACCGAACTCGAGGTGCTCGGCGTTCATATGAAGCACTCGATCCGAGCCCGAGACCTCCGGGGCGTTGGGATTGGCGTCGATCCCGACCACGTCTACGCCGCGCGCCGCCAGCCGCAGGGTGAGATGGCCCCGCCCGCAACCCACCTCGAGCACACGCTCTCCCGGCTGCAACGCCAGCAGCCGGTCGATCCGCTTCAGGTGGGAGGGGTCCCAGCGGTTGGCCATCGCATAGCGCCGTGAGTCGTATTCGGGCATGGGGAGAGGCTAGGAGAGGCCCTCGAGATGAGCCGAAACCGAGTAGTCGAGGAGGAGCGGGCCGCTGCCGGTCAGCGCCACGTGGGTGACAGAGGTGTTCGCCGGCGTGTACAGCGACTCGGAATGCGAGTCGGTGGTGGAGGTGAAAGAAGAGACGTAGGCGCGTATCGCCCCGCCGTGCGCAACCACGACCGTGGGCTCGGCGGAGGCAGGGGACACGCCGTCGACGGTCGCCCGGAACCGACCGGTCAGCTCTCCCCAGCTCTCCCCGGTCTCGCCGCGCTTGAGGTCTACACCGTCCCGGTAGATGGTGCTCATCAGATCGGGCCAGGTCTCATAGATCTCGTCCGAGGTGAGATCCTCCCAGAGCCCCATGTCGATCTCCTTCAACCCGTCGACGGTGACCACTCCGTTGGCTGCTATGTACCCGGCCGTGGCCTGGGCCCGGCCCAGCGGGGACGCATACACGGTCGACGCCTGGCCATACCAGTCACGGAGAGCCTGGGCCTGGCGATGCCCCAGCTCGTCCAGTCCCCAGTCGCCCTGTCCTTGCCATCGCTGCTCCGTGTTGGCCCGGGTCTGGCCGTGACGAATCAATGCCAGAACGGTGTTCCCCTCGTCGAGGTGCTCCTGAACCGTCTGAGGGCGAGGCCCGAAGTGGGCCAGGTCGTTGAACCCGGCGAGTCGGGGAATCTCCCATGTCCAGACCAGTTTCGTGATCGAGGTGTTCCCGGCGAAGGTGTGGATCCGGCGATCGTGACCGGCGAGATGACGGCGAAGGATCTCCTGGATGAACCCGCCGTGGGTCACCACGGCGGCCCGAGCGTGCTCGTCGAGACTCTTGGCCAACGAGTCGACCACCCCGAGGGCGCGGCGCTCCAGATCACTCAGACTCTCCCCGGTCTCCCCCATCCGGAGGCGGCGGCCGAATACCGCCTGACGCAGGTAGTCACCGTCTTCGTCCAGGATCTGGGTCCTCGACTTGCCCTCCCAACGCCCTATGTCGAGCTCGACGAGCTGGTCGGAGATTTCGAAGTCGGTGGCGAACGACTCGGCGGTGCGCCGGGCACGCTCAAGCGGTGAGCTCATCACGACGTCGAAATGACGGCCGTGGAGTCTCTTGCCGATGGCCTCGAGACTGGCCTCGCCGGCGGAACTGAGCGGGCCGTCGAGCTGGCCGTTCCAATAACCGTCGAGATTGGCCTGCGACTCGGCGTGGCGGATGAGAAGGATCTCAGGCATCGATCTCGGACACGGGTGCGGCTGGTGCTGGCTGGATCATATGCGAGCTCACATGTTCGCACCACCCCGGGTTCAACAAGAACCGTCAGCGACGACGGGGCCCCAACCCACCCCCGGCGTTCCCGGTTCAGCCTCCGGTCTCTTCGGACGCCCGCCAGCACTCGAGGAACCCGTCGACCTGTTTGCGTGCAAAGGCGAGCGGGTCCAGGTTCCAGTACGAGTCGGGATATGACGACCCGTAGCGGCCGTCGTCGGAGAACACCTCGAGGTCGTACCAGCCGGAGAAACCGGCGGCTTGGAGCATCGCCAGGATTCGGGGGAGATCGGATACCCCCTGACCGGCTGGAACCCGATCGAGCGGGCCTCTGGTCGGCTCCCGGTAGTCGGCGATCTGGACGGCGTGGAATCGGGGGATCGCATCTTCGAGGGTCTCGGCCAGGCCCTCCGAGTCCCACATGTGCCAGGTGTCGAAGACGATCCCCACCGTGTCGTCTCCGACCTCGTCGAGAAGGTCGAGCGTTTCCGGTAGTGAGCACACCATGGTGCGGATCGGGCGAAAGTCCTCGCGCATCGGCTCGATGCTGAGCGATGTGCCTTCCTCGCCGGCTATGGCGGCAAGGACCTGGATCGCCTCCACGATCACCTTCCGGGCGTCGAATTGGGACCGGTCTCCCGCCGGCCCGGTGCAGATCATCACGGAGGGGACGCCCAACCTGGCCAGGGATCGAATCGAGAGCACCATCTCCTCGACCCGCTGCGCCGGGTCCACCGGATCGACGGGGAAGGTCCCTCCCAGCGGAGGGAGGATGGTCCAGGTGGTGGGCACCGCCAGAGAGGTTCGGAGGTCTCGGGCCGTCATCGAGGCCAGCAGTCCCTCCTCCTCGCCCCGGACGACTTTGGGCTCGGCGATGCCCAGACCGCCGACCCTGGTTTCCATCGCCAATTCGATGTCACGTTCGAAGGTGGTGTCGGGAAAGGACAACTGACAGAGCGAAATCAGTGGCGTTTCCATGATCTTTCACCCCTCTGCAGCCCGCCTCCGTATCCTATAAGATACTATATTGGACGACCAGACTTGGAGCGAGGAGCTGTCATGAGAAGGAAGTACGTCTCCAGCATCACCATGCTGATCATCGTGGGCACGGTGCTCGCTGCCTGTGGAGACGGCGAAGCCGAGGACACCACCACCTCGGCCGCAACCGAGACCACGGACGCCGCCCCAGCCACGACCGAGGCGACAGCGACCACGGAGGCTCCCACAACCACCGCGGCAGGCGGCATCGAGTGTGACGAGCCCCGGACCCTCTCCTATGCGACCTCGCTGGCCGAAGACAGCGCCTACTACGCCGGCGCAGTGGCTTTGAAGGAAGCCGCCGAGGAGATGAGCAACGGCTGTATCGAGATCGAGATCTTCGCCAATGCTGCTCTGGGCAATGACCGCGACATGATCGAGGGAATGCAGATCGGCTCGATCGACATGGCCAGCCCGAGCACGGGAGCCATGGGATCGGTCGTCCCGGAACCGACGGTGCTCGACCTCCCCTATCTGTTCGACGACCTCGACCATGTCTACTGCGTCCTCGACGGGCCCATCGGAACGGAGGACATCTACTCGATGTTCGACGGGGTCGGCTTCCATCCCCTGGGCTATTGGGAGATCGGGTTCCGCAACCTGACCAACAACGTGAACCCGGTGGAGACGCCGGCCGACGTCGAAGGGCTGCGTCTTCGCACCCTGCCCAGCAACGTCCATCAAACCGCCTGGTCCCTGGTTGGGGCGCAACCGGTGGCGATGGACTTCACCGAGCTGTACAACGCTCTCGACACGGGGGTGGTCGACGGGCAGGAGAACCCGCTGAACATCATCCTCACCGGCAACCTCCACGAGGTCCAGACCTATCTCTCCTTCACTCAGCACGTTTATGGCACCGCCCCGACATCGATCAGTGACATGACCTGGGACAGTCTGTCTCCCGAGCTCCAAGAGGTGATCCGGGAGGCCGTGGCTGTGTCGGTGGTCGCACAACGGGAAGCTGCGAGCGGTGACGAGGCGGGCCAGCTCCAACAGCTCCTCGACTTCGGCATGGAGGTGGTGGAGGAGCCAGATCGCGACGCGTTCCGGGAGTTGATGCAGCCGGCGTGGAGCGACTACACCGATCAGTACCCTGACAATCAAGAGTTGATCGACCGGATCAGGGCGGCGGCAGAGGAGTGCTGACAAACTCGACGCAACCGTCATGTCCCGGGGAAGGACCGACATGGGATTGATCGATCTGACCAAGGACCTGGAGAACCTCATCGCCGGCACCTACTCGGATGCCCGGGGCCCGGTGGTGCGCGGCGACTTCACCGAGCTGACCTTGGTGCAGCTCGACGTCGGAGAGCAGGGGCGGACACATACCCATGAGGGGGAGCAGTTCGTATTCGTCCTCGAAGGTCTCCTCCGCTTCCAGGTGGGTGACGACGAGTTCGAGGTCGGCGCCGGGCAGGTGGCCTTCGTCCCCTCGGACGTGCCTCACGGGAGCGAGGCCCTGGAGCGAACCCGCGCCCTGAGCTTCAAGAACCTGGCCAGCCCCGCCTACGAAGCGACTTCCCAGGCGCGCTAGTCGCCGGGCGGGTCGAGGAGGAGGCCGACACACCAGTGGACCGGGCCGCCGAGTCGCAGCCGTCGGATGACGTTGCCCTGGAAGACCTGTTCCAGATCGACCTCGACTGGCGGCGATGGTGGACCATCATCCCCGAGATCGTGGTGCTCGCCTGCACCGGTGCTCTCCCGGTTCTGGTGGCCCTCGGAGTGATATCCAGGTACACGGATTGGTTCCGGGTCCCCTGGGTCCAGGACATCGTCGGCGTCCTGTTCCTCTGGATCGTCTTCCTGGGCGGCGCGATCGCGGTGAAGCACGAGGCCCATGTCCGGATGGGTACCATCGCCGAGCGTTTGGCGGCGCGGGGCCCTAGAGGGCGGGCATGGGACACCGTGATCAGAGCTTCGCCTCTCCTTTTGGGCGTCATCCTTCTGGTGCTGGGCATCCGGATCGCCGACCTCCACATGACCAGGGAGTTGACCTGGCTCCAGATCCCGCTCGGGCCTTTCTCCAGCGTGATCCCGATCAGCGGCGCCCTGATCATCTGGTACACCCTCGACCGGCTGCGCTCGGGCCGGTCGGGCGCGAGCGGGCGCGGGAAAGAAACCGACATCTCGTCTGGTGAAGCCTGATGCTGTACCTGGGGATCCTGTTCTTCGTCATGGTCTTCCTCGGGATCCCGGTCGCCGTCGGGCTCGGGCTCACCGGAGTGGTCGGGATCTGGATCACCCAGGACATTCCCCTCGAGGTGGTCGCAGCCCGAACCGGCAGCGCCACCGACAACATCATCCTCCTCGCCATCCCGCTCTTCGTCCTCACCGGCTCGTTGATGACCGCCGGCGGGATCGCTCAGCGGCTCTTCGATCTGGCCCGGGTCCTCGTCGGCCACTTCACCGGGGGCCTGGCCCAGGTGAACGTGGTGCTCAGCGTGTTCAACGGCGGTCTCTCCGGCTCATCGGCCGCCGACGCCGCAATGGACTGCAAGGTCACCATCCCCCAGATGAGGAAGGACGGCTACCCCGCCGCCTTCTCCGGTGCCATCACCGCGGTCTCCGGCATGCTCTCCAACATCCTTCCCCCCGCCATCGCCCTGCTGGTCTATGCCTCCCTGACCAACACCTCGGTGGGCCGGCTGTTCGTGGCGGCCATCATCCCCGGCATCATCCTCGCCGTTGCCATGTCGGCGACGGCGTTTTGGATCAGTCGCCGTAAGGGTTACGGGAGGCCGAGGCCACGGGCATCGATGGGTGAGATATGGACCGCGTTTCGGCGTTCGGGCCTCGCCCTGGTCATCCCGGCGATCGTGGTCTTCGGGATCAGGTTTGGGGTGTTCACAGCCACCGAGGCCGGGGCGGCCGCGGTGGTCATCACCTTCATCCTCGGGGCCTTCGTCTACAAGGAGCTGAAGCTGCGGGACCTCCCCGGTGTCCTGGCCCGGACCGCGGTGGACACCGGGGTCATCATGCTGATCATCGCCCTGTCCGCACCGGTCGCCTGGGTCCTCGCCTACAACCAGGTTCCCCAGCATCTGGCCGAGTTCTTCGCCGGGATGAGCGACGACGTCCTCTTTTTCCTGCTCGCCGTGAACATCTTCCTGATACTGGGCGGCGCTCTGATGGAAGGGGTCTCACTGCTGATTCTGGTGGCACCGATCCTCGCCGCGGTCGCCGCAGGTCTCGGTGTGGACCCGGTCCATTTCGGCATAGTCGTCGTGGTGAACGTGGTCCTCGGGGCGATCACACCGCCATTCGGGCAGCTGGTCTTCTTCGTCTCCTCGATGACCGACATCCGCCCCGAGCAGATGTTTCGACAGATCGCCGCCTTCCTGCCGATGCTCGTCCTGGTCCTGGCTCTCGTCACCTACGCGCCGGACCTCTATCTGTGGACTGTCGACCTGTTCGGCCCGTGAATGCGGTGATCGAGACCACGGTCGGGAAGGAGTGATGTGAGAGCCCTCAAGTTCAACCGTGTCGGGGAGGTCGAGGTGACCGATGAGCCCGAGCCCAGGCTCGGGGAGGGAGACGTGCTGGTGCACACTGCCTTCGCCGGGATCTGCGGCAGCGACCTTCATGGGATCAGGCCGGGTGGGTATCGGACTCCTCCGCTGATCATGGGCCACGAGGTCGCCGGGATCACCGACGACGGCCGTCGCGTCGCCGTCAACGCAACTCTCAGCTGTGGGGAATGCGACATGTGCCGGTCGGGTCGGGAGCACATCTGTCGTCACCGAAAGATCCTCGGGATCGACCGACAGGGCGGGCTGGCGGAGCGGGTGGCGGTCCCCAAGACCGCCCTCGTGGAGCTCGCCCCGGCCACGTCGCTCCAGGCCGGGGCTCTGGTCGAGCCCCTGGCGGTCGCGGTCAGGGGGTGGAAGCGCTCGGGTGCCGCCGCCGGGAACCGGGTCGGCATAGTGGGAGCCGGCAACATAGGTCTCCTCCTGCTCGCGGTGGGACGGGACTCCGGTGCCGAGATCACCATCACCGACGTCTCGCCGTCACGTAGGGGAATGGCGGAGCGGGAGGGCGGTGCGACGGTCGCCGAGACGCTGGATGGCGAGTACGACGTCATCTTCGACGCAGTCGGCGCCACCGAGGTCCATCTCGCCTCGGTTCGGCATCTGGCCCCGGGTGGGACCGCGGTGTGGATCGGGAGCCGCAGCGCAGACCCCGCCTTCGATGCCCTGGACCTCGTCCGCTCCGAGAAGAACGTCATCGCCTCCTTCGCCTACACGGGCGACGACTTTCGCAGGGCTGCTGAGCTGGCCGGCTCCCTCAGCCTCGATTGGGTGGAGATCGTCGCTCTCGAGCGCAGCGACGGTGTCTTCATGGATTTGTATCGAGGAGAGACCGACATCGTGAAGGCAGTGGTCCAGACCGGCGCCGGGTGATCACCGGGCCGGTCGGATTCTGCGGGCAACCTCGGGGGAGCCCTCAGATGAAAGCGGATGCGAAGAGCAGTGAGACGATGGCCATTACTTTGATCACGATGTTCATCGCCGGGCCCGAGGTGTCCTTGAACGGGTCGCCCACGGTGTCGCCGATGACCGCAGCCCGGTGGCTGTCGGAGCCCTTGCCCCCGTAGGCACCGGACTCGATGAACTTCTTGGCGTTGTCCCAGGCGCCACCCGAGTTGGCCATGAAGATGGCGAGGAGGAACCCGGTGACCAGGGAGCCGGCGAGGAGACCACCCAGCGCCTCCACGTCGATGAACCCGACGATCAGGGGCAGGGCGATTGCCAGCGAGCCGGGGATGATCATCTCGCGCAGGGCACCGGCGGTGGCGATGTCGACACAGGTGGTGTAGTCGGGCTTGGCGTCTGGGTGGCCCTCCCTCAACCCGGGGATCTCCCGGAACTGTCGTCGCACTTCGTCGATCATCTTGTAAGCGGCCCGCCCGACAGCGTTCATGGTCAGGGCGGCGAAGAGGAAGGGGAACATCGCGCCGATGAACAGCCCAATCGTGGTCTGGACCCGGGCGACGTTGATCTCGGTGAGACCCACCGCCTGGGTGAAGGCGGCGAAGAGGGCAAGTGCGGTGACCGCGGCGGAGGCGATGGCGAACCCCTTGGCCACGGCCGCGGTGGTGTTGCCCAGCGAGTCGAGAGCGTCGGTCGCCTGACGGACCTCGGCGGGTAGGTGTGCCATCTCGGCGATCCCGCCCGCATTGTCGGCGATGGGGCCGTAGGCGTCGACCGAGATGGTGATGCCCAGGGTGGCGAGCACCCCGATGGCGGCGATGGCAACGCCGTAGATGCCGCCCCCGTCGCCCAGTGCCCAGTCGCCGGCGAAGAAGGCGACGCCGATGCCCACGGCGACCACGATCACCGAGTAAGCGGCCGAGCGCATGCCCTCGGCGATCCCGGAGATGATCACCGTGGCCGGCCCGGTCTGGGACTGGCGAGCGATCTCCTTGACGGTCTTGTGGTTATCGGAGGTGAACCACTCCGAGATCTTGCCCACCAGCCATCCGACGAGCAGACCGGCGAGGACGGCGAGCCAGATCCCCAGCGGGTTCTCCGCGTCGTCCCCGAACACCCAGTAACTGAGCCCGAGGACGCCGGCCGCGGTGGCGATCAGGGAGAAGTTCGTCCCGCGGTGGAGGGCTGCGGCGAGATCGTCGTCGCCTTTGGCCCGAACCAGGAACGAGCCGATCATGGCCGCGAACATGCCCAGGGCGCCGACGGCCAGAGGGAAGATGATCGTCTCCTCCAGCAGTGGGGACGACGCGAAGACGATGGCGGAATAGGCAATGGGGGCGACCAGGGACCCGACGTAGGACTCGAACAGGTCGGCACCCATCCCGGCCACGTCGCCCACGTTGTCCCCGACGTTGTCTGCGATGACCGCCGGGTTACGCGGGTCGTCCTCGGGAATCCCCGCTTCGACCTTGCCCACCAGATCGGCCCCGACGTCGGCGGCCTTGGTGTAGATGCCTCCCCCGACACGGGCGAACAGGGCGATCGAGGAGCCGCCCAGGCCGATGGCCGTGAGGATTTCGGGCCAGCTGTCCAACTCGAGCACCTGGTTGAAGAGGAGGTAGCCGAAACCGACGCCGAGCAGACCGAGACCGGCCACGGTGAACCCCATCACCGCCCCGCCCCTGAAGGCGATGGGGAGCGCCGCGGGAATGCCCCCGGTGCGCGCCGCTTCGGTGGTGCGGGAGTTGGCCTGGGTGGCGATCCTCATCCCGACGAAACCGGCTGTCCCGGAGAGAACGGCGCCGAACACGTAGGCGATGGCGCCCCAAGGGCGGCCCCAGTCGAGGAAGGTGGTGATGAGAACCGCCATGATGACCACGAAGACCGACACCCAGATGTACTCACGACGGAGGAAGGCCATCGCCCCCACCCTGATCGCCGTGGCCAGCTCCACCATCCGCTCGTTGCCCCGTGGGGCAGCCAGCACGGCGCGGGCGTAGAACAACGCCAGCAGCAAGGCGGAAGCGCCCGCGGCGAGCGCGACATACAGAATCAAATCGGTCACAGAACCAAACCTCCGGGGCAGGGCGGCCCAGGATTGTAGAACCACTCATCCCGGGTCCGCACTCGGCGTCGAAGCCGGGGCCAGCCGACGAGAGCGGAGAGCCTCAGCCGCCGGCGATGACTCCGGCAAGTTCCAGGATCGCGGTCTCGACTTCGGGACCGCCGGAGCCTGATTGGACAGCCACCGCGAAGACGACGTCGCCCGACTGGACCACGATCTCGTAGGGGCCAACGTCGTTGGGGTGATAAGCCCCCTCGCCGATCCCGGCGACATCGGTGACCCCGCCTCTGTTGTCCTCGTATCCGCCCTTGATTCCGTCCCAACCCGAAGACGACCCGTAGTGGAACACCTCGACGCTGGGCGCCAAGCCGTCGACGAGGGTGAAGGAGCAGTTGCGGGCGACTCCCGCCTCACCACTTGCCGAGGCGGCGGCGAAGACGGCGGCCACTTCCTCGGGAGTGACCAGGGCGCATGGATCGTCGGCGCTTGCCCCCCTCGTGGTCGTGGTGGCCGGATCGGTCGTGGTCGAAGTCGGGTCGGCCGCGGCTTCGGGCACCGTGGTTTCGGCGGCGTCGGAGACGGTGGTGGTCGTCGAGTCCGTCCCACCGCACGACACGACGAGCAGAGCGGCGGCGAGCCCCAGCATGACCCGTGAGCGCATTGTCCCTCCTTACGAGAACAGCCGAAACCTACGGATCTGGCTTAAGGTCGGCTTAGGGGTCGAGAGTCCGAGGCTAGGGACTGCACCGTTACCCGGAGGTGCGTTCTTGTCGCCCCGCTCCGGGACCTGTAGACACGAAGCTCCGACGACGGAGCGCAGATGACGGCGGTGATCGAGGTCCGAACCTATCGAACCACCCCGGGAAACCGGGAGACCCTGATCGAGGCGATGCTGACCCGTTCCTTCCCCGTCCTCCGCGAAATAGGGATGAAGCTGCTGGGGCCGTTCCCGTCTCGGGACGACGAGGACACCTTCGTCTGGCTGCGGGCGTTTCCCGATGAGGCGAGCAGGAGTCCGATGAAGGACGCCTTCTACGGTGGGGAGCTCTGGCTCGAAGAGCTCGAGGAGGAGTTGATGCCGCTCATCGCCGGCTATGAGTCGGTGCTTGTCGGGGACTACATCGGGCTCTGGGAGGTCTGGCCGGAAACCCCGGCTGACCGTCGATGAGCGACGGCGAGCCGATCATCGTCGAAGGTCTCGGTGGGCTCGACCTGCCCGAGTCCCAACCATCCGTCTACGACCAGCCGATCGGTCTGCGACCTCTCTACCTGGATTCCGAGTCGGGAACCGAGCACTACCTGGTCCGCTACCCGCCCGGTCTGGTCGCCCGACGACATCGTCACAGCGTCGCCCACACCATCGTCGTGCTGGAGGGGGACCTGGCGGTCAACGGGCGCGTGGTCGGCCCGGGCACGTTCTGTCACTTCCCGGCTGGGGAGCCGATGCATCACAGCTCGACGAGTGACGTGTCCTGTCTGCTCGTCGTCATCTTCCACGGCCCCTTCGACGTCGAGCCCGTCGAGGACTAGGCGGTCGTGTCCGGGACCCGCCGGAACCTGGCGATCCAGTTCGCCTCCCAGGTGTCGCCCTCGTCGTCGGAGAAGGCCTGTTCCAGTTGGAAGCTGGTCTCGGTGATGTCGGTGAACAGGAAGCGGACGTCGACGGTCCGGCCATTGAAGAGCTCCTGATTGTGGAACTCCCCTACTCCGTCACGAAAGGCGCCGATCATCGGTGGGCCGAGCTCGCCGTCCCGAGCACTGGCCCACCGGATGCTCCATTGCCCCGACTCAGGGTTGTAGAGACGAAGACTGAGACCCTGGATTTGCCCCGACGGCCCGTCGACTTCGAGCTCGCCGAGGTTGGCCCGGCCCTCCCAGACGCGGCGGACGACGGAGGTGCCTTCGTATTCGACCCAGTCGTCCGAGCCGGTCAGTGGCTCGACGAGACGGGACAGCTCGACCGTCCAGTCGCCGAACTCGAAATCGAAGTCGTGACTGCCGTCCGTTGCCATTCCATCCTCTCCTCGCCAGGACACCCGATACCCTATTGACCAGGATCCTCGACGCCAGAAGGCACGTTTGGGTAACTATGGTCGAAACAAGACGCGCCAATCCGATCACCGACTGCCCTCTCACCGCGGCTGTCGCGGCGACGGGTGGCAAGTGGAAGCTGATCATCATCTACTGGCTGGCCGAGTCGCCCTGTCACTTCGCCGGGCTGCGTCGTCTCATCCCCGGCATCTCCCAGAAGGTGCTCACCGAGCAGCTTCGTGAGCTGGTCGCCGACGACCTGGTCGCCCGGGAACGGACCGGCCCGGTGCCCGCTCCGGTTGTGTACTCCCTGACCGAATACGGGCGCACCTTCCTCCCCATCGTCGAGGCCACCCGACACTGGGGCCAGGACCACATCGAACGCTTCAGCGGGTAGCTGGCGCGGCTAGGCCAAACAGGACGAAGATCGCTCAACAGGGGAAACATGCAAACCCGCGCATGTCAAGAACTGGAAAAAGCCCCTCTGACCAGGGGTTTTGCAGTCCCGAGCGGGTTCGAACCGCCGTTTCCGGCTTGAGAGGCCGGCGTCCTAGACCACTAGACGACGGGACCAAATTCGGGCCAACCGCTGTCGGCCCGGCTCGGGGGGAAGGACTCGAACCCTCAATAACAGGGCCAGAACCTGTCGTGTTACCTATTACACCACCCCCGAACGCGCACACCCGAAGGCAATGCAAGGGTAGGAGTACAGAATAATCGAAGGCGGGCTCAGTGCGAACCTGTCACGGGACCAATACCGGAAGGGCGGTCGCTTCGGCGGTCACGGTCAGCGGCTCGGTCTGGTCGACGAAGACCCCCATCAACCCGAGCTCCAATTCGTCCGCTACCAGCACCGTGACCGAAGTTCCGTCTATCGCCGTGCTGATCGCCAGATCCAATGGGTCGGCGGTCTGCGCAGCGACGTAGTCAGCTCCGAGACTGCTTGCCCGATCCGGATCGATCACGACGTCGCCGGTGAGCCGGTAATGCTCCTCGTCGATCCCGGAGGCAGCAGCCACAGACGCCGAATCGGCGATCGCAGCCAACTCCCTTTGCAGGGCGAGGGCACGCCAGAAGTCGATTACGAGGCCCCCAAATAGAAGCAGGAGAAGAGACAGTCCCAGCATCCAGAGTGTCACCGATCCCCGCTCCGACCTCACGGAATGCTCCGATAGAGATCGACGGGCTCCGAGTGAGCGGCGCCCGACCAGAGACCTCCGACCTCACCCCATGGCGTTGCGACCAACGGGACCCAGACAAGAACCTCGGCAGTCACCCAGGCACCTCGCTCGAAGCTGCAGCTTCCAGGATCGCCTGCGGGATCGACCGGCGCCGACCCGCACCAGCCAAGCCGGACCAGACCGTCGTCCAGACCGTGATTGGCTGCCATATCGGAGACCACTACTGCAGCCGATGACGTGTCTAGGTGAATGACTGCCGCCCGGGCCGCCTCCGCTGCCGCAGCCTCGGCAAACACTCGCCGCTCCGACCATGGCCCGAAAGCAAGAACAGCGAGGGCAACCGGAAGAAGCAGCAGCCCAACCGCCAGGCCGAGCTCCACAGCGGCGTGACCTCGATCGCTCACGGAGGCAACTCCCGGGTCGCCTGGGCGGTCATGTCGACCACGAAATCAGGGGAAAACGGAGTCCAGGAGACGAACACCACACGGCCCGACGCGGTGACGACTGACCCCCCCACCTCACAGGTGACCGTCACACCGTCGCCCATCCGGCCCCCGAGCAGCTGCCCGAGCACGTCGCCTGCCCGCTGGTGACACTCGGCCGCCGAGGCGCTCACCGCGCCCGCCCTTGCCCCCTGATCCAGGGCGGATCGGACCGCTCCCCGCCCGTATTGGACGACGACCAGGTTGGCCAAGGCAAGGAAGAGCAGCAGTCCGAGCCCGCTGGCGAGAAGGAACTGAACCGAGGTGACGCCCCAGTCGCTCAGCCCCCGATGAGCTCGGTCCGAATCCACCCGACGATGTCCAATCCGAGTGTCTCGAGGGCGGCCCAAATGACGACGAGTGCCGCAATCGCAAGTGCGGCATTCCCCATCAACTCGGCGGTGTTCAAACCGCGGTCGTCGTCCCACACGGTGCGGAACCATTGTTTGATGGCCAGCATGTCAGCCTCCTTTCATCGCCAGCCGGTGATCAAGTACGGGAGAGGAGCGGCAACGAACAGAATTAGGACCGGAGCCAGGATGGCGATGGTGGGCACCAACATGGCGGCCCGACGCTTGGTTGCCGACCTCCGGATGGACTCGCGACGGGTCTCTCTGACGTCTTCGGCGAGGTCGAGGAGCGCTGGGGCCAGATCGGCACCACGCTCCTCCGCCGTGCCAAGCAGGCGATAGGTTCGGCCACAGAACGGCTCCGGAGTCAGCTCGGCGATCCTCCGGAATGCGTCCCCGGCCCGCCAACCGGACCGGTGCAGACGGAGAGCGTCGCCAAGGTCGGCCACCACCTCCCCGTCCCCGCGTCTGACCACCTCCTGCACAGCGTGGACCACACCCCCGCCCGCCCGCACCTGCATTGCAAGGAGCTGGTTGACCGTATAGATCTCGATCCGCATCCGCTCCCGTCGGTCGGAAACTGCTGAGTGGAGCCCCGACCGTTGCCTCGTGGTCCCCACCATCAGACCCAGGCCGACCAGAACTACCCGCTGGATTGGCGAAAGATCGAGGGCCTGGCCTACGAGGACGGCGACACCGGCGCCGAGCGCGATCGAGCGAAGTTGGGCAAGGCGAAACGCCGATAGAGCCTCCTCCTCAGCGAATTCGCGGTACCACCCTGCTTGACGCAGTTCGAGCGAGGTGACCTGCTCCCCTGATCTCCCGAGAATGCCCTCGACCGACTCGGCCAACGATCTGATCATCGGACCGAACACGGCCACGAGCGGAGCGGAAGATGAGAGGCGACGCGGAAACGTCTTCGACGGAGACAGGTACGGGTTGATTCTCGAGGCCAGACTCCGGGCGGGGGGAAACAAAACGCGTACGACCAGTGCGACGGCGAGAGAGCTCGCTCCGGCCGCTAACACGACGACTGGAATGGAGCTCACTCCGCCTCCCTCGCGGTCACCAACACACGCGGTTCGGGTGGCTGACCACCGAGTTTCGAAGCGATCACGACCCCCACCAGGCTCATCACCCCACCGATGACCGCGACAAAGACTCCCGCCGGCGATGCATAGAACTCGCGGAAAGCACCCGACCGAGCCGTCATCGCCACCAGCACCAGCCATGGGAGCACGAAGACGATCCGCGCGTTGATCTTCTGTTCGAGGGCCTCGGTTCGGACCTCCTCCATGGTCCACAGATCCCGGGTCGTGGCCTCTGCGAGATCGGAGAGGATGTCGGGCACCACTGCTCCGCCTCGCTCGTAGGCCAGGATCAACACTTCGATGACACGATCTGAGGTGGGGTCCGCGAGGTCGGATTTGATCATCTCGAGGGCAGGGACAATGCCGAGGCTGCGCGAGTAGACGGCAAAGCCTTGGAACGCCGTTCGCAGCGGCGGGGGCCCGAAGGTGGCGAGTCCCTCGATTGCAGTGGGGAGCGAAGCCCCCGAGCGGACCGATGCCAGAAGATCGCGCAAGCCATCGGGCCATGCCCGCTGCACGTCACCGAGACGTTGAGCTCGCTTTCTGGAGAAGTACGCCTTGGGCATCGTGGCCACGACGGCCGCCGGCATGAGCGACACGACGGGAAGAGAGGTCAATGCGAATACCGCCACATATGTAACGGCTGCGGCTCCCAACGATGTGAGCCAGAACTGGAGCGGTGTGATCCCGAGCCCGGTGCTGCTCAGCCAACTCACCGGCCTCGCCCGCTTCCGGCGTCGCGCCCTACCACCGGCCAAGACCAATCGCACCACCAGTCCGACCGCGGCGGCGGTGGCCAGGGCCGCTATCAGGTTCACGACGCCCCCGTTCCTTCCATTACCCGAGCAAGCGACGAGCCCCGAGGCAGGCCCCCCTCGAGCCGGCGGACCAAGGCGTTCGGTGGCAGAGATCCGGTCCATCGCAGTGGCGCCCCCAGCCGTTCGCGGTGAAACAGCGGTTCGGAGGAGAAGTCGTCGTGGAGTGAAGGGACCAGCGCTCGAATCTCGACTGTCTGACGACGGATGCCGCCTGCGCCGGGCTCGATGTCGCGGTCGAGATGGATCACCAAGTCGATGGAAGAGGCGAAGACCTTGCGCACGACGCGCTCAGGGATGTTCTCCCCCGCCATGAGAGCGGCGTTGACCAGGGCATCGAGTGCGTCGGGCGCCGAGTTGGCGTGGATCGTGCAGGCCAGCCCACAGCCGGCGTTGACCGCACGAGTCAATTCGAATGCCTCGGCTCCGCGGACCTCGCCTACAACGATGAGATCGGGTCTCATGGCGAGAGTCACCTTGACCAGGTCGCGCAGGCTGATCTCTCCGCCGCCGGCGAGCGAGGGCGGTCGCGCCTCGTAATAGGAACCATGAACCAGAGGGACGTGCAGCTCACGCACCTCCTCGCAGGCGCGAACACAGTGGTCGGAGGGGACGGCGGCGACCAAGGCCGACAGAAAGGAGGTCTTCCCTGCGCCGGGTGGGCCGCTGACGATGACCGACGCAGAGGCGCACATGGCAAGCGTGAGAAACTCCGCCGCTTCAGCGCTGAGGGATCCCAGGCCGACCAGCGAGCCAAGCGTTTCACGGCGCAATGCGTATCGCCGGATCGTGGCCGAGAGACGATCTGCGACCGGTGGGATCACAGCGGTGAGCCGGGCCGATCCCTCGAGTATCCGGGCTTGAGATACGGGATGCGAGGCGTCGAGACGGCGATCGGTGGCGGCCATTAGACGCTCGATGACCTGGCGGTTCTCCGTCTCCGAGCTCGGAGTGTCCAGCCCACGCAGCTGACCACCGGCCTCGAGATAGGTGACGCGGTCCCCCTCGATGAATATCTCCTCCACGTCCTCGCGCTCGAGGAGCTCTCCAAGCGGCCCAAAGAGGGTCACCGACTGGAGGAGACGGCGCACGGTGGCGTCGGGGTCGGCCAGAGACCTGGCTTCCCCCATCTGGGCGCTGCGCTGATAGTCGTCGACAGTGTCCCGCAACAGCTCCATCAGCCGGCTGGTGTCGTGTTGGGGGTCGAGCCCCGATCCGTCGATCCGCTCCAGGGCCTTCCTCCGGATGGCGTGAAAGGCGTCGACGCTCAACTCATCGCCTCGTCGATCAAGGAGGCCACCGACTCAAGTGCCTTGGCGAAAGGCCCGCGATCGGGTGTCACCCCGTCCCAGGAAGCGCGCTCGAGACGCCGATCGTCGGGGAGGAGGATGAGAGGTACTGCCGGCAGCAAGCGGTCCAACTCGGCTCTGATCTCCTGACGTCGCCATCCAGCTGAGGGGACCCGATTGACGACGGCCACGAGGTCGGGTGCATTGGGCCTCGCGGCGAGGGCGTGCACCATGCGGACCAGCCTTGCCAGTCCGACCGGGTTGGCCGATCCGACAACGATCACCGCGTGAAAGCGGATCAGGTCGAGCTGTTCCGGTGGCGGAGCCCCGAGATCGGCGACCAGCACCTCGTATCCGGCTCTCCCGATTTCATCGAGCAGACCCTCGACCTCCACCGGGGCCAAGTCCGGGGTGGCAGCCGAATTGACCAGGCCACCGATCACGTCGACAGCATCATGACGAAGGATCGCTGCCCCGAGGTGCCCATTTGATTGGTGAGCGGCGTCAACTGCGGTGAGCAAATTGGGATGGAGGGGAAGGTCGAGCCGGTGGGCGACGGACGGGGTCCGTTGATCGAGGTCGACGAGCGTGGTAGATCGCTTCTTGGCCAGACTCGAGGCGATCCCGATCGCGATCTCGGTTGTGCCCACCCCTCCGATCGGGCCGAGCACACCGACTCGAAACACCGTTGTCGCAGCAGCGGACACGGGCTCAGCCTCACGACTGTGGATCAACAAGGTGGAGGCAATCGAGAGGAACTCCTCGGGAGCGGCGTCGGCCTCTATCACATCCGTGATCCCGCACTCGAGAAGGTGCCGCTTCGCATCGGGCGCGTCCGCCGGCTCGTACACGCCCACGATTTCCCGCCCCAACTCGCGGATCGTCCGCACCAGGCGAGGGGTCAGGAACGAGCAAACGTCGTCGATCACCAAGACGTCATAGCGATCACTCGTGGCCTGGTCTGGACCCATGACCCGGGAGAGGACCCTGCCACCACCGTGGTCTAGAAGAAAGCGGTGGAGTCTGTCGGGCCATTCCCGTGCCGATGCGGCGAGGGCTATCTCCGGGCCCACTCTCAATCACCTCCAGCATGCAGTGCACCCGCCCCGGTGGAGCGGACTACGTCGATGCTGTCATCGTTGATCGCCCTGGCCACGGCGAGCGCATCGTCGGAAGTGACGGCGACCACGACGAAGTAGGGCCCGACACCTGACAGCCCGCCCTGAGCCCGCTCGGCGATGGCGACGACTTCCAGATCGAGTGCCACAAACGCTGGCTGGTCGCCAACGATCGAGATCACGTCGACCCGGTCCCCGACCACCAGTGTGGCACCGGCGGCATGCTCGACCGCCACCGGGATGCTCATCGTGCGCAGCCCGTCGCCGGCACCGGGCTGGATGATGATCGAACGATCGATGAGCTCCCCCTCGGCGACCGACCTGCCAACGATCCATCCGTCGAACCCGGCGATGTCCTCTTCGATGATCACATGGTCGATCCCCTCGAAGTCCGCGGGCAGTGGAACGAGACGAGCGAGAGCGGGAGTGAAGGGCGCCCCTTCAGGGATGGGGCGATCGGCGATGGCGACCAGGGTGGTCGCGTCCCGATTCTGCAATGCGAGGTAGTTGAAGACGAAGGCGAGTAGGGCCGCCAGCCCGATGGCGAGGTGCGATAAGGACGGTCGGCGTCGAGCCGGCCGGGTGGTCGGTGCCGAGGTGCCCGCTTCCCTCGTCATGACGGAGGGATTCGTCGCCACGTTCGGGGAACCTATCGTCGTGTGGTCATTTGATGTCGAGAGCGCGAAAAGGGATGGACGAACGACCGGACCCCGAGATCGAGGCACACCTTCGCCAGGGAGTGGGGCGGGAGTGGCTGGAGGAGGCCGCCGAAGACGAGCAGCTCACCGAGCTGATGCGGAGACGCCGGCTTGGGCTCGGAGACAGGGCCCGGGAACTGGTCCATCGCGGCCAGCGGATCCGAGCGGAGATCGGGTCGCAGACATTCTCCGGGCAGATCGTCTACGCCGGCTCCGACTTCGCCACGATCGACCGGGGAGAAGATCTGGTCGAGGTGGTCCTCGATGCCGCGGTGTGGACGGTGGAGCGGGGCGAGTCCGGTGGCCAGGAGCAGAGCGGGGAGCCGCTCAGCTTCCAGGCCCGCCTCGCCGAGGTCGCCGCAGCGACGGCACCGGTCAGGGTGATCGTCGACGACGGCCGGGTGATCATGGGCTCGGTCGAGCTCGTGGCCGCCGATCATGTCGAGATGGCCCAGGACGGGAACACAATCGTGATCCCCACCAGGCTCATCATGGCGCTGGTCCGCCCTAACGCTCGGTTCTGACATCCTCACTCTCCGCGGCCACCGGGTGGGAACGGACGAAGTCGTAGATCTCGTCCCGGAAGAACTTGAAGGTGCGGCCACCGGGGAGCTTGTAGGCGGGCAACCGCCCCTCCCTGGCATAACGCCTCACCATTTGCACGTTCATTCCCAACAACTCCGCCACCTGCGCCGCGTCGAGGATCGGGGGGTAGTCCTCAGCCATCTGTCGTCCTCATCGTTACACGAGATGAGGGTACGGCATATTGCGCACGGTTGGAATGGGTTCGATCGCGGCACGGCCAGGGCCATCTTCACGTTTTTTGGACCTTGGGCGCCCGCCAGGCTCCCCTCTCACAGGTAGGCGAGGGCTTCCCGGACGGTCATCTGCGAGGCGCGGTTGGCTGCGGTGTCGGTGGCCAGGGCCGAACCGAATAGGACGAGCGCAAGCCAGATGACGATGGCGAGTGTGGAGATCCGGTAGGGCAGCGGTGCATCCATGAACAGGTTGCCGAGTCCGGCGCCGAGCATCCCGGTCAGGGCGAGTGCTGGGATGATGGCGACGAGCAGACTGGCCAGGGCGAGGAAGATCCCTTCGGCTCTCACGATACGACGAACGGTCGTTGGCTTGGCTCCAATCGCATGCATGACCCCAAACTCTCGAGTCCGATCCAAGACGTTGGCGCTCATGGTCGAAGCCAGGCCGATCCCGCCGACCACGCCCATGGCGACCGCGATGGCGACGATGATCACGATTATCGGCCCGAGGTGGCCTTCGGTGATCGCCTCGCTTCGGCTCACCGAGACTGCCGACCGGACATCGATGCCCGCATCCTCGAAGGCGGCGTCGACCGCGGCCGCAACCGAGTTCCGGGTCGGCTCGTCGTGGCGTTCGGTGACTACTCGAAGCTGGTTGGCGGCAGGCGGTTCGCCCATAGCCTCGGCGAACCCCGCGGCCGCCGTGTAAACGCCTCCGTGAGCGCCTCGCTCCTGCACGATTCCGACGACGGTCCAGGTGGTGGGGGTGCCACCGGTGAGCAGCTGAACGGTGTCACCTGCGGTCACGTCGGGGACGGTGTCATTTCGGGTCATCTGGTTGATGACGACGGCGCCGGTCTCGCCCGGGTCCAGCCAACGACCTTCGAGTAGTTGTGGTGGGGAGAGCATCTTGGTGTCGTCAGGGATGGCGACCAGCGAAACCCGCCCGTGTCCTTGGTCCGGGTAGGTCCGGGTCAGCGGGATGGTGCCTGGTCCGGCTACGCCCGTCTGAACGGCCACCCATGCTTCCACCTCCGTCACCTCTGGCGTGGCTTTGGCCAGACTGAGCGCCTCGTCGGATGGGACCATGCCGGCAAGCTGCACCTCGACATCCCAGTTACGTTGCTCCTGCTGCTCCTCGCCCAACGCTCCGACACTGGCGCCCAGCGACATCCCGGCGACGAACACCACGCCCCCGCTGGCGAGCAGCCCGACGGAGAGCCAGAACCGGGCCCGCCGGCGGAACGTGTTGCGCAACGCCAGGAGCAGACCACGGTCGAGACGACCGAATCGAGTGAGTCGAGCCAACATGCCCGAGTCCCCACTCGACCTCGAGCCCATGCCATGGTGGTCGATCGCCGCCCGCACCGTGGTCCCAGCTGCCCTGGCAAGAGGGATGAGGGCCATCAAGGGCGGGAGACCTAGACCAACGGCGAGCACCACGAGATAGGCCCACGATGGCGGGGCAACACTCACCGGCTGGATGCCGAGGAATCCAAGGAACTGTTGCAGGCCGGCACGACCGATGAGGACCGCCGGCGCCAACGCCAGGAGAGTTGCCGCCACCGCTACCAGAAGCGTCATCGATAGGTAGAAGCGACCGATGGGGGCGGACCGGGCGCCCACCGCCTTCATGATCCCGATCTGCGGTATCTGCTGGGTGAACAGTGTGTTCAACATGTTCGCCACCAGGATTGCGCTGAGGATCAAGGCGGCGGCGCCACCAGCGAGAAGCGACAGCAGCAGGGAATCGGCCTGGAACTGGTGGGGGTGGGTGTACGGCTCTGGCACCTGGATCTCGGCAACGGCGAGGCCATGCTCGGTCTGGAGCCACTGTCCGATGTCCCCGGCCACGTCGACGATCCGATCACGGTCGTCGCTGGGCATGGTCTTCCCCGGACTGGAGACCTGCACCTTCAACTGGTCCAAGAAGGCGCCGCCCGAAGAGGTGAGCGATGTGGCCGACAGGTAGCCGCGGGCTGTCTGCTCCTGTGTCGACGGCGACAGGCTCGGGTCATAGACCGTGTCGGCTATCCGCAACCGCATCCGTTCACGAGACGGAGGACTCACCGTCACGGTGTCGCCCACCGCCACGTCGAGCAGCGCGAGGGAGTCGCCTCCCAAGAAGATCTCACCTTCTTCAGCCGGCCAGACGCCGTTATCGACGTAGAACCTCGCCATGCGCAACGGGTCATCTGGTGCGGCGACGAACACCTCCAGCGGAATGTCGAGGAGGATGCCGTCGACTTCGACGTCTGAGTTGAACTGGGTGCGTCCGGTCGCCTCCACCACTTCGGGCCAGTCGCGCAACCCGGCAGCGAGCCCTTCCATCTGATCGACGGAAACGCCCTGTTCCAACACGAACGTCGCCGACGCCGGCTCGGTGCCCAGATAGGCCCCGCTGGTCTCCCTCCCCACTGCCGCCCAGGCGAACAAGACGCCACCGAACACCGTGAGGCTCACCGTGACCGCCACCACCATGAGGGCAAACCGCGACCAGCTGGCCCGGATGTCCCGCCACAGTTTCACTCTCATCAGGCGGCTCATGTCAGCGTCCCCCCGGTGGTCTCGTCGTCCACGATCCGCCCGTCCTGGAGGGTGATCTTTCGTCGGGCCACAGAACCGATATCGGTCTCGTGGGTCACCACGACGATGGTCCGGCCATCCGAGTTCAAATCGGCGAACAGCTTCAGAATCTCGTCGGCGGTGGCCGAATCCAGATTCCCGGTGGGCTCATCGGCGAGAAGCAGCGGGGGGTCGTTGGCCAGAGCCCGGGCGATTGCCGCACGCTGCTGTTGACCACCGGACAGCGTGGCCGGCATCTTGTCTGCCTGGTCACCGATCCCCACCCGGTCCAACAGATCCTCCGCCCGGCCGCGTCTCTCCTCGGCTGGGATCTTGGCGGCGAAGTCCATCGGCAGCATCACGTTCTCCGCCACCGTGAGCGTCGGGAGAAGCTGGAAGAACTGGAACACCAGCCCTACTTTCTCCCCCCGCCACGCCGCAAGATCCGACTCCGACAACACGCCCAACTCGGCGCCCTCCACCCAGACACTTCCGGACGTTGGCCGGTCGATACCCGCCAACAGGTTCAGCAGCGTGGTCTTACCACTGCCAGAGCGTCCAACCACCGCCACGAACTCGCCTCCGGCCACATCCAGGGAGAGATTGTCCACCGCGGCCACCTCGCTCCCCCCCAGCGGGTAGGTCTTGACAGCATGCTTGACCTCGATGGCTGAGTCGGTCACAGCGTCCACCACGACGAAAGGCCCACACCGACAGAGGCATGCTCCGGAATCTGATGACCCCCAACCCCGTCGCCGCTGACCGCGATCATCACCACTGCAGCCAGAGCCACCACCGCCAGGACGATCAATGTCACCTTCACCCAGAGCGACATGCCGCCCACCGACTCGGTTTCACCGCTACCGGACCGATCAGCCATCAGAACCTCCATCCACTCCGATCTGGACAGCGTGAGTATGTGAGAGACATTCTGTCTATGTCAAGTCGGCGTGTCTTCACAGGGGAGCTCGTGTATACTGTCGGCGTGCCCAAGCTCTGGACTCAGACCGTCGAAGCACACCGTCACGAGGTGCGCCAAGCCATCATGGACACCACGTCAGCTCTCGTCTCCGAGCAAGGGCTCCGTTCGGTGACCATGTCGGAGATAGCCGAGAAGACCGGCATAGGGCGCGCCACTCTCTACAAGTACTTCCCCGATGTGGAGTCCATCCTTCACGCTTGGCATCAACGTCACATCGACGCCCACATCGAACACCTCACCCAGGTCCGCGACAGAGCAACTACTCCCGGTGAAAGACTCGAAACGGTCCTCGCAGCCCACGCTCTCCACATCCACGAGACTCGCAGCCACCATGAGACCGAACTCG